>Ga0099364_10008096_pt1 | contig 14869 bp, 10 predicted proteins | sample TergutTh196P3_FD_73070 | JGI IMG/M metagenome (GOLD analysis project Ga0099364, IMG submission 73070) | Microcerotermes parvus P3 segment gut microbial communities from Pointe-Noire, Republic of the Congo - Th196 P3 | ecosystem: Host-associated > Arthropoda: Insects > Digestive system > Gut ... | reverse complement strand
GGGCGAAAACTCGCGCCTCCAGGCATATTCTCTGCAGCCCCACTTCTTCCATGAACTTCAACTTTGGGCTTTAATTCCGCTATTCCGTGCATAACTCCAAGTACGTTACACGCTCCGGTTTTATCGCCTTTCATTGTCCTCATAAAGTCCGAAGGTTTGAGATCAAGCCCTCCGCTGTCATAAGTAAGACCTTTTCCTATAATAACTACTTTTTTAGCTTTCTTTACCCCTGCCGGGCGATATACAAGGTGTAGAAAATGGGGCTGATTCTTTGATCCCGCTCCCACTGCATAAATACAACCCATTTTTTCTTTTAACAGCCTTTTTTCATCCCAAACTTCGCATTCAAGCCCCAATTTTAGAGCCAATTCTTTTGCTTTATTCGCAAGCGTCTGTGGGTAAATGACGTTACCGGGCTCATTTGCTATATCTCGCGCAAAGTTCTGCGAACACGCGAAAATAACTCCTTTGCTCAACGATTCGTCGTCAGCCCCTGCAACTGAAACTTTCAGAAGTTTGCGCTTATTCTCTTCTTCTTCTTTTTTTGTCATATATTTATCAAAACTATAGGCGCCAAGTTCAATACCTTCTCCTATAGCCTTAAAAAAGGCTACATTATCCTTTTTAGAAGTGGTCAGGGGCGCATAAATCAATAAATCCACACAGTTATCGCTTTTGATTTTACGTACCAACTCAGCAGTAACCGAACGAACAACCGAAGACAAGTTTTTGTCCTCAATTTTGCCTGCGCCCATTAAATATAGGTTTTTTACAATTCCGTCCATAATTGGAACTTTAACGAAGTTGCCCTTTTTGCCCGTGAAATCATTTCTTGAGACTAATTCTCCGATAATGCCGGATAACTTGCCAAGAGACTCGCATTTTTCCCCTTCCTGAAGAATAACCGCTATGGCGTCTCCTTTCCAATCCGCAATTTTTCCGTTGTATGCTTTAACCTCCATAATGTTCTCTCCTCAATTTATAATGTAATTACTTAATTTCATGTAACACGACGTCAAGCTTCTTAAAATGCCCTTCATTGAAAGTAGCAACTTCGAAGTTGTGTTTCTTTGCGGTGACAGCAAGATATGAATCAGCAAATCCGTTATTATGTATTCTGCCAAGGGATAAGGCTGTTTTTACATATTCTTTATCCAAAACTCTGACGCCTGTCCAACTCACGATAGCTTCCAAAATATCTAAGACTTCATTGTTCCGCCATTTAAGAGAACTGCGTAAAACCCATGCAACTTCAAATAGAACCGGCGGAGCTATAACAAGAAAGCAATTCCCTACTTTCGCTTCCAAAAAAAGATTCTTAGCTTTAGCAGTTTGCTCGGGCTCTGAGGTTGTATCAAAAAGGCGGATAATTACGTTTGTGTCAATCAAAACCTCTTTCATCATTCCCTCTCCAAAATGCTTCTTCCAACATCGGGGGTCAATAGTTCTTCCAGATCGTTCGGTAAATTTGTTCCATCAAGACAACCTATATAGTCCATCAGATTTTTGGGTTTTCGGATGATTACATAATTGCTCTTTTCTTCAAACTCAACAATCTCTCCCGTATTAAAACCAAATTTATTGCGGATGTAATAAGGAATCGTAAGTTGTCCCTTACTTGTAATTTTAGAAGTTGTATTCATAACTTATCTCCTTAATCATTCATCTATTGCTTACTTCATTTATACCACTCTTACAATTTATATGCAAGATAGAATGATGATTTTCTTCCAAATGGTCATAGATTGTAGCGCCTCTATCCACAGATTCTCCTTTCAGTATTTCCACATATTTTCTTATTCCATCTTCTAATGAAGTAAACTCATTATTGTACCCAATTGACCTTAAAGCGTTTAAATCCGCTTGAGTGAAATCTTGATACTTTCCTATAAGTTTATCGGGAAATGGAATATATTCTATCTCCCCCGCGCCATAACAATTAATTAAAACCCGGGCTAAATCATTGAATGAACGAGCTTTACCCGTCCCAACATTAAATATGCCTTTTTTTAATGGATTATCGATAAAAAACAAAACGATTGATACAACGTCGTTTATGTAAACAAAATCTCTGCTTTGTTCGCCGTCTTTTATTTTTTCGCAGCCTTTGAATAGCTTGATTTTTCGTGTAGCCGCAATTTGTTTGTACGCTTGAAGCGCCATAGAACTCATTTTTCCTTTGTGATACTCATTTAGACCATAAACGTTGAAATAGCGTAAACCCACAAAAGTTGAAGAAACTTTATCCAGATTATTTCGTACCCATTGGTCAAAAAGGTATTTTGAATAAGCGTATATATTTATTGGCGCTTCACACTCAAAAGACTCCGCAAAACCATATTCGCCCCTTCCGTAAACAGACGCTGAAGAAGCGTATATAAACGGGATATCATGAGTAATTGAATACTCCGCAAGGATGCGGCTGTATGAATAATTATTGTCCATCATATATTTGCCGTTTGTTTCCGTTGTGTCCGAACACGCACCCTGATGGATAATGGCGGTAGTATTTGCCATTCCGCCTTCGGTGATACATTTTATAAAGTCAGTTTTATCAATATAATCACTGAAATGCAACCCGACAATATTTTTAAACTTTTCGCTCTTCGTCAGATTGTCAACGACAATAATGTCAGTTACGCCTCTTTCATTAAGGGCTTTTAATATATTGCTCCCAATAAATCCGGCGCCTCCAGTAAGAATATACATAGCTCAGACCTCCAAGTACCAAAACTACGATAACAACTCTCTTATTTTATTTACTATAACCTCAGTGGGAATTTTCTTAAGCGCCGATTGTGAACGATGCCTGTTTTTCTTATTCCCTAGGTTTACGTCATATGCTGTAACTGGATGAAACCATGGCATTGAATAGCCAATTTCTTTGCGAAGTATGTAATCAGAAATACCAATAGTCCGAATGCCTCCAAGCGCAGCAATGTGAAGCGGACCTGAATCATTCCCGACAGCTATGTCGCACGATAGAGCAACTCCCGACATTTGTACAAAGTTTAATTTCCCAACAAGGTTCAACACTCGCTCCGCTTTATTCACCCCAATTCCGTCAATAATACGCATAGCCAGATTATTCTCTTTTTCTCCATGCCCGTTCAGTATAACGCTCAACCCATCGTTTATCAATGGCGATAGAATTCTTATCCAATTTTCAGCCGGAAGTATCTTAGCATCTAAACTGGCGCCGATAACAGCAAAAATTTTTCTGCCAGGCAACATGCTAAGAATATTTCTTGCGTTCTTCATACTATCTGAAGTGGCAAAAACGCTTGGTTCGCTCCTGCCAAAAAAATTTATTCCATGCTTTTTTCCCCATTCATAAACATTACAATGATTGGTAAATTGAAAATATCTGCTGACGCCAATACGTTTTTTGACTCCTCCCAGCAAAGAAAGCAAAGGCATGCGCCCTCCCCGGTATGTGCTGCCAATCCAGTCGTACTTTTTCTCCTTTATTAATTGAACAGTCTTAAAAAATTCGGAAAAAGGCTTTTTGTTTCCGCATATGACCTCATCTATATATGGCTGAACAGCAATTATATCGTGATATGTAGGCGTGGTGAGAAAAGACATTGAAACCTCTGGAAACTTTTTCTTTACTAAAAATGCGTCGGATGCAGCTTGCAAAGCATCCCCCAAAGCCCCAAACCTTACCCATAAGAATCGTTCTCCTTTTCGCGGAGTTAAGAAGTCTGACATATAGCCGCCCCCAAATCAGGAAATAGTTGCCCAAATAAGAATTATAGCAAAAACATGACTTGGATGTATCCTGTTTTCGTATGGGGGTGTATTTTAAGATTAGCTCTACCGTATTTCTATATTTACCACAAAAACCGCTATGGGCGTAGCGACGCTATGTCCATAGCGCCAGAGAAAGTTTGGAGAGTGCCTTAATTTCTGAATTAAGCCGCCAGATTACTGTAATCAACAATAGCAATTTCATTCATTGCCAATTTTGCGGTTTTGACGATTATCTCCAAACGTTTGATTACATCGCCTGTATAAATAATTTCATTACATTCAGAACATTTATGGCAAGGCACGTTCCTCACAATAACAAGACAGTTGCCTAGGTCTGTGACATCTGTTGTTGTTCCAAACGATGTTTCTGCTTTGCAGGAAAGACACTTCATGGTCAACGCTCCTTTCTTGTTTTATGGTCAGCTTCCCAGTCATTTTCTTGGAGAAAAAACTGATGCCACAACACGGCGCAAGTTTATTCTATCACAGACCCAGCCGGATTGCTATAGAATCTTGCTGATTGGCAATAAAGCGCCATGCTCCCTTTAAGGAAACATGGCGCTTTTTAGATAATCTGTTAAGTTCTTAAGCTACTTCTGGTTCTGGATGTAACAACAGTTGTTGTCACATGGAGTTATATCCAGAAATCCAATGCGAAGAGTCGCGTAACCGGGAATTCGCCTTATTTTATCCACTGCGCATAAAGCGTTTTGACTGCTGAGTCTATAAAAACATAATTGCCATTATAGTAAGATTTTCCTGTACCGTCGCGTTTTTCGTTCCAGTGGGAGAATCGATAGCCAGCCTTGGTAAAACCTTGATCTGCGAGATAGTAGTTGGAATATAAGGCGACATAATCGCTTTTTATAGTGTCTAAGATACTGCTGTTAGAAAGAAGAAAAATAACAGTATTAGCTTCATTTGTTACTTCCCACTTGGCGTAAAGTTTGGTGTTAGCTGTCACTTGCATAATTTGACCACATGAGTAAGCCGTTCCTAAGCCGTCTTGCCTGGTGTTCCAATTTACGAATCTATGACCGCTCCTGGTGTAGCCCTGATCCTTGATGGTATAGTAGGAATTAGGGGTGACGCTGTCTTCAATCTCTGTGCCATCGCCGCCGTTAGCGTTATATATCACAGCCATTAGGCCTGATCTCCACTTGGCGTAAAGAGAGAGGTTACTGGTCATATTGACAATTTGACCGACTGTATAATCTGTACCTGAGCCACCTGGACTGCTATTCCAGCCGTCAAAAGATAAGCCGCTTCTCGTGTAGCCCATGTTCCGAATGGTATATGAGGCGCCATAGGGAACACTTTCTTCGAAAATAGCTCCTACTCCGCCGTTAGGGTAATAGGTTACGGTTAACATAACAGCGCTTGATCTCCACTTGGCGTAAAGATTAAGATCAGTGGTCATAGGAGAGATAATATGACTGACTGTATAATCTGTACCTGAGCCATCCGCGCTAGTATTCCAGCCGTCAAAAGTATAACCGCTTCTCGTGTAGCCCATGTCTCGAATGGTATATGAGGCGCCAAAGGGAACGCTCTCTTCGACAATATCTCCTGTGCCACCGTTAGGGTAATAGGTTACTAATAATACAGGACTTGATTTCCACTTGGCGTAAAGGGTGAGGTTGCTAGATAAAGTGACAATCTGACTAATTTCGTAATTAATGCCTGAGCCATCTGTGCTGGTATTCCAGCCGTCAAAAGTATAACCGCTTCTCGTATAGCCCATGTCTCGAATGGTATATGGGACGCCAGGGGAAACTGGATCCTCATGTCTCTCTCCTTCTCCGCCGTTAGGGTCATAGGTTACCAGGAATACCGGAGGAGGAGGAGGAGGAGTTTCTTTTTTCCACTGAGCATAAAGAGTCACATTACAGCCGGGTCCTATTGTCAATGTGTAGCCAGTCGCGTAACTTGATCCTCTGCCATCGGCTTGGGTGTTCCAACCTGTGAAAACATAGCCGCTTCTGGTGTAACCTTGATCCGTGATTTTATGATAGGGAGAATGCAGGATGTACGTATTTCTCGCGCCAACACCCCCATTGGGGTCATAGGTTAACTTCGCGTAGTAGTAGTAGCAATAGTAATAGGAATGACAAAGGTTGGCAACGTCTTCGCTTTCGTCTGTTTTGATCGTGTAGGAAGGCGTCTTGTTATCCGGGACCATTGAGCCTCGGTTTCCAATTTCAGAATTGTTTTGACCATAGTTGGGCTTGATGGCGTTGAATTGACTTCGGGTCGTTCCGTTGACGTCGTCTTTACCGGAGAGCATAGACTTGCCGGAGAGCATGCTGGCGGACGCGGTCTGAATCGACATCAAGCATGTAAAAAACAGAATTGCCGCAATCACCGCAGTTAAAACTATTTTGTTCTTACGCTTTGAATTCTTTCTCATTTTCTACAATCCTTTCATTTGTGAAGTTGTTACGGTTGGTAGCTGCTTTGCTTTAAAACGCAAAGTGTGATTTTTTGCCCATCAATAATGTTAAACCAAATAAATAATAATCACGCGCCAGTTTCTTCAAATAATAATAAATGATAAAAATGCTTCATTTGTTATTGCTAAAATAACAAGAAAGCAGTGAGAAACTTCGACGCGTTTTTTTTCCTACTCCTCCCTCGTATAGAATGCACATAAAGCCATTCAGTTGTCATATGTATTAATTTGAAACTATGTATAAATTATAACATGTGCATAGTGCAAGAATATTAGTTATCATGCGCTTTTATGCAAGAAAAACTATAATGAATATTAATTTAAAATGGATTTATTTTGTAAAAACAACTTTATTAAATATTGCACCATAACAATTTAGGCATGTTCTTCGAAATATTCAAAAACACGTTTGTTCTGTTGTCAAGAATCAACAGTTTTTCTTTACTGAGTTGTGTGAATTATGCTGCATCTATGACAAAAACCGCGTGCAGAGCTTTCAATGACATGAATCCACGATAAAACGCCATGCTCCCTTCAAGGAAACATGGCGCTTTTTGGATAATCTGATAAGTCTTTATGCTACCTCCGGTTCTGGATGTAACATAGGGTTAATTTCCAGAAATCCTTAATAATTTGGTCTCCACTGCGCATAAAGAGTAAAGGAATCGGTTATAGTTATACGCTGAGAAAACAAGTAAGAGGTACCAGTGCCGTCGGCTTTGGTATTCCAGTGGCTTAAGTAATATCCAGCCCTGACATAACACTCTTTTTTTATTGTGTAATAGTTATTGCGAATTGCTTCTTCGAATATAACGTTTCCTGCGCTGCTATTAGGGTGATACATCACGGACACCACATTGCTATCTGGTTTCCACTGTGCGTAAAGAACAATGGAGCCGGTTATAGTAATAGAATTACCAGTATAGTAACGAACTCCTGAACCATTGGATTGAAGACTCCAGCCGTCAAAAGCATAATTGGGTCTACTTTGACTCGCATCCTGGATTTTATAGGAGGTATTAGGCGAGACGTTATCTTTTATAAGGAAACCGCTACCGCCATTAAGGTTATATGAAACGGTAAAACACTGTTTCCACTTGGCGTAAAGAGTGAGTGAAGTGGTCAAGGGCGTCAAAACTTGATTAACCGAGTAGGAAACTCCTGTGCCATTAGCCTGCGTGTTCCAACCGTCAAAAGTAAAGTTGCTTCTAGTGCAACCTTGATCCTTGATGGTATAGTTAGTATTTGCGGCGACGTTATCTTTATTCACACTACCTGTACCGCCATTTGGGTTATACGATACTGATAACAACTGCGAACTTCTCCACTTGGCGTATAGAGTAATAGAGCTGGTTAAATAGGTAACCTGACCAACTGAATAATTGAAGCCCAAGCCATTTGCCTGAGTGTTCCATCCGTCAAAAACATAGGTGTTGTGGGTATATCCCTGTTCTTTGACGGTATAGTTCGTATTTGCGGAGACTGTGTCTTGAACAATATCTCCTATCCCGCCGTTAGGGTGATACGTCACGGTCAACAACTGAGAAGTTTGTCTCCACTTGGCGTAAAGAGTCAGCGAACTGGTTAAGTAGACAACTTGATTAACTGAATAATTGACGCCTAAGCCATTGGCCTGGGTGTTCCAGCCGTCAAAAATGTAGTTGTCCCTGATATAGCCCTGATCTTGAATGGTATAGTATGTATTGGGGACGACTCTGTCTTGGATGACCGATCCTATGCCGCCGTTAGGATCATAGGTTACTGTCAACAATTGCTGCTGATTTTGACACCACTGAGCGTATAGATCGAGAGTTTTGCAGGGAAGCAAACAGATAAGTTGCCCAATTGAGTACCATTTCCCTGTTCCGTTGGGCATTGTATTATAACCCAAAAAAGTATAACCGGTTCTGTAATAGCCTTGATCTCTGATTCTATGCCAGCCGCTGCATATGAGAGCTACAGTTTTTTCCTCGCCAACGCCGCCGTTTGGATAATAGTTAACTTTCGAGTGAAAACAACAGTAGTAATGGGACGTACAAAGGTTTGCAACATCTTCATTTTCATCGGTTTTGATCGTATAGGATGGCGTTGCGCTATCCGGGGTCAGTGAGCCTCGGTTAACTGCAAAGCTTTCCGAATTGTTTAAGCCATAGCTGTCTGGTTTGACGACGCTGAATTGCTTCTGGATTGCTCCGTTGGCGCCGTCATTGCCGGAGAAAATAGTCTTACCGGAGAACATGCTCGCCGACGCAGCCTGAATCGACATGAAGCATGTCAAAAACAGAATTGCCGCGATCACCGCAGTTAAAATTTTTTTACTCTTGTGATGTGGATTTTTACTCATTTCTTGCATTCCTTTCATAATTGAATTATTTTACATATTTTTTACATATAAAGAGTAGTTTTATACTTCTCCCAAAACTATAGTTAAATAGCACAAATGACAATCATTTTTTTTAAGTTGCTCAGATAATCTGCAGAATAAACGAGAAACATAAAAATAAAATCTGGTCTCACTCCTTTCAAATTAATTGATGGTCATTCAACAACTATATAACAATAGTTGAAGGACTATAATGAATATTATTATAACATGGATTTGTCATTTTAGATAAATATTAATAAATATTGTTATTTCATGGATTTATCATGTAAGAAATACTTTCACAAATTTTTTACATAGTCATTATCGGCGGATAAGCCAAACGGGCGGCAGGACAGATTCCGGCGAAGCCGAAAGAGAAAGCCCCCTGGCGTCGCTCTACGATTCTATTCAGCGATGGATGGTTATTAGAGCTATTCATCGGATAAAACGCCATGCTCCTTTTAAGGAAACATGGCGCTTTTTAGATAATTTGTTAAGTTCTTAAGTTACCTATAGTTCCGGATATAACAGCAGTCGTTGTCACATGAGGTCATATCCAGAAATCCAATGTGAAGAGTTAAGTAGCCGGTGTTCCAAAATGACTCATATTTTCTCCCATATAGCGTAAAGCGGAGCGGAATAATCGGTCATAATAAATCTATCACCAATTCTGTAAATAACTTCCCAACCAAAGAGATTGCAGCCCCAACCCACGAATCTATATCCAGTCCTTGTATAATTCAGATCTCTTACGTAATACCAAGTATTTGGGACAACGTAATCTACAACGACCTGTCCTGTACCTCCGTTAGGGCTATATGTCACGGTCAACTGACTTTCTTTCCACTTGGCGTAAAGAGTGAGGGAAGTGGTCAAGGGCGTCAAAACTTGATTAACCGAGTAAGAAACTCCTGAGCCATTGGCTTGCGTGTTCCAGCCGTCAAAAGTATAGTTGCTTCTCGTGCAACCCTGATCCTTGATGGTGTAGTTGGTATTAACGGCGACGTTATCTTTATTCACACTACCTGTACCACCATTTGGATTATACGATACTGATAACAACTGCGAACTTCTCCACTTGGCGTAAAGAGTGAGGGAACTGGTTAAATAAACAGTTTGTCCAACTGAATAATTGAAGCCCAAGCCATTTGCTTGGGTGTTCCAGCCGTCAAAAACATAGAGATTGTGTGTATAACCCTGATCCACGAAAGTATAGTTCGTATTTGCAGGCACTGTGTCTTGAACAATATCTCCTATACCGGTGTTAGGGTTATATGTCACGGTCAACAACTGAGCGCTTTGTTTCCACTTGGCGTAAAGAGTCAACGAACTGGTTAAATAGACAACTTGATTAACTGAATAATTGACGCCCAAGCCATTTGCCTGTGTGTTCCAGCCGTCAAAAATGTAGTTGTCCCTGATATAACCCTGATCTTGAATGGTATAGTATGTATTTGGGACGACTCTGTCTTGGACAATCGATCCTATGCCGCCGTTAGGATCATAGGTTACTGTCAACAATTGCTGCTGATTTTGACACCACTGAGCGTACAGATTGAGAGTAGTGCGATGGGGTAAACGGATAAGCTGCCCAATTGAGTACCATTTTCCTGTGCCATTGGGCATTGTATTATAACCCAAAAAAGTATAACCTGTCCTGTAATAGCCTTGATCTCTGACTCTATGCCAGCCACAGCATAAAAGGACTACCGTTTTTTCGGCGCCAACGCCGCCGTTGGGATAATAGTTCACTTTCGAGTGTAAACTGCAGTAGTAATGGGCCGAGCAAAGGTCTACAACGCTGTCGTTTTCATCGGTTTTGATCGTATAGGATGGCGTTGCGCTATCCGGGGTCAGCGAGCCTCGGTTAACTGCAAAGCTTTCCGAATTATTTGAGCCATAGCTACTGGGTTTAACGACGCTGAATTGTTTCTGGATTGTTCCGTTAGCGCCCTCATTGCCGGATAAAATGGTCTTACCGGAGAACATGCTCGCCGACGCAGTCTGAATTGACATGAAGCATGTCAAAAACAGAATTGCCGCGATCACCGCAGTTAAAAATTTTTTACTCTTGTGTTGTGGATTTTTACTCATTTCTTGCATTCCTTTCATAAATGAATTATTTTACATGTTTTTTACATATAAAGAGTAGTTTTATACTTCTCCCAAAACTATAGTTAAATAGCGCAAATGACAATCATTTTTTTTAAGTTGCTCAGTTAATCTGCAGAATAAACGAGAAACATAAAAATAAAATCTGGTCTCACTCCTTTCAAATTAATTGATGGTCATTCAACAACTATAAAACAATAGTTGAAGGACTATAATGAATATTATTATAACATGGATTTGTTATTTTAGAATTATATTAATAAATATTGTTATATAATGGATTTATCATGTAAAAGAATACTTTCATAAATTTTTTACATAGTCGTTAAAGCACATTCTTCAGAATACTCATAAACTAGATTATTCATATTTTAAAACGCCATGCTCCCTTCAAGGAAACATGGCGCTTTTTAGATTAACGGTTTAGCACTTAAGCTACCTCTGGTTCTGGACATAAAAGCTTGCTATTATCACATAGGATTATGTCCGAAATTCGATGTATTTTAAGAGTGACGCGGCTGAGAATTCAAAAACGCCTCACTTTATCCATTGCGCGTAAAGCGTTTTGGATGCTGCGTCCATATATATATAATTGCCATTATAGTAAGATTTTCCTGTGCCGTCGCGTTTTTCGTTCCAGTGGGAGAATCGATAGCTAGCCTTGGTAAAGCCTTGATCTGCGAGATAGTAGTTGGAATATAAGGCGACATAATAGATTCTCGCATTGGTGTCTATGGCGCTGCTGTTAGCCATAAGCACAATGGCGGCATTAGCATTAGAATAATCATTTGTTGCCTTCCACTTTGCGTAAAGAGTGAGAGAAGTGGTCAAGGGCGTCAAAACTTGATTAACCGCGTAAGAATTTCCTGCGCCATTGGCTTGCGTATTCCAACCGTCAAAAGTATAGTTGCTTCTTGTGCAACCTTGATCCTTGATGGTGTAGTTAGTATTAACGGCGACGTTATCTCTGTTCACACTACCGGAGCCGCCATTAGGATTATACGTTACTACATACAACTGCGTACCTCTCCACTTGGCGTAAAGAGTGATAGAACTGGTTAATCTAACAACTTGACCAACTGAATAATTAACGCCTAAGCCATTTGCCTGTGTGTTCCAGCCGTCAAAAACATAGGAGCTGTGGGTATATCCCTGTTCCAAGATGGTATAGTTCGTATTTGCGGTGACTGTATCTTGAACAATATCTCCTATACCGCTGTTAGGGTGATATGTCACAGTCAACAACTGAGAAGTTTGTCTCCACTTGGCGTAAAGAGTGAGGGAACTGGTTAATCTAACAACTTGACCAACTGAATAATTAACGCCTAAGCCATTTGCCTGTGTGTTCCAGCCGTCAAAAATGTAGTTGTTCCTGAAATAGCCCTGATCTTGAATGGTATAGTTAGTATTTGGGACGACTCTGTCTTGAACGACCTGTCCTTCGCCGCCATTTGGATTATAGGTTACTGTCAACAATTGCTGCTGATTTAGACACCACTGAGCGTACAGATTGAGAGTAGTGCAGCGAGGTAAACGGATAAGCTGCCCAATTGAGTACCATTTTCCTGTGCCGTTGGGCATGGTGTTATAGCCCAAAAAAGTATAACCGGTCCTGTAATAGCCTTGGTCTCTGACTCTATGCCAGCCGCTGCATATTAGGACTACCGTTCTGTTCGCGCCAACGCCGCCGTTGGGATAATAATTCACTTTCGAGTGTAAACTACAGTAGTAATGGGCCGAACATAGGTTTACAACACTTTCGTTTTCGTCGGTTTTAATCGTGTATGAGGGAGTTGCGCTATCCGGAGTCAGTGAACCTCGGTTACCTACAAAGCTTTCCGAATTGTCTGAGCCATAGCTGCCTGGTTTGATTACGCTGAATTGCTTCTGGATTGTTCCGTTAGCGCCATCATTGCCGGATAAAATGGTCTTGCCGGAGAACATGTTCGCTGATGCATTCTGAATCGACATGAAGCATGTCAAAAACAGAATTGCCGCAATCACCGCAGTTAAAACTTTTTTACTCTTGCGCTGTGAATCTTTTCTCATTTCTTTCATTCCCTTCATAAATAGTATACATATTTTTTACTCTATACAAGAAAATAGTAGTTTGTTACTTCTCCATAAACTATAGTCAAATAGTGTAAATGGCAATCATAATTAAGTTGCTCAAATAATCTGCAGCATTAAAGAGAAACTTAAATAAATTATTTGCCATCACTCCTTTCAAAATTAATTGATGACCATTCAGCAACTATATGACAATAGTTGAAGGACTATAATGAATATTATTATAACATGGATTTATTATATTAGAATAACATTAATAAATATTGTTATTAGAGCAGGATATCCATCGGAAAAAACGCCATGCTCCCTTCAGGGAAACATGGCGCTTTTTTGATTACGGTTTAGCTCTTAAACTACTCTAGTCCTGGACATTACTGTTTTTTTATATTATGTCCGAAAACCGATGTAGATTAAAAGTGACGGCTGGAATTCTAGCGTCTCCACTGTGCATACACTACAATGTTATCGGATAGATAAACTGTAGCGCCATTATAGTAATTTGCACCTGTGCCGTCGGGCTTGGTGTTCCAGTGGGAGAATAAATATCCACTCCATAAAAAGTTCTGTGCTTGGAAAGTGTAGAAAGTATAGGTATTGACTTCATAGATTCTAACGTCGTCAGTACCGTTGTTAATGATATACACTACGGTGAACTTTGGAACCATTGATTTCCACTTGGCGTAAAGAGCTAAGGGACTGGTTAATTTGACAATCTGCCCCTTTGTGAAATTTGCGCCTAAGCCATCTGCTCTGGTATTCCAACAATCAAAAGTATAGTTCGCTCTGGTGCAACTAATATCTTTTATGGTGTAGTTGGTGTTAGAGGCGACTAAATCTTGTTGTATACTACCGTTACCGCCATTAGGATAATACGTTACTGCCATTACCTGCGAACTTCTCCATTTTGCGTAAAGAGTGATAGAATTGGTTAAATAGGTAATCTGACCAACTGAATAACTTACGCCTAAGCCATTAGGCTGAGTGTTCCAGCCGTCAAAAACAAAGGTCCCCCACGTATAACTCTGATCCTTGATGGCATAGCTTGTATTTCTTGTGACTATGTCTTGAACAATCTCGCCTGTGCCGCCGTTAGGGTTATATGTCACAGTCAACAACTGAGGATTTTGTCTCCATTTGGCGTAAAGGGTTAGGGAACTGGTTAATCTAACAACTTGATCAATTGAATAATTAACGCCTAAGCCATTTGCCTGGGTGTTCCAACCGTCAAAAATGTAGTTGTCCCTGATATAACCCTGATCTTGAATAGTATAGTTGGTATTTGGGACGACTCTGTCTTGAATGATCGATCCTATGCCGCCGTTAGGGTTATAAGTTACTGTCAACAATTGCTGCTGATTTTGACACCACTGAGCGTATAGAGTTAAGTTTTTACAGGGGAGCAAACAGATAAGCTGCCCAATTGAGTACCATTTTCCTGTACCGTTAGGCATGGTGTTATAGCCTAAAAAAGTATAACCTGTCCTGTAATAGCCTTGATTTCTGACTCTATGCCAGCCGCTACATATGACTTTTACTTCAGTGATCGCGCCCACCCCGCCGTTGGGGTGATAGGTTACTTTTGGGTGTAAACAACAGTAATAAAGTACTTTGCATAGATCGGCAACTTGTTCGTTCTCATCGGTTTTTATTGTGTAGGATGGCGTTGCGTTATCCAAGTTCAATGAACCTCGGGCGCCTGTAATACTTTCCGAATTGTTTGTTCCATTGCTGACGGGTTTGACGACGCTAAACTGCTTTTGGATCGTCCCGTTGGCGCCGTCACTACCGGAGGAAATGGTCTTTCCGGAGAACATGCTAGCGGATGCAGTCTGAATCGACATGAAGCATGTTAAGAAAAGGATTGACGCAATCACCGCAGTTAAAACTTTTTTACTATTACGCTTTGAATAGTTTTTCATTTCCTACATTCCTTTCATAAATAATAATATACATATTTTTTAAATTTAATCTATACAAGAAAATAGTAGTTTGTTACTTCTCCATAAACTATAGTCAAACAGCGAAAATGGCAATCATATACAAGTTGCTCAATTAATCTGCAGTATTAATGAGAAACTTAGAAGATATAATCTTTTCTCACTCCTTTCACATTT
>Ga0099364_10008095_pt1 | contig 14870 bp, 13 predicted proteins | sample TergutTh196P3_FD_73070 | JGI IMG/M metagenome (GOLD analysis project Ga0099364, IMG submission 73070) | Microcerotermes parvus P3 segment gut microbial communities from Pointe-Noire, Republic of the Congo - Th196 P3 | ecosystem: Host-associated > Arthropoda: Insects > Digestive system > Gut ... | reverse complement strand
GACGAGAAAGCGTCGTAAACCTTCCAACAAGGCGATCTTGCGCCGCCGTAAAAGCAAGCGGTACGGCGTGTTAAAATTGTCGTAGCGGTATGTGTCGTGGGTGTTCACCGAGCCCGTAACGTCAGTTAGGGAATCAACCGAACGATTCCCTACTGACGTTACGGGCTCTGTGAACGCGTTTTCTTCCTTTGCGCAACCCCTTGCGTACTTTGCGGTAAAAAAAATTAACCGCAAAGTACGCGATGGATTGCACAAAGGTGCAAAGTAACGATTCGTACCGTTTCCGCCTAAAACAAGAGGCAAAGACCGATTTTTAGAGGTTCCCGTAACATATTTGTTAACTTTTTGAAGGACCGTACGTGCTATGTTGCCGATAGTTCCGTTACTGGTGGGCAGTGCGAATCCGTGTCCGATATTGGCGCAAGAGCGGGTAAAAAGATGCCGACAAAACGCGGACGGCATGTTGTAGTATAATATGAGCCAGTTTTATGGTACGGACATTTATTTCCCTCATCGTCGTCTCCGCATTTTTTGCGGGGCTCTGCGCACTCGGCTGGTATTTTGTCCAGCAACAAATCTATGGCAAACCGGAGTATCGGCTCAAAGCGGAGAGAATTGTCGTTTCGCCGCCGCCCGACTGGATTCCCGAACAATTTATCGAAGAAGTCTTACGAACCTCAGGCTTGAACCGCACAGGCTCTTTACTGGACAAAACATTACCGCAAAAATTGGCGGAAGCCTTCATTGCATCCCCTTGGATCGAAAGAGTGGAGCAGGTTGTTTTACGCTATCCCTCCGGTGCGGAAGTAACACTTTCGTACCGTGTGCCGATTGCTCTCGTCGCCCTTCCGCAACGCGGCAGTGTGCCCGTAGACAGCAAGGGGATTGTTTTACCGTTGGAATATCTGACGGATGCCGACAGGCAGAGTCGGCATCTGCTCATACAGGGGATTCAATCATTACCGCTCGGTGCGGTCGGTACGCCCTGGGGAGACCCGCTGGTTCAAACAGCAGCACAACTGGCGGAAGCATTGACGGACGTTACTGAATACCTGGAACTGGCAAAAATCATACCCGCCACAGAAACAACGCCGAATGGGACGCGGATCGTTTGTCAACTGCAAACCGTCGCCGGGACAGAATTTCACTGGGGGGCCTTTGCTCCTGACGACCCCAAGACGATAGCCAAAAAGAAGAGACTTCGGGACTTGAATGAACAATTTCGATCACTGGACAACGTTCCCGAGAGGTTTCGTGATTTAAGCAGGGAGTAGGAGACAACACACACATGGGAATCTCTAAAAATCGGTGTTCGCCACTTTGTTTTAGGTAAATTTGTTTTAGGTAAAAACGGTGCAAACCGTTACTTGGCGCAACCATTTGCGTACTTTGCGGTTAGTTCTTTTTTTAACCGCAAAGGACGCAAAGAAAAGGAAAAACGCCACTAAACTTGGACACACCCTCACAGGGTACATACCGATCCCTTTATCCTTTTTTCACCCCTGTTTTCGCCTATGCTAAACTACCTTTGCCTTTCCCTGGACGGCTTGCAGAGCGGAATGATCGGTGCGTATGGAAACACTTGGATTCAAACGCCGACGCTCGATGCTCTGGCTTGTCAGTCCGCTCTGTTTGACCGGTTCTATGCTTCCTCACTGGACGTGCCGAACACGTTGACTGAATTATGGCAGTTTCCGGCAGACTATTATAAGGTTTTACTCACGGATGATGCCGATGTTTTCCTGCATGAACATGCCGACCGGTTCAACGAAAAACACCGGTTGGAAGCAAGACTGCGAAAGCGTCCCGCCCGTAGTATTGAAGGGACGCAGTTTTACCGCAATACCGCCGCACTTGCTGACCTGTTACAAACGCGGCCGGACAAACCCTTTGTGTTTTGGGCACATTTCAAAGGCTTTCGCGGCCCCTGGGACTTCCCCCTTTCCTACCGTCGGCAGTACCAGATTGACGAAGACCCCGATCCCTATCCCGAAACGGTGCTGCCGGATGTTGATACGGCGAAAATCATTGATCCCGATGTGCGGCAAGCGGTGTCGGAAGCCTATTCGGGCGGTGTTACCCTGCTGGATGATGCACTTTCGGGATTGCTTGCGTTTTTGCACGAGGAGGGGCTCGACCGTAATACGGTATTGTTGTTGATGTCGGTTCGCGGCTTTTCGTTGGGGGAGCATCATTACATCGGTGCCTGTGATGCGCTCTACGGAGAGAATGTGCATTTGCCGCTCTTGATACGTTTTCCCGGCGGTGTGTTTTCGGGCTTTCGCAGTCAAACATTGCTGCAGCCTGCCGATGTTTGGACACTGATGAAGAGGGAGGAGATAAAAGGGGAGGAATTGCCGGAAGAGCCTCAGTCGCTACATCCCTTTCTCCGCATTGGCAGTGAGGTAACGGTAACGCCGGATTGGTTCATCTACCGTAAGCCTTCCGGCACTGAATTATACGTCAAACCGGATGACCGCTGGGAGGTCAATGATGTTGCCGCCCGGTGCCCGCACATTCTCGAAGAGTTCGAGGGCTATACCGCCCCGGCGGATAATCAATAAGGGAACCTCTAAAAACCAATTTTTTATATTGCTGTGTGCCGAAAACACAACGAATTGACTCTTTGCGCACTTTGCGCAACCCTTTGCGTCCTCTGCGGTTAGTTTTTTTTAACCGCAAAGAACGCAAGGGACGCAAAGACATCTTTCATGCCGTTTACGGTATATCTAATCCACCCAGCGGCGTTGGTACAGTAGCCACTCCGCTATCGTCAACAGTAAAGCAATAAGAGCGAGCCAAAACCAAATCGGACGGATGCCGCTGCGCAACGCCTCCGTATCAGAAGGTTGATTGTAAAACGCCGCCGGCGCAAATCGTAAATTGCTCGATTCGTTACTCACCAAATTACACGCAATCCGCATCAATGATGCCTCGTTTTCCCCCGCCGAAATTTCCCAAACACCGCACTCCGGCAACATTCCAAGAGACACCATGCCTGACTTGACCGGAAAAGATTGCTCCACCCCCGACGGTGAACGAACAACAACTTGATCGAAGTCCGACCGAATTCCCAAGTCGGCAAGCGAAACACGAACCGGCTCCCCCGTCGAATAGGCACGCTCCAACTCACCGCCGCTGCCCCGAAAATGAATCAACGCTTGAGAAACCAAAATCGGAAATGCCGTGCGAAGAGGCAAATCGCTGCGGCGTAAATCGACTGACAAAACCAACACGTTCTGCTCCGGCAATGCCCGATGAGCATAAATCGGAACCTCTTCGGGAGTCTCCGCAAGATTCTCAAAACTTTCTTTTAGAGTAATCGTTCTCGCACCGGGAATCATCAAGTTGAGCAGATGCACAAATTTCATCAGCGGAGAAGCACTCACTTTGGCAACGATGGGCAGTTCCAACGGTTCGCCGACATCGAAAAGGTTGCTGGAATCCCTCGGATCAATGATCAACACATTGCCTTCTGGAATTGTTTCTGGAACCGTCTGATGCAAAACCAAAACGCCGTCCGCCGGGACTCGGTCAGGAATTTCGGTAGGAAAATGCAGCCTTGTATTCGGTTGTGATTGCAAAACCCGCAACAGAAAAAAGTCCTCTTCGCCGTAAAGATAAACCTGCTGCGTCGGACGAGCAGGCAAAAAAGCAATGGCGGTATCATCGGCGGCGAATCCATCGGCAGTGCTTTCTGTCGGTTTCAGAGTTGCCCGAAGCAGACCGCCGTCGGAAGTTACATCGCGCACGAGAGTCGTCTGCGGCAGTCCCGGCTCCAATGTCAAGGGAACGACATCGACGACTCGCTCGTCTAGTTCGACTTCCAGCCTTGCCGCAACGGGCTCGGTGCCATGATTAACCATTTCTACGAGGATTTCATAGCCGACGGCATCTCCCAGTGAACGCCGAGGTTGAAACCGGGTAATGCCGATGTTGTCGAGAGGTTCGCCGACGGGAAAGAAGCGGACATTCGGCATAGATTCAAATGGTGTAAGACCGGGCGTGCAACCGTCTGTGAAAACGAGGATTGCCGAGTCTTCTTCCGAAGCGGTCAACTGCAAGGCGAGGTTGATGGTTTCGACAAGAGCGGAGGGGTGATCGGTCGGTCGGATCGATTCGACACCTCGGCGTAGTGTGCCGAGGTGGTCGGTGAATCCGACGGCGATTTGCGGATGTCCTGCCGCCGTGAGCAGAGCGGTTTGCCGGGCGACATCGGTGGTGGTCAACAAGATTTGTAATTCACGTTTTGCTTGGTCTAATCGTGTTTGCTGTCTTGCATCGGCGGCGTTCATTGTTGCGGAGTTGTCGATGATGATCACGCATCGGGCTGCCTGTTTCTGCGATTTCGATATGGGTTCTAATGTTGTTCCGACGAGTACTGAGAGAAAAAAGAGGCAGAGGATTAAGGAGAGCAGATGCCTCAATCGCCGCCAGAGGGAGCGGGAACGCCGTTCTTCGAAGACTTGTTGCCAAAAGATTGTTGTCGAGACTGTTTCCTGCCGCAACCTGATTTTCAGGATGTAGAACAGGATAATCGGAATCGCCAAGAGGAGAAGGAACCAAGCGAGCGGATGAACGAACGTCATGAAACAGTAGGGGCGATGCCGACCAGGGGCTATTCGAAAGCCGTGAATAACCACCCCTCGCGTCCTGTCATTTTACGGAAAGAGTCATGCCGCGTCAAGGGGCCAACAAAGGGGTTTATCGCTGGAGATGCGTGAGCCCTTATGCGGGGACAAATGGGGCATTATTCTTTGCGGTTAAAAGGAATGAACCGCAAAGATCACAAGGGACACAAAAGACCTGTTGCCTAACCTCGTCATTCCCGTGAAAACGGGAATTTAGTACATCACTTTTCAAATAACCTGGATTGTGTTTTTGCGTCCCTTGCGGTGAAATCCTTTTTTCAACCGCAAAGTGCGCAAAGGATTGCGCAAAGGACGCAAGGAAAGGCATCACTAAATTTTGACACACCCGTGCTTTGCGGTTAAAAAATTACTGCGTACAATTTCATGCCGTTTTCGGTATAATTGCCGTGATATTAGCCTTTCCGCCCTGTTTGCCCGTATGCACAAAATTATCCCTCTTATTCTCGCATTCATTCTCACGACATCCTTTGCCGCCGGTCAAGATGCTCTTCAAATTCGGCAATCCATTGACCAAGCCGTTGCCTATCTTCGCACCACGCAGAGTCCCACGGGAGGGTGGTCTGCATCCCCCCGCAGCGGTATTGGCCCCACCACGATTATTTTGGCGGGACTCATCGACGTGGGTGTGGATATTGACGATCCCATGGTGGCGAATGGACTTAAACAGCTCGAATCCTCCCTTCAAGAGGACGGCGGCATTTACACTGCCGACGGGTTTCTGCTGAACTACGAAACAAGTTGTGCCGTGATGTGTTTCGCCAAAGCCAATGCCGCCTTCAAAAAGAAGCATGACAGGGAACCCTACCAAGAATTGCTGACAAAAGCGGACAGATTCCTTCGGGCACAACAGTTCACCGAAGCGACGGACACCCTGCCGGAAGACCCAAATTACGGCGGAATCGGCTACGGCAGAGGCTCGCGTCCCGACATGTCCAACATGCAGTTCTTTCTCGATGCCCTCAAAGCGACCGGCGCAGAAGCCGACGATCCGGCAATTCAAAAAGCACTCGTCTTCGTTTCCCGATGTCAGAATTTGGAATCGGCACACAACACGATGCCCTTCCTCATGCACAATGCCGACCATTTGGACGGCGGCTTCATTTACGTCAATCAGCCTCCCCTCGAAGGAGCCGGAGCCGCCGAAGCACTTCGCAGTTACGGGGGAACATCGTATGCAGGATTGAAAAGTATGATTTATGCGGGGCTGACTCCAGAGGATGAACGGGTAAAGGGAGTTCTCGATTGGATTTCCAAAAATTACACCGTAAAGGAGAATCCCGGACGCGGTGCCGTCGCTTTGTATTACTACTACCAAACGATGGCAAAGACGCTGGATGTCCGTAATTTACCCCACTTGGAAGATGCCGACGGCAAAAAACATAATTGGCGTGCGGACCTGTCGGAACATCTGATTTCGGTACAGAAGGGGAACGGGTCGTGGGTCAACGATGTATCTTCACAGTTCATGGAAAACGATGTCAATCTCGTCACGGGATATGTGTTACTCGTTTTGGCATTGTGTTTGCCGGAACATAGTGAACCCCGTCCATAAGCGGTCTTTTTCCTTTGTGTCGGGTGTGTCCAAGTTTAGTGGGTCTTTTTCCTTTTCTTTGCGAACTTTGCGTATTTCTTTGCGTCCATTGCGGTTAAATCCTTTTTTTAACCGCAAAGGTCGCAAAGAAAAAAAACGTCCCATTTGTCCCCGTGTAAGATTTAACCGCAAAGAACACAAAGGGATACAAAGAAAAATTGCATTTTACCTGTCGTTGCTGTAAAATGTGCGTATGCGGTGTCTGTTCCCTTTACTCTTGGTCAGTGCTCTCCTCCTTTCCGGCTGCCAGCCGGAAGAGGATACACGGCTCTATATCTATTGCACCGAAACTTTTTGGTACGTCCTGCAAGAGGAAGCCAACGTTTTCAATCGGACTCACGATTTTCAAATAGTGCTGATTCCCCTCCGTGCGGAACGGAATTCAGGCAATACAGCAAACGTGGGCAACGCGGCGGGCATACTAGAAATCGGAACAGGCCGACACGCCCCCATCCCGTGGCAAATCATGCCGATAAAAGAGGATGACGAGGAAGAAACGGAAGTGGTTCCCGTCGCCCCCTCTACTCAAGTCCATCCCGACATCGTGCGGCAAATCGAACGGATTAGCAACGAACATTTCGGCGACATGTTTTTGAGCGACTCCCTTAGCCATCTCAATAAAGTTCGGAATACCGCCCTTTCGGCCAACGATTTTCCCATTTGCTATTTGACGCTCACTATGCTGGTTTCGCTGGGTAATCCGCATCATGTTCATTCAGTAAAAGAAGTTTTGGACACCGGCCGGAGGCTGGGTATGATGAATCCTTCGTTTGACGGACTGGGGGAAGCATCCTGGAAGGTATTGGAACGAATCCTTCCCGACGGTGTGTCGGCAATTCCCGGTGAACGCATCCAACTTTATGAACGGCAATATGATCTATTAGAGGCGTTGGAGCAGGGAAACATTGATGCCGCTCTCGTTTGGAGTGCAGCGAGCCAAACAACTTTTCTGGTGGTCAAATATGCACACCAATACTTTGCAGCGCATGAAGAAGCAATACGCCGTGCGGAGCGTCGGGATGATCAAAAAAGACGGCAATCCATCATACAGGCGGTTTACAGGGAGATTCACGGGGATATTGCCGAAAAACTGCGTTTTGCGGAAGAGGTGCCGTTGACCGCAAACCCCGACGAACGGCAGGTCGTCGCTATCCGGCTGGTTGCCCTCAGTTCGACATCCCATCACGGGCGTTGCCAACGGTTTGCCGATTTTATGCGCTCCCATCAAGGGAAGGCCGTATTGCGGCGGCACGGATTTGCCGCAGAGTAATGGTGCCCCAGAACAAAAGGGGATTCCTCTAAAAATCATCGTTTATTTGGGACTATACCGAAAAGGCAACGAAATTTGTACTTTGCGTCCCTTGCGCACCCTTTGCGGTTAAATCCTCTTTTTTACCGCAAAGAATTCAAAGAATTTACTCTTTTTAGTGGTTTCTCTGCTCTTATAAAGTGCTCTTGCCTTTGGCGGCGTAAATTGTTATTCTCCCCTCCATGACCATTTTCCGGGCTGTTTTCGGAATTTTTGTTTGCTGTTTGTTGTCGGGACACACCGGCTGTGTTCTTGCACAACCCCATTCGCCGCAGCAGGTTTATCGTTCCCTGCCAGCAACGGGCAGAGTGCCGCAGAATCCCATCCAACGGACGGCCATCCAGCAACCGCCCAGCCAGCAGGCACCCATTCAGCAGGCGGCATACACGCCTGTTCATCGAATGCCTGTTCATCAACAGAGTCACGCCAGTGCGGAATTGTATCAGCCCTGGAACTTAAATGAATTTTCGGTGCGTCCCGGCGAGTCGGGAACGCCCTACCGCCTCGTTTCCGACACGCAATCCTCCGCTCCGCAGACGGCCGTCGCCAAAACGCCGCCCCCCGCCGGCGGATTGCAACATCTGTTCACACCGAGGACGGCACCTCAAACGCCCGCCGCAATCAGAACAACTTCGGCACGAGTGCAATCACCGACGCTTGCAAGCCGGATGCCGGTACTGGGAATCGGCAGAGACATCCTCAACGAATTTCGGCCAAGCAATGATCGGCAATGGACGCAAAACCATGCCGTGTTACAGACGGCAACCTTCAAGGACAATTTTGTAACGGTACATAATGTCCGGTATTCAAGGTATGAATCGGCGGAAGCCTATACGACGCAGTATTACGATGCCGCGTTCGATCTGGACGAGATTCGGACGATTGATCTGGTGATGGTTCCCTTCCAAGGGTTGGACAGATTAGCCCATGTGGAGTCGAGTTTCGGCTTTGCCGACGGCCGTCATATAGGACTCTCCATCGAAGCGAGATATGAAGAGGGGGAAAAATATGATCCGGCAGCGGCGGGCTTGAATCAGTTTGAATTGATTTATGTCTTTGCCGACGAAAGGGATATGATCCGTTTAGCAACGGATGTGAACAAAAATGATGTTTTCATCTACCGGTTGAATTTTGAACCTCACGAGGTACGCACCATGTTTGTGGATGCCTTGCAAAGGGCAAATAAATTGGCCGCCAAACCGGAGTTTTATCATCCGCTCACCAATAGTTGCGTGACCAACTTGATCGACCACATCAATGAGGGACGGCCGAAGGCGGTGCCGCGTGAGTACAGGACATTGGTACCCGGCTTGCTCGACAGTTATATGTACGATTTGAATTTGGTGACCACTCCCGCCAAAACATTCAAAGAAGCAAAGGAAACGGCAAAGATAAATTGGCTCGTCGAACGCTACGGCGATTTAGAATACTTCTCCGCAGGTATCCGGCAAAATATGTATTAGGGAACCTCTATACTAAAAACGGGTAGAAAACGGACATTTTTCTTTGCGAACTTTGCGTCCTTGCGGTTAAATCTTTTTTTAACCGCAAAGGGCGCAAAAGAACGATTTTGTACCGTTTCCGTCTAAAACAAGAGACAAAAACCGATTGTTAGAGGTTCCCATAGGGGAACCGTATGAAGAGAATTTTTTCCAAGCGCCGGAGGTTCAGGCGGGTGCTTCACCGTCATCGCTGGGCGGGTTGTGTAGAACGGCTGCACACCGGAGGTACATCATGCACGATGCTGTAATCAAACTTGTTTTTTGGCTTGCCCTTTTTTGGGCAGCAACGATAATCGGTTGCTATCAAGTCTCGCTCTCCCTTTGGCGTGCAGAGCCGAGACAACCGTTCGGCTTTCACACAAATGATGACTTTCTGTACCATTCCGCTCCCGTTGAACCATTGCCGCCGCAATGGGGACAGATCGACTTTACGAACACGGACATGATCTCGGCAGAACGCGGTGAAAGACTCACGCGGGAAGAGTTGCCGCTGCTCGAAATGCCGAACAGAGACCGAACACCATTCACGCCGATTGCCGACCGCGCCCGGCTGGACAGTATGGCTCCCATGAAAGCCCTGCCCGGCGGAACCTTTCGGATGGGAAGCGATACCGCTCCCGAACGGGATCAGCGTCCCATGCATCGGGTTCGGTTGTCTCCGTTCAAAATTGATCTTTATCCGGTAACGAATCGGCAATTTCAGATGTTCGTTCGGGAAACACAATACACCACAACAGCGGAGCGTCAGGGGTGGAGTTACATTTTTCATGGTGAAAGCAAAGCGTGGGCACGAATGGCGGGGGCGAATTGGCGTAATCCGTCAGGCAACAATCTTTACGCAGAAATTGAGAGCGGGGCTATGACGGCAATGCTGGATTTGCCCGTCGTGCATGTCAGTTGGGAAGATGCAGAAGCATTCTGCCGCTGGGCGGGAAAGCGGTTGCCCACCGAAGCGGAATGGGAATATGCCGCAAAAGGAGGCTTACTGGATGCGGTCTATCCCTGGGGAAACCAACGGCAGATAGACGGAAAATACCTTGCGAACTATTGGCAGGGAAGATTTCCCGATGAAAATATGGGTGCCGATGGTTTTCTTGGTCTTGCACCGGTAGGTTCATTTCCGGCGAATCCATACGGTCTCTTCGATATGGGGGGAAATGTTTGGGAGTGGTGCGGCGACCGGTATGCGGCTGATTACTATCGGCGGTCTCCCTTGGAAAACCCGGCGGGGCCCTCTGTGGAAGAGGGGGAAACGACGGCGGTTGCCCGGCTGACGCTCCGCAGAGAAGCCGGACAGTACGTCGGCGAAACGATGGGCAATGTGGACACGATGCCGCTTCGGGTCATTCGCGGCGGTTCCTTTTTGAGTGCTGAAAATACCGATGCAGGCTATCGGACGACGGCACGCGGCAGTCAACCGCAATCCCTTTCCTTTCAGGATGTCGGCTTTCGCTGTGCAGAATAAGGCTTTCGCAGGAAAGCAATAGACCTCTAAACAGTAGCCGGTGTTATTTTTTCTTGTTATTTTTCTTTGTGTCCCTTGTGTCCTTTGCGGTTAAAACAGAAGGGCATTTAACTAAAAAGTAATTCAGTTTCCGTCAAGGGAGTTAGATTGAAAACGGTATGAAATTGGATTTTGCGCCCCTTGCGCACCCTTTGCGTCCTTTGCGGTTTAAAAAGGGAATTACACGGTTGATTAGCCAACCGTTTTTGATTCAGGAAAAGTTTTCCCATCTTAACAAAGTTTTATTCGTGCTCGTGTCGCCAGCCCACGATGTTTCCAAATGGAAAGCAGTTTGGACGCAATAGGTAAAATTTTCCATCAAAAATGCCCTAAGGGTAATCAACGGTGTAATTCCCAAAATAAAGTGGGTATTTGAAACAGAAGCCGGAATGTATCGCCCTTAAAGGAGGCAGTGTAATGACGGATCGCAACGTACGCGTCTGTTATTGCGCTCCATTCCGGCTTCTGTTTTTATCCCAAATTTGGACTGTCCCAAGGCACTAGACATAAATCCCCATGTAAAAATCCTTTTTAGAGGTACCCTACCGAAGGTTGCCGGCTGTTGAGGGGCTATGAGAACGTGGGGGCTAGTTGACTTTTCTGATTAAGTGAATTAGAATAGGGGGGTAGTCTGGGCAGGGTTGTTCCTGCGGCTAAAAGTCACCCCGTTTTAAGGAGAATACTATGACTCAAAAATTGTTTTGCTTGTGTGCCGCTGTTGTGGTACTTGTTGTCTTCGCAACGGCCAACGTTGCCAGTGCTCAGGAAGTTGTTGCGGCTCCGGCTGCTTGTCCGTGCACACTTACTCTTACCCCGTGCGCTCCGTGCAAATTTATTGCACCGGCTTGCCCGCCGGTGGTGGGCTACCGTATTGGCCCGTTTGGTGCCATCCGTCCGGTCGTCTATACGGCTCCGGTCGTTCGTGTAACCCCGGTTGTCCGTGTGCCGGTTTACCGTCCCGTGTATGTACCGCGGTATCACCGTACGATAGCACTTCCCCCCTATTATGCGTGGTAGGGTTTACGCTCCGGGACATTTTATGTCCCGTTTGGGCGTGTTATGCTCTGTCCTGTTAATGTTACATTGATGTCGCTTGCGTTTTAATCCTAAACTGTGAGCGTCTGTGAAATGGAACCTTGTGTCCTTTGCGGCAGTTTTCGCCGCAGGGGGGTATTCCGCTCACAAATTTTTTTCTGTATCCCATTTTCATTGCCGTTTCGCTCGGTTTTATTGTTGCTCTCTCTGATTTCCTTGAGCGTTTTTTCGTCTTTACACATCAATCTTGCTGTCGACAACACCATACTCTAAAAAACTGGAATGGTGCCAAGAAACATGTCAACGGACTGGTAGGGTACAACGAAATGTGTAAAAATTTAGGAGAGAGTAGCAACCGAGTGGTATTTTTCTCTTGAGGGAGTCTCTAATAATCTCATTTTAGGCATCTTATTTCGCCGAGGCCAGCCTAATCGGCTAAAAATCGGCACTTTTCATCACGCCAATGTCCAACATGACAACATCAGCGCACACCTTCCCCTCACTTCGCCACCTGCGGACACTTTAAACCCACAAAACGACACATATTATACACCAAATTCCGTATCCCTATCCAAAACGCCGCTCGCTCCAAACCGATACTCCGCAAAATCACATCACGACAACGAACCTTCATCATGCCAAATATATGCTCCACACGACAACGAACACTCGACTTCATCTTGTTCATCTTTTGCTGCTCCGCCGACATGAGGGAGCATACACGACGAGTAATGCGTTGGATCGTTTGATGCGTTGTCAGGATGGTTATTTTGATCGTGGTCAACATTTTCATGGTGATTTATCGTCATCGAATTTGCGTAGTCGTTCTTGGGCGATTTTACACAATTACTGGCCGTGGTCTCCGGAGTCGGTGGCGGCGAATGGTGGTGCTCGTTGTCCGGCGGAGCGGTTGAACGGAAAATCCTACTCCGACGACTGACTCCAAAATCTACTCGTGGCCGCGTCGCTCGCAGGAACAAAAAAACGCCCCCCAAAAATACGAAACGATTAGTGATTTTCATACCTAACGAAATTTGTCTAAATTACCTATTTGCACTTCGTCCCGAAACGATAGGAACCAACGAAACATCCTAATTTAACTAAATTCCGCATTTTAGGGAAAATTTTACCCGCCAGCCCTGTAACTCAAACCTCCCGGCGAAAACTTCAAGCCGAATAACTTGTGCAACACGTGACAGGTTTTACGCATCGACAGACCGAAGTGCTTGTTCAGTGCCGTGGCGATGGACAGGGCACGTGGACTGAGTTGGACTTTGGCGGCTCCTCGACTGCGTGAGGTTTGTAGAGGATGTGTGCTATGCACTTCGCCGCATGTGGAACAATGCCCTTCCCAAGTTATTAATCGAATGACGCGTGGTTGGGGGGGAATGATTTCTTCGATAAATTGTTCGACGGGTCGGCAATCGCGAGACGGTTCGTTGCATTGGAGATAGTTGTTGAGGGGTTGTTCGATTTCTTCGTCGATGTGTTCGGGTATGGGACGATGGGTGCCTTCGTGTCCGGTTTTTCTACCGGGTTGTGTTTTCTGATAGTTGGGAACTTGTTTATTTTCTCGTCGCCGAAAGGGAGCGGCTTGTCGTGCGTTTTTGCGTCGTTCTTGTTCGAGTTGTTCTTGCAATTCCATAATGGTTTTTTCCAATGCGGCGATGCGTTGCCGTAAGCCTTTGATGGTATTCGGATAATCGTCTATGACGCGTTTATAACGATTTCACGAAAACGAAGCAACACAAAACTAGGCTAAACTGCTACCCACAGGAAAAAGCAGTTTATTGACGTGGGAAGGTATAACTATCGACTCCCGTAGAAACGACATCACATTCAGATTTCGACACTTGCACGTCGCCAACACCGTCCACAAACGCTCTCGCCACTCATTGCCCATATCACTGCGAACTCCCCGCGACACCATTCGATCTAACATCAACGTCCGAATCTCTCGCTCCGCTATGTTGTTCGTCGACTCTACCCGTTACCGGTATATCAGACGGCTTCATCAACATGGCGATCCTTGGCGTGTTCCAACATTTCCTGCGTGCTTCTCGGATCAACTTTGGTACAACAGGCAAAGAGAGTTTCCTTCATGTCGGTCAAGTCGGCTTTCCATTCTTCCGGCGAACCATCCTTCGGCGGCATTCCTAAAAACTCGTCCAATAACAAAATCAACCGCAAAAGATGCCGAAAAATAATCCCCTCCTGCTTTTGCATCCCCTTAGAAACAATGTGCTTGTTGAAGTCCCCTTTGAAATCGAGCAAAATTTCTCCCGCCGACCAAACAGGAAAAATCCGAATCTCCACTTTGGGATATTCATACTCAAAGAGACGACGTAACTTTTCGGCAAGCGGAATGACATACGTCCGCTCTTCCATCCAACCGGCAAAGTGACGGCGTTGTTCTCGTTCCGCTTCTTCCTCTTCTTCGGTCTTCGGAACGAGTTCATCCGCCGTTGCCAATCCCATTGTGAGCAACATCGGGTCGAGACGTTCCGTGGAGAGCCGACCATTCGGCAGGACATCTTGCTTGGGAACCCGGACGCTGGGTCCAATGGACGTTGGCAATTCCAATAGGCTTTCAAAGATTTGCAACCGCTCTGCTCTGTCGGCGATTCCCAAATGTTGGAGCAAAAAGAGTGCGTAAAGCGGATTTGTTCCGCGAAACTTCATCAAGTCGGCAAGCCGCTCCGTCGGCAGAGCGTATTTGAAGGCGGGAGCTGGCGGGAGTGCAGGCAAAGGAGCAGTCATTCCTCCATTGTACCTTGAATCCGAGGTTCGATAAAGGGATAAAGCCAACTTCATTTAGCCGGTACTCCGGCTCCTCCTCTCAGTCCGTCGACACGTTTCGCAATACTGTCTACCAAGCACGGCACAATTTGTTTTGGCTCTATTCCGGGTTGGTGGATTATTATTCCACAAAGACGGCACCACAAATTACCTATTTCACCCAAACACCGAAAACAAATCGATTGTTTTGTGCGTCTTCGTGAATTTTCATCGTAATTTCGCCCTAACTTTGCCTGATTGACTACCATCACCACCCACCAACCCGGAATCGGCATAGAGCCTTGTTTTTTTATAATTGTCCACAGATTACACAGATTGACACAGATTTTTTAGGAAAACGTTTGAAGAAAAACTGTGAACATCTGCGCAATCTGTGGATAAATTCCACGTCGCAAAAAAACAAAGGCTCTATTCCGGTTCCGGGTTGGTGGATTATTATTCCACAAAGACGGCACCACAAATTACCTATTTTACCCAA
>Ga0099364_10008094_pt1 | contig 14870 bp, 8 predicted proteins | sample TergutTh196P3_FD_73070 | JGI IMG/M metagenome (GOLD analysis project Ga0099364, IMG submission 73070) | Microcerotermes parvus P3 segment gut microbial communities from Pointe-Noire, Republic of the Congo - Th196 P3 | ecosystem: Host-associated > Arthropoda: Insects > Digestive system > Gut ... | reverse complement strand
GGTTCGACCTTGTCGCCCATAAGAATACGGAACAAATCGTCCGCAGCAGAGGCGTCCTCCATTGTAACCTGAATTAACGTACGATTCGACATGTTCAGCGTCGTGTCCCGCAACTCCTCGGCGTCCATTTCGCCGAGACCCTTGAAGCGAGTTACCTGCATTCCCTTTTGACCGCCGCTGCGAACCGAGGTGAGCAGTTCCCGTAAGTCTTCGAGACCATGCGACGTGTCGCCGCGACGAAGATAATAACGTGACGTGTCAGTGCCCGTCCGCTCCTGCGGCATCAAAGCGTCGATCTCAAAACCCATTTCTCGTAACTCGACGAGTTGCTTGTTCATCGTGCGGATTTCGTGCAGTTCAATAATCCGCAATTTCGGTTGCGCATCGTCACCTTGCGCATTTTCGTCACCAAGTGCCGCTTCGCCGCCGGACTCCGCATTGATCTTTTCAATGAACACATCAAGTTCCGCTCGGCTGCGGAACCAGTCCTCATATTTGTCGTAAAAAACGTGATAAATCGGCAACTTCGCCGTTACCGGGTCCTGCCGTAAAGCGTGTTCCCGTAGACTGATACCGCGACGCTCCACAGCGAGAATCGATTCCTCCAACGCCGACAACGTCTTGCAGAGTTTCTCCATCGCTTCGCCTTCGAAGGTTCGACCGTCGCCGGGATCAAACACCGCTTCCCGGAGTCCGAGTTCGAGAAGAATCTTGCGCATCTCCTCGTCGGTTTGGATGTACTCGTCCTTGTGTCCCTTGCGGCGAATTCTGTACAGCGGCGGACAGGCAATGAAAACGTGTCCTGCCTTGACAAGATCGTACATCTGCCGATAGAAGAACGTCAGCAAAAGTGTACGAATATGCGAACCGTCGACGTCGGCGTCGGTCATAATGATGACTTTTCCGTAACGTCTTTTGGCAAGATCGATTTCCTCACCGATTCCGCTGCCGAGCGCGGCGATCATACTGCGGACTTCCTCATTCGCTAACACCTTGTCCTCACGGGCTTTGTAAGCGTTGATGATCTTGCCTCGCAACGGCAGAATCGCCTGGAATTCACGGGTTCGACCGCCTTCCGCGCTGCCGCCGGCGGAGTCGCCTTCGACGAGATACAGTTCGCATTTGTCGACTTCCTTGCTCGTGCAGTCCCGCAACTTGCCGGGCAAACTGCCGTGACCGAGTGCGCCTTTGCGTTCACGAACCAGCGCACGCGCTTTTCGTGCGCTTTCTCTCGCTTCGGCGGCGACGATGCCTTTCTTGACGATAATCTGTGCCGTCTTCGGATTCTCTTCGAGGAACTTTGCCAGTGCCTCGCCGACGACGGAGTTCACAATGCCTTCGACTTCGCTGTTGCCGAGTTTCGTCTTCGTTTGGCCTTCAAAACGGGGATTCGGTACACGAATGGACAGCACCGCCGTGAGTCCCTCACGAAAATCCTCGCCGACGGGAACCGGCATCTTTTCCTTGAACATATTTTGGTTCTTGCCGTAATTGTTCAGCGTTCGGGTCAATGCCGTACGAAAACCCGAAAGATGCGTGCCGCCCTCAATCGTGTGAATGTTGTTGACGTAAGACCGCACGTTCTCGGTGTATTCGACCGTGTACTGCATTGCCAGATCGACGGTAACGCCTTCGATGGTTTCCTTGATGTGAATGATCTCCTTGTGAACCGGCTCCGTCGTTCGATTGAGATTCTCGACGAAATCGACGAGACCTCTTGTGTACAGAAAAACGTTTTCGCTGCCGGTGCGTCCGTCACGAAAAACGATCTTCACGCCTTGGTTGAGAAACGCAAGGTCTTGCAGGCGTCGGGAGAGAATATTGTGATCGAATTTTCTGTCGGGGAAAATTTCCTCATCGGGCATGAAGGTCGTTTTCGTTCCCCGCCGTTCGGACTTGCCGGTTTTCGTAACACCGGTCGTCGGAATGCCGCGTTCGTATTCCTGATGATAAACGAGTCCGTCGCGGCTGACATCGACTTCGCACCATTCGGAGAGGAAGTTGACGACGGTAACGCCGACGCCGTGGAGTCCGCCGGAAGTTTGGTACGCGCCTTTGGAGAATTTTCCGCCGAATTTGAGGACGGTCATCACTCCTTCGAGCGTCGACTTTTGGAGGTCGGGATGTTCGTCGACGGGAATGCCTCGTCCGTCGTCTTCGACGGTGACGGAGCCGTCGTTGTTAATTGTAACGATAACGGAGGTTGCGAATCCCGCCATTGCCTCGTCGATGGAGTTATCGACGACTTCGTTGACGAGGTGGTGCAATCCGCGGCTGCCGGTATCGCCGATGTACATCGCCGGTCGTTTCCGTACATGTTCTTGATCGGAGAGGTGTTCCAAATCCTTTGCGGTGTACTCTTCATTGGCAACCGGCGTGGGATCGAATTTGTATTCTTCGTTCGTACTCATAAAATTATGGGTGAAAAGGGTGATTGGTTGAATTTGTTATCGTTCGGGCTTGTTTTCCCAACGTGATTTTACTTTTTCGAAATAATCGATGCGCATTTGAGTTTTGCCGATTTCTTTTGGATAGAATTCAAGCATCACGTCGCAGAGTTCGAGCATCCATTGCTTTCGTGAAAAACCAGGACGCAACAACACTCGATTGGAGTTTGCGATTTGTATTTGTCCCCATCCCAACGCACCGACCGTCAGGCATTCCCAATCGAGAAATTCAATGGGCACAAAATCGACATGCGTTGCGACGACCTTGATTCCGTCCAGCCGATATTTTATCAGAAGAAGGACGAAATAGTTCGCATCGTTTTCATAAAACCGAACAAGCCGCTCCACCGATGTCAGGTTCGGCATGTTAAATTTCGTGTCCTCCCGATGGGTTTTCACGTCGACGACGTGATAGTTGCCATTTTTGTCCGTAAACGCGAGATCGGCCATCGCTCGTCTGGCAAAGTCGGCGGAATACTCGGCGCAATGCTTTCCGAGCAGTTGTTCAAAATGATCGGACAGAATATCCTGAATCGCATCGCCCACCGCTCTCGTGCTTCTTGCGGTGTTTACTGTCAGGAAATCGTCTTGCGCATTGAGGAGCGTTTTCGTTCTCCTCGCAACGGCAAGATATTCTCTGGTTTGGAATATCGGATTCGTCATTGTTTCGTGTTCTATTTTGTTTCGAAAAGCGACGGGGCGAAAGCGAAGTGTTGCTTTTTCTGCGTTGTTCGTTCCGCCAACGTATTGCGTTCCCAAAATACGCCGTCGGCGTAGCCTTGGATTTCGGCGTTCGTCTCGGCCAGTTGCAGTCGTTTTTCCGCGAGGCAGCAATACTCTTCGTTGATTTCGATTCCGAAAAACTGTCGGTTCAACTTTTTGGCAACCACCGAAGTCGTGCCACTTCCAAGAAAGGGATCGAAAACGACGTCGCCGGAATTCGTACTCGCCAAAATGATCTTTGCCAGTAATTTTTCCGGTTTTTGCGTCGGATGGTCGGTATTCTCCGGCATCGACCAAAATGGTACGGAAATGTCCGTCCAAAGGTTCGAAGGATGAGTCGAGCGGAACCGGCCCGACTCGGTTTCGTTCCAATCCTTGGCCCGACCGTTACCGTCTTTGTACGGAGCGATCACTTTACGGCGGAGCATGACCCGATCGACATGGAACGTATAAACGTCCGAATGCGTTGCAAACCAAATGTCCTCGGAGTTGTTTTTCCAATTCGTCTTGGCACCGCGTCCCTTTTCACGTTCCCATGTGATCCGATTTTGTACGATAAAGTTTTCTTCAAGGACTCTTTGGACAGCCGCTGAAGATCGCCAATCGCCGCAGACGTAAATCGCTCCGGTTGGCCGGAGCAATCGTTTCATCTCCGGCAACCAACGACGCAGCCAGTTTTCGTATTGTTCATTGCTTGTTTTTTGAAACGAATTTCCGTTGAAATTTTTCGTGAGATTGTACGGCGGATCGGCGAAAACCAAATCGCAACACTCTGAAGGAATCCACGGCAGAATCGCCAGAGCATCTCCCCAAAGAGTGCGATTTTTTACGGCATCGAAGGCGGACGGTCCTTCCAATACCAACAATCCTGATCGATAGATTCTTCGATCCTTGTCGGTCAGCGTCAGTGTTCGATTTTGGGGTGCTCGTATTTTTGTTATCATATTGGTTTTCATCGACTATTTGGTATTCTCAAAAAGAGCCGGGGACGAAGGCATACCCGCCGCAATCCCCGGATCAGGCGTTTTCGTTACGTAATATCGATTCAACAGCAGGGCGGTCATCCAAGCGGGAAGCATATAAGGCAGCGAAGCAGGAGCAATATAAAAAAGCCAGGCAACCCCCATAGAATAGCCGGGATCAAATGCCTGGCACCATCCGTAACCATACCAACAAGTATAACCAATTGCTGAAACCAGCAAAATAAGGGAAGGAATATTGTGCTTTACTTTTGCGGCAATAGCAAACGAAAAGAGCAGCGGCGAACCGGTAAATGCCCAAAACAACAGGATAGCACTAATGTCATAGTAGAAACATAAGGCGGAAACAATTACCGTTATCAATAACATCGCCCCCGTTGTCCAGATTGTCACGTTTCGCAGGTTCATGGTGTTTGATCCGATTGCACCGGAGTACCGGCCAAATGAGTGCTCCGTCTCCGGCTCTTTGTGTTGCGCAATCTTACGATTGCGGCTCTGTGCTTGCGCCGGCTGAAGGGAGCATTCTTCGTCCCGAAGGCGTTGGATTTCGTCGATCTTTGGCAGGACGCTTTCCGTAACGGTTTCCCATGTCGCTTTGGCGTCAAAACCGAAATACTCGTGAACGAGGTTGTTACGCCATTTTACGAGTTGCGTCCACGGAATCTCCGGATAGTCCGTTTGAATCGCCTTCGGCACCTTGTTCGCCGCTTCGCCGACAATGATGAGATGCCGTTGAACTCCGGCAACCAACAATTCGTCACCGCGAAAACGCTCCCACTCAACGCCGTCCACGAACTTGGCGATTTTTCGCACGGAATCAAGCATATCCAAAATGTACAATTCGTGTTTTTTCATTCGTTTGATTCTCCGTTGTTTTCCTGACAGTTCGAATCCGCTGCGCCAGCGTCCGTTGATGCAAAAGCGTACGTCTTCCAAAATACCGGGTGCGATTTCCATACGGAGCATTTTTCGGGGGACCACGTCGATCTTGCGGTCAATGCGTTCTTCGAGATACTCCTTGATGTCCCAATGCTGATCCGTGTCGTCGTCGATCAGAATGTCAATGTCCGACGCTTCCGTCTGTTCATTGCGGGCGAACGAACCAAAGTATCCGAAGCGTGAAACTTGAAACTTCTCGCTCAACATCGGTGCGAGTTCGCTTAACTTTGCTTCCAGTTCGGCTTGCGTGGTAATCATTCTGCCGGATTGCGCCGGAGTACCGGCTAAATTAGGCGAGGGACGGCGTTTTTCTCGGCAGCGTGTGGCGGACGTCAATGCCTTTTTCCTGTTCGTCTTTGCGCTGCGTGAAACGGTTCGAAATGAACGCCTCGAATACCAAAGCGAGTAGCACCGTCCAAAGGAATGTGTCCCAAAGACTCGTGCCCCGCTTCAATTGGTCAAAGGTCGAACTCATTTGATCCCCGACGTTCGTGTAAACCAACGGCGATGCGCCGAATCTCGCCTTGGCATCTTCCTCCGTCAGCGTTGCGACGTCCAGTTCGTCGCCGTCAATGTTGACAGAAAACGGTATCTGCGTTTGTCTCGCCGCGTCCAACGGACGCAACAGGTACACGCCGACTTGGTCCGTGTCCTCGAACACAAACGTACTCGATGATTGTCCGTCCGGCATCTTTTTGAGTTCCCGCCGCAACACCGCACCGGATGGCGGAATGATTTCCACCGCCGACGGCTTGTCGTCGTCCTTGAACGTAAAGGATAGCGGTTGTCCGGCGACCGTTTGGAGCCGCGTCTGTTCGATGCCCGCTAAGTGGGTAATCAATTGGTGTATCATTGGCAAGAAAAGCTTTCCAGTCGGAAGATTCGACCATGATCCATGCACGGCAGTTCCTAGCATTGTGATTGTGCCGTTGCCGATCCGTCGCTGGACGATCAATGCCTCGTCGTCATTCATCCGAGCAAGAGCAGGCAGTGAACTGTTCGTCATGTCAAAGGGGGTCCGCTTGAAAATCAATGTTCTCGTGTACGGTTCACGTGGACTCACCAAGGTACGGAAGGCCGGATAACTGCCGTCCAACGTGTTGATATTCCACGAATCCCGTCCGGAGTCGAAGTCTGGCGTTTGGATCGGTTTAAGCGGAAGGGGTAGCAACTTGTCTCCGAGTTCCGCGTTGAGTTGGTTATAGTCATCGGCGACAACATTATCGCCGCTGATCCAAATGAGGTTGCCGCCTTTTTCGACGTATTCGACAAGGCGTACGGCAGCGTCCCGTTCCAGTGCGGGTAGATTAACGCAGATCACGGCGGAGTAATTTTGCAATGGCTCCGAAAGGAGTTCGTCTTTTAGGAGCGTCCTCGGATCGAAGGGCGAAACGCCTCTGGGACCGGTCGACAGCATTTTTTCGATGAAATAGGTGTCCTCAAAAAGAGGGATTTCGTGCTTCATCGGCTTGATCAAGGCAACAGGAACTCCCTGACCGACATCCATGGCGAAGTATAATTTATCGTCAAAGGGGTTGCCATCGGTTCCCGCCAGACGAACCTCGCCTTTGTTGATGCCGCCGCGATCGAAGATAATCGTGAATGGATGCAACCTTTCGCTGTTCGGCTCCAACTTGATGTCGTCACTCATATACTGTTTCATTCCGTTGATGAAAACATCAAACCGTCGGGTCTGTTCCAATGACGAAGTGTTTCTCAGTAGCACGGTCATCGGAACAGGAAGATGCGCAATGGGAACCACGTTTCTCACATCGAGGCGGACCAAGCCGACATTTGGTTTCGGCATTTGATTGCAGTTCACCAGAACGACGGGGATTTTCATCATTTCTTCGCGTTCGGCACTGGTCATGTTGGACGGTTCGCTTTCGATTAGCCGGAGCCCCGGTTCTAGAGTCTCTTCTCTCTGTGGGTTAGGGAGAGGAGCATTCGCGGTCTCTTGCTCCCCCAACCCCCCCCCGGTAGGGGAGGTGTCTGTTGACGTCGGCGCAGCGGCAAGCCCCTGCCAGGAAACAATCTGCTGGTCGCTAATCACAAAAATCATCTTCGATGGCGTTTGCGTTTTGACGAGGAGCGACCTGGCATGTTGAACGGCGGCGGCAAGGTTCGCTTTTTCATAGGACACCTTGGCCTCACGAATAGCCTTGATGATTTTATCCTGACTGGTTGGAAGCTGGCCGTTGTCCGTGAATGTCGGACCGCAAGGGATGATGACCCCAATGTTGTCTCCCTCCCCGAGTTCACTGAGAATTCTTTCCGCAGTGGCAACGGCCGTTTCCAAGCGGGGAACGTCGCCGTCAATTTGTCCCATACTCGCGGAATTGTCGAGGACAATGACCACCGAAGTCTGGGCACCGCCCCAAAAATTGCTCAAGTTGCGGATCGTCGGATTTGCCAGACCGATGGCGATGAGGAGTAACACCGCCATGCGCAAGAGTAGGAGCAAAATGTCTTGAATCCGACGTTTGTTACGGGTTTTCTGTTCGCTGATCCGAATGAATCGAAGCGTCGGAAAAGGGAGTTCCCGAAGATTTTGCCGATGGATCATGTGAATGAACACCGGAATGGCCGCCGCGAGGCCGCACGCCAAAAAGCCGATCGAAAGAAAAGTCATCGTGTTTGCGTTTCTAGAGCGTATTACGAATTGCTGGGAGTTCGACCTGCTGTCCCCTCCCTTCGTGGGCTGAACCCCGTCCCTCCGGTTGAAGCGGGGTTACAGACATAATGTCCCTTTGGGACAATTATTCTATTTCTTTGCCCTCTACTCTCCCACTTTACGCAATCCCCCCGCGTCTAAACGCGTCGGAGATTGCCTTGGGTACTTTCGCTTCGGCTTCGACAACCCGGGCGCGGTTTTCGGCGACTTTGGCTTTCATTTCCTGTTCCTGTGCCAGCGCTTGGGCGCGGCGTTCTTCGGCTTTTGCACGGGCAACGCGGGTGTCCGCCTCGGCTTGGTCTGCTTGGAGCCGGGCGCCGATGTTTTGGCCGACATCAATGTCCGCAATGTCAATTGACACGATACGAAACGCCGTCTGCGAATCGAGACCACGAGCGACCACCGCGCGGGAAATACTGTCGGGATTCTCCATCACTTGAAAATGCGTGTCTGCCGAACCGATGGCCGTGATGATTCCCTCACCGACACGGGCAATGATTGTTTCCTCGGTTGCTCCACCGATCAGTTGGGCAAGATTCGTCCGAACGGTAACTTGGGCGCGAACGCAGAGTTCGACGCCGTTTTTGGCAATCGCACTGAGCGTCGATTTGCCTGACTGTCGCGGATCGGGACATACGATAACCTTGGGATTCACGCAAGTTCGCACGGCATCGAGAACGTCACGGCCTGCCAAGTCGATGGCCGCTGCCTGATCGAAGTTGAGTTCGAGCGACGCCCGGTGAGCGGCGATCAAAGCCCGAATGACGTTAGGAACCCGACCACCGGCGAGGTAATGAGCGGCGAGTCGGCGAGTCGTAATTCCCATCGGCCCGACAATCGGCAACCCGGACTGCTTCGCCATGATTTTCGCCTGCACAATGGTGCGTGTCTGGATTTTCATCAGACTCATACTGATGAGTTCGTAAATCGTGACCCTGGCTCTGGACATGAATGCCTGAAACCACAGCGAGCCGTAAAAAAAGAAGATAATCGCCGAAACGACCAGCACTCCGATACCGAAGATGATCGCCGCGCCAATTCCGAGTTGTTGCCAATCCGCGTCTGCAAAAAGAGAGAATTCCATGATATTTTCTGAGGTGATAGGATAAACGGGCAGAACCTTACCAACGCTCAGTATACCACAGGAACGTCGTCTATTCCAGAGGGAGAGACAGTAGAACGGGTGCGTAAAAGTTTTGTTGGCAAGAGGTAGGTTACCGCCTGCCGGGCGGCAACGTGCGGTACTCCGCACAAACACAGTCGGAGTACCGGCGAAATAGCAGCCGCCCGGCGGTCGGCTGCCTACCTTGCCTCGTTGACCCAAACACGCAACTAAACTTTTATACACCCAGTAGAACTGCAAAGTTGCCAAGTCGAAAACAGGGTGTCATTTCGACCATGGCGAAGGAAGAAATCTTGTGCAGATTATTTGTAAACCAGACATCCCACTCGAAGCCGAGGAAAACAAAAACGCCTCCGGTAAGGGAGGCGTTACAGTGGATTCAATTACTGGGCTGGCGGTAAAATTTTACCACCGTATTGTTCTTTTGCCGTCATTCCTGCGTAGGCAGGAATCTAGAGAAACAGGGTTAACCCTTTACGTCTAGATTCCCGTTTTCACGGGAATGACGGACATTTTTAACCGCCAAGGCAGTAGATGGTCTGCTTAGGCTTCGCTGGGAATACGGGATTTTCAACGTTACCAGTGGAATCGGCAACTCACTCCGAGAACGTCCGTATTCGGTCTGGCTTTACCGTCGGTTGTCGTAATATCCACTACTTGGTGAACATAATTGAGCGCCCACTTCAACTGCGGATTCCAGTACCAATTCAACGCAACGCCGATTTCATGGTCAGTGCCGTAAGGCACAATTTCTTTGAAATCATCGTTGTTCAAAAAACCGTAATAGGCCGCTACTTCCCAGACTCCGGAACCTTGAATGAAATTGTACGCTCCCCGCTCCGACAGAAGAACCGGACAATTGACGGCCACCGAACTCCAAGCCGCACTTTCCAGACTGTATTTACGATAAGCCCCGCGAGTCAGGAAGTAACGTCCCATCACAAAGCCGCCGTACAAGGTTGCGTTTTCGCCGCTTGCGAACGCATCCGAGAAATGTCTCAGGTAGAAATCTGTTTGTAGACAGAACGCACCGTTTTGATAAACCGTTTCAAAGCCCGCCTTGTGAACGCCGGTCGTGGCAATCGACGTTGTTCCGAAAGCAGTGTCCATTCCCAAATTATAACCGCCGGGACGAACCCGGACATATCGCGGATTGTCGCCGCCGGACGGATCGGTGAAGTTATAGTACCCGCCGTAGAGGAACATGTGTTTGCCTTCATTTTTGAACAACGGAGCGTGGGTCAAGCGCGCGTTCAGCATGTACCCTTGGTTACTGTCGATCCGTTGGCGAACATCGGCAACGTTTTGAGCGCCGTAAGCACCGAGGAACAATCGTCCTCGATCCCCTGCGAACAGATGCCGCGAGGAAACGCCCAAACGCCGTGCGGTGAACTGATCGCCCACCGGAGCAGGCATTTCCATGAAGGTATAATTGGTAGAACCGTTACAAATCTCCGATCCGCCATCTTCGACGTATTGGTTGCCAATGCGGACATATCCCAAAAGCGGCACCGAGTTGATTCCGAGGAATGCGTCCTTGAAGTTAACGGCACTCGCTGTTGGTGTGTTCTCGAATCCGAGTTCGAGTTTGTAATCCAGAAAATCGTAAGCGGTTCCAGTCGCCGCCAGTCGGGCTTCCCGGAATCCCCAGAAGTTCTGTCCGCGATAACTCTCGATGCCGTCATTGTTCTGATTCAAAATATTGACGCTGTCGATGAACACACGTCCGCCGATTCTCGGAGCGGTGAAGCCTTTTTTCGGATCCGGCTTGTCCGATTTTTTGGCGAGTTCCCTTTTCAGGTATTCAATATCGCTGGCAAGGCCGTCAAACGACACGTTGGCACTGTAATTCGACACCGGATGGTAAGTGGGAGTCTCATACGGCGACGGCGCAGCGTTCCACTCTTGACCATAAGCCGCAGAGAAACAGCACGTGAGACCTATCACGCCCAAGGTTGAAAGAATTGATCGAAGTTTTTTCATAGCGGCTCCTTTGTTTTTGAAAGATTGTTCATCATACAATCGGGATCAATGTTTTCCGTTACATTTAACGGCTTGACTTTGACGATTGTGCCGATTTTATCGCTGCTTTTGCTCTGTTAGCAGCCAATAAGACGACTAACTTGACAGCGTGTCCTGATACCTTCTATCGACGCTTGCAAGAGGGGACTTCGCAAATATTTTTTTTGCAATAACCCTTGAAATATGCGGGCTTTACGGCTTGCCGAACTTCCTTTGTCTAAGTTACATCACGACATCCTGGCGGGAACAAAGTGATCTGTTGAAATAACGCAACAAGCAGTGTATAATGCCCGGTGTGTAACGATATTACCACAAGAGTATTGACGATTTGCATCCTATCTTCTTCCGACACTATGCCTGACACATCCGCACAAATTAAATACGAACGGTTGAGAAACGACCTGACGCGACTCGAACGCCTTATCGTAGCCTTTTCCGGAGGCGTGGATTCCACGTTTCTGCTCAAAGTTGCCCACGACGTTTTGGGGAATAACGTCATTGCCGTCTCGGCGAGGTCATCGACGTTTCCGCAACGTGAATTGAACGAGGCGGTAGCCTTTGCCGAAGATCAAGGTATCGAACACGTTATCATTGATTCCGAGGAATTGGAAATCGAAGGTTTTTCCGGTAATCCGCCCAATCGCTGTTATTTGTGCAAAAGCGAATTGCTCGGAAAAATTCGTGCCGTTGCCGACACGCATGGAATTGCGCACATTGCCGAAGGTTCCAACGCCGACGATGACGGCGACTACCGCCCCGGTATGCAAGCCGTTCGGGAATTCAATGTACTCAGTCCGTTACGTCAAGTCGGCTTGACGAAAAATGAAATCAGGCAACTGTCGCAGGAACTGGGCCTTCCGACTTGGAACAAACAGAGTTTCGCTTGTCTCTCTTCGCGTTTTCCTTATGGTGAAACCATTACCAAGGAACGTTTGCAGCGAATTGATCTGGCGGAACAGTTTTTGCTCGATAATGGATTCCGGCAGGTCCGAGTTCGCTTTCACGGTAATATGGCTCGAATCGAGACGGACGAAGACGGCTTTCAACGACTTTCCGATTGGGAACTTCGCCGTCGGATTCATTCGCAGTTCAAAGCCATTGGCTTCGATTACGTGGCCATGGACCTGCTCGGTTATCGAACAGGAAGCATGAACGAAACGCTTGCAATTACGCCCCTTAATACGACAGCGCAGTCAAAAGACCTGTTGCATAACCCAAAATTTCGTCATTCCCGCGAAGGCGGGAATCCAGAGAAACAGGGTTAATATCTGCCCTCTAGCCCCCCGCCTACGCGGGGGTGAAAGCGGTTGTGTACGAAGGTGACGGGGTTATACAACGGTCTAAAATAACCACGAAGGACGTTTTGTTCTGCAAAAGCCGGAATGGAGCGAAACGCAATGATGGAACACTGGAAAATCCAACCCCATTTTTAATGCGCTCTAGTGGCGTTGTGGGGCGTAACTATCGCTATTATTGCTACTTTCCGCACATTTATCCCTGCTATTTTATTTTCTCACTCGTTATTTTTGTCCCGTAGTTGCGACAAGACGGCCAATCTGGTAGTATTATGTAGTCTCTGAAGTCAGGTCGGCCCAGAGTCCCTATCTCAAACAACGCAAAGAATTATGAGCGTCTCCAAAAGTATTTTGGCAAAAATTCTTGTTCCGGTACTCCTTATGACCATCATTTTGGTCGCCGCAACCGTAACAGTGAGCACACGTTCCTTTTCCCGATTCGCTCAGGAAGGTTTTAACAAGGAAATCTATGTGATTTCGCAGGGCATTGATCGCGATCTCACCACGATGAAAATCGTTGCCGCCGATCAAGCCAATGGACTGGCCAAAAATATCGATATGATCGCGGCAACCAAAGCACTGAAGGAAGCGGCGGACAAGCCAGAGGTCGCGGCGGAACGTCGCAAAAGAATCGGCGAAATCGAAGCGGCCTCCCGAAAGGAGTCGGCTCGGCCATGTGACTTCGTCACCATCCTTTGTCCGGAAGGAAAAGTGATTTACCGCAGCAATCGTCCGACAGTCGCAGGAGATGTTCTTGATTTGCGAAGTTCCAGAGAGACGTTGGCAACCAAAAAACCATGTGTCTTTTTTGAGTCGACGGAAAGTATCCGCCTGGCAATTCGTGCCGCCGCCCCCATCTTTGACGAAAACGGTGAACTTCTTGCTGTTCTTACAAGTGGTTTTCGCTTGGACACCAGCGACTGGGTCGATGAAATGAAACGGCGACTCGATGCCCACTGCACGATTTTCCTCGGAAACGAGCGGATTTCAACAACGGTTCCAAGTGCGGACGACCCAAGCAAACTTGCCGTTGGAACAAAACTGGACAATACTGAAATCCTGGACACGGTGCTTGCCAAACGAAAGTACAAAATAAGCGAAATGCCCGTCGTCGGCGAACAAATGAAAGTGTTCTATGCACCTATTTTTAACGAGGGGGACAAAGAAACGATGGGAATGGTCTTTGCCGGAATTCCTATGGAACGGCTGGTATCGACGAACCGGCAGAACTTGTGGTCGAACCTTTCCATAACAACCATCGGCTTGCTGATTTTTGCCTTCGTTTTGTTCGGTGTCATTCAGGCAATCGTTACGCCGATCCGAAAAGTAACGGAAGCCGCCCAAAATTTGGCCGACGGGCATCTCGAAATCAATCTCGATGTTCGCACAAAAGATGAAACCGCTGTTCTGGCCGATGCCTTCAAACATCTGGCGATGTCGCTCAAAGGCAAAACAGAGGTCGCTCTGGCCATTGCCGACGGCGATCTGAGAGTTTGGGTGCCGCTCAGTTCAGAACACGATACCTTGGGAATGTCGTTGATTAAAATGCGCTACGGTCTGTACGATTCGACCAAAGATTTGAACGGAATCGCAAAAGCCGTTGCCGAAGAAGCGTCGAGCCTTGCCCAGGTGAATCAGTCGTTTGTCGAAAACACAACACGCAGTGCCGAACAACTGAAGGACATTTCCGGTTCGATTCGTTCGCTCCACACGCAAACGGTGCAGAACGCCGAGAATGCGAGAAATGCGGAGAATCTGACCAAATCGGCAAGGGACGGCTCGAATGATGGCCGCGAAAAAATGAGCCGTATGGTACAGGCAATGGAAGCCATTACGAAGAGTTCCGGCGAGATCAAGAACATTATTCGAGTGATTGACGACATTGCGTTCCAGACGAATTTGCTGGCACTGAACGCTGCTGTGGAAGCCGCGCGTGCGGGACAACACGGAAAGGGCTTTGCCGTCGTTGCAGAGGAAGTCCGAAATCTGGCGGCAAGAAGTGCCAAGGCAGCCCGTGAAACCGCCGGATTGATCGAAGAATCGATTCAGCACGTCGGATTGGGAAGCAATGTTGCTCACGAAACCTCCGATTCGCTCAATGGGATTACCGATCAAGTCGAAAAAATCAACCAAATTGTCGCTTCACTTTCGGAAGAGTCGGATCACCAGGCGAAGCATTTGGGAACGATGACCGATATGGTCAGTCAGGTCAGTGTTACTGCCGATGAAAACATGCGAAGTGTGACGGCCGTTTCAGATGTCATTGCTTCTGTTACGAAAACGGCTCGGGGGATCGACGAAATCGTTCAGCACTTCAAGTCGAATGATGGCGGTAGGGTGGGACCTCCTACCGGCTACATTCCGCCTCATGGTATACGGTATAGCGAATGGGCACCGCAATCCTGAAAATTTGAGTGCAAAAATAGATTGTGCCGCCCAACACCCGCAAGTTGCGCGGAATAGGGCGTGTAAAACTTTGGGAGGCGTTTATTTTCCACATCGCTCGTCCCGAAGGGACGTAATGTCTATAACCCCCGGCGTAAGCCAATCGTATCTACACATCTTTTTCGATTATCAACAGATTATACAGATTGACGCAGATTATTTTCAAAACGGTAAAATGCAAAGAATGGAAAAAATGGTGAAACTTGAAGTGGGCAATTCTTG
>Ga0099364_10008093_pt1 | contig 14871 bp, 16 predicted proteins | sample TergutTh196P3_FD_73070 | JGI IMG/M metagenome (GOLD analysis project Ga0099364, IMG submission 73070) | Microcerotermes parvus P3 segment gut microbial communities from Pointe-Noire, Republic of the Congo - Th196 P3 | ecosystem: Host-associated > Arthropoda: Insects > Digestive system > Gut ... | reverse complement strand
GGCGAAAGCGCTGCAAAAAAAGCCGAAGAAGCATACCGGCAAATCATGGATAATAATTACGCAAAACCTTATCCTGACGCTGTTTGTATAGCGATGGCTATTGATGATGAGGCGAGGCAGATTACGGAGTATAGAATTGCGACGAATTAAAATGTAACCGGTCATTCCGATTCGACCATCTTTTTCAGTTTGTCCATGCTTTTGTAGCACGTCATGTCTATCTGCACGGGAACAACTGAAATATAGCCTTGTTTCAATGCCCATTCGTCAGTATCTCTGGCGTCAGGCTCTTCGTTGAAAAATTCACCTGTTAACCAGTAGTACTCTCTATTGTTGGGGTCAATGCGGCGGTCAAATTCTTCTATCCAGTATCCGCGCGACTGCCGGCAAACCCGAAATCCTTTGATGTCGGCGACAGGTATTTTCGGGATATTGACATTCAGACAGGTTCCACGACGCATCCCGTTTTTCATCACCATTTCTATCATCGTTTGGACATGCCCGATGTAAGGTTCAAAATCTGCTTTGGGCGAATGGTCGAGCAATGAAAAGCCCACGGCGGGAATGTAGTACATGCAGCCTTCGATAGCAGCCGCCATAGTACCCGAATACAACACGCTGACCGACGAGTTGGAACCATGATTGATTCCCGAAAGCAACAGGTCGGGACGACGGTCGCCTAATTGGTTGAGCGCTATTTTGACGCAATCAACCGGCGTACCGTTGCTCACATACATGGTCAATCCGGGTTCTTCCGCGTATTTGTCCAAATGCAGGGGTACTTTCACCGTGATGGCGCTCGACATGCCCGACTGGCTTTCGCTAGACGCTACCACCAGCAAATCGCCATACGGACGGGCGGCTTCGATAAGCGCCTGCAAGCCGCCGGCGCGATAGCCATCGTCATTGGCAAGCAAAATGAGAGGACGATCATTCATTTTATAAAAATTACTCAAAGGTTGCGATTACCGTTTGGTTGCCTTTTGATATTTGCTCCAGTTCGACATGGATTTTGGCGTCAAGCGGAAGGAATATATCCACCCGCGAGCCAAATTTGATAAACCCGAAATCGGCTCCCTGTATCGCCTGATCGCCTGTCTGGGAATAGGTGACTATTCGCCGCGCCAAAGCGCCGGCTATCTGACGAACAAGTATTTCCTGACCGTTCGGCGCCTTGATCACTACCGTAGACCGTTCGTTGAGCAGGGACGATTTAGGATGCCAGGCAACTAAATACTTGCCCGAATGGTATTTGGCGTAGGTCACTTCGCCGCTTACCGGATAGCGATTGACATGTACGTTGAGCGGCGACATGAAAACGGATACCTGCATCCGTCTGTCGCGAAAATATTCGATTTCCTCAACCTCCTCAATCAAAACTATTTTGCCGTCGGCGGGAGCGAAAATTTTACCCTCGTCCGGGATCAATGCGCGATCGGGATTGCGGAAAAACCACACGACCATAAAGAAAAAACCAAGCGACGCTATCGCCAAAACGATGGTCAGCCATTGATACGGCAAAAAACAACGGACTGCCAAATTAACGCCGACCAAAATCAAGAAAACGACGAGGATAATCATGTATCCTTCAGGGTGAATCTTCATGGCAATAGGAATCAGGTCATGTATCAGTCTCTCTGGTTCTGTAAGGGGTCTCTCCGTCCGAAAATGACGGCAAACGATACCGAGAAATTGTGGTTGCGCATATCGACGTGATAGCTGGCGCTTTTCGCATCCCTCTTGTAGAAGGTCGGTTTATTCAAGCCAAAATCGTAAGACAGCGTCAGTTGAAATCTTTGATACTCAATGCCAAAACCCGCGCTGAGCCCGTAATCAAAAGCGTTTTGAATATCGTTGTCACTGCCAAAGGTGATTTTCTTTTGGCTGTCGGACAAGTCTTGAGATTTTCCTTTTCTATTGAACGATTGGCGCCCAAAAAGCCCCATGCCGACGTAAGGACCCGCTTGAAACAATACGTTGGTTTCTTCGTAAACATTCCAGCGGTATTGCACATTTATGGGGATTTGCAAATAATACAGCGAAAAATTCCGGATAACATCTCCGTTGCTGGTATACTTATCGGCAAAGCCTTGCATGGCAAATCGCGCGCCGGGCTGTACGGCAAGCGCGTCGTTAATCGGACAATCAACTATCAAGCCCCCATGGAAGCCTGATTTCAAGTGAAAATTGCTGGGATCGCCCGCCGTTTTTTTCAACTCTTCCGGAATTTTATCGCCAAGATAACCAGCCATCACTCCACTCAAATTATATCCCGCCTTGAACCCGGGTCTCAACTGCGCGTTGATAGAAGCGGCAAAAGCCGTAAAAACCAACAAGAGAATCACTTTCCTTTTCAACATAATCAATCTTTTTTTGTGTTTGAAACTACATTATAATAACGTGGCAAAATTCGTAATTTTTTTTTAATCTTGCAAAAAATCATCGGAATAAATGAAAAATTGTTCCGAAAAGGATGAGATGGTCAGCCTGCTTGATGGTTAAATCGCCATTCCGGTAGTTCATGCCCGAAAAAATGTAACTGATCCTGAACACCGGCAATTTTTGGCGTCGCTCCAATGCAGGCGTAATATCTATGGTAGTGATGGTTGCGTATTTTTTCAAACTGCCCAGCGAAACCAAGCGCATGGCGTCGAAAAAATTAGCGTCCTCTTCGGCGATGCCATGCGGTAACGAAGACGAATATTCCGATGATGAAACGAGCGAACCAAACGGTATTTCTATCTGTTGCCCCAGTTCGATCCTCGCCTTTTTCATATCGAACCGGTATTTGAGCAATATTTCCGAACATATCGAAAGGTTAAAAAAATACGCCATCGGATTGTTGGTGTTGTCATCTTTCAGGTAAATACCCATGCCGGCGTCTACGCCTCCGCCAAGCAGCAGCCGAAACGGACGCGCACGATCTGCTACATCCCAAAACCGAGACCAGCCGCCTTTGAAGTCCAGAGAGGTGATGTACGAATCATTGGCTTGATTGTAAAGAATCCCAAGCCCGAAATGCTGGCGGTATTGACTCAAATATTCAGGCTTTTCGCGAAAGCGCGCGGAATAGAAATTGATGGAATAGCCCGAATGGTTGAGCGACGAAAGCAGCGGATAGTTCATCACCGGAAATCCAAAACCGACTGAACGCGCTGAATGAGAACGATATATCATGGTGTCGGCGTTCTGAGCCGCCGCATGATCAAAAATCGATCCAATTAATACAGTGATATATAGATATTTAAATAAATTTTTCAAAGAATATAAAGCCCAAATTAAAAAAGTTTCGAAAATAATACTATTTTTGCCAAATCAAAAATTTAACATCAAAAATCAAAAATTTAGTTGATCCATGATACAAAGAATTCAGTCTATCTTTTTATTCGCGTCGCTCTGTTTCCTTGTGCCGATGTTTTTTACTCCGGTGGCAGAGTTGATTTATGAAACCGGCGAGATTTTCGCCTTTAACCTTACGGGCTTCTACCAGATCGAAGCTGGAACCGCCATCACGATTAGCCGCCAGTATTCCCTCATGGCATTCGGGATATTGATCTGCGCGCTGAATCTGATCATCATTTTCGCGTATAAAAGCCGGGCGCTGCAATTGCGCCTGTGCATCTACAACATCCTCTTGTTGGCGGGACTGACGGGCGTTATCCTGTTTATTCTGTACACCCTTCCAAATTTGAGTTCGGTTTCGTTCGCTTTGCCGGCTGTTTTTCCCGTCATTGCCATTATTCTCCACTACCTCGCTTTCCGTGGTATCCGCAGAGATGAACTGATGGTGCAAGCCTTAAGTCGTTTAAGATAATATTGTTGTTATGTTTTTTAAAGTTCTATTTATTCTTTTGGGGATATATTTGCTGGGTAAATTGGTCATCAGGAGTGTGGTATCCTGGTTTTTGGGAGACGCCAGCCAAAAAATGAACGACCGCTTTGAGCGTCAACAGGCTGAAATAGCGCGGTTGAAGAAAAAGAAGGATGGTCACGTAACCGTCCATTATCAACCGAAAAAGGAAAAAAATTTCGGCAAAAACGACGGCGACTATATTGATTTTGAAGAAATTAAATAATTTTCATCATTCGTAATTCGTAATTCGTAATTCATAATTCATAATTCATAATTAAAAATAGATGAGTTCTTTTATTGCTTTTGATCTTGGCGCCACCAGCGGACGGGCTATTGCCGGTACTTTGGCTGATGGCAAAATGACCATGGAAGAAATTTCGCGTTTCAACAATGGCATCATTCCTGTGGGCGAACATTTCCACTGGAATATTCTGGGCATATACAACACGCTCAGAAACAGTTTGAAAACTTGTGCGCAAGAAGGGAAAATCCAAGCCGAATCCATCGGTATCGATACCTGGGGCGTCGATTTTGGATTGCTGGCTAAAGACGGCTCTTTGCTCGGCGAACCCTATGCCTACCGCGACCCGCACACAAACGGTATGATGGACGAGTATTTCAAAAGGGTTCCTCGCCAAAAAGTGTACGATCTGACGGGCATACAGTTCATGCAGTTCAACAGCCTGTTTCAGTTGTTTGCCATGAAGCAGGCGGGTTCGTCGTTGCTCGAAAGCGCGCAGGACTTATTATTTTTGCCTGATTTGTTGAACTACCTGTTTACGGGCGTGAAAAAGGCTGAATTTACCATTGCCTCTACTTCGCAAATGCTGAATCCCAAAACGATGAGCTGGGCGGGGGAACTGTTCGAAGCGTTTGGCGCGCCCGTTTCGCTGATGCAGGAACTCGTATTGCCGGGTACCGTCGTGGGAACGCTCTCCGACGCCATTGCCAAAGATACCGGCATCGGCAAAATACCGGTCATCGCGGTAGGCTCGCATGATACTGCCTCCGCCATTGCATCCGTTCCTGCCGAAGGCGAAAACTGGGCTTATCTGAGCTCCGGCACCTGGTCGCTGATGGGCATAGAAACCCGAAAACCGCTGATAGATAAGGAAACGGAAGCGATGAATTTTACCAATGAAGGAGGCGTAGAAGGCACGTTCCGTTTCCTGAAAAACATTACCGGATTGTGGCTGTTAGAGCAATGCCGTAACGAATGGGAGCAGGAAAATCTCTCGTATCAACAATTGGTGGAGATGGCAAAAGCCGAAACACCATTTCAATATTATGTTGACCCTGATGCGCCTGATTTTTTGAACCCCGAAAGCATGACTTCAGCCATCGGCGCCTATTGCAGCCGCACAGGGCAAAAATCTCCGGAAACCATCGGACAGACAGTCCGTTGCATCTTTGACAGTCTGGCTTTGAAATACAGGTATACCATGGAATTACTCAAAAAAGTATCGCCGCACCCCATTGAAAAATTACACGTGATTGGCGGCGGCTCCAAAAATACCTATCTTTGCCAGCTCACCGCCAATGCCGTCGGTATGCCGGTGGTAGCAGGTCCCGCCGAAGGAACGGCAATGGGTAATCTGCTGGTACAGGCAATGGCGCTCGGATACCTCGAATCGCTCGCCGATATACGCAGGGTAGTACGCAATTCTGTGGAAACGGAAACGTATCTGCCGCAGGATACCGACGAATGGGAGAAAGCGTACCAAAAGTTTGAGTAGGGGCGACTTGCAGTCGCCCGTTTCGGGTTCCGGGTTTCGGGTTCCGAGTTTCGGGTTCCGGGTTTTGGGTTTCGAGTTTTTTAAATTATTGTCAATGACCATCATTTTTATCATCATCACAACGGTAATATCTGTCAGCGCGTTTTCCAACAGAGCGCTGTTTGCACGCTTGCAGTTCAATCCCTATCAGGTATACCACAGGCGCGAATGGTATCGGATCATCACGCACGGATTCCTTCACGCCAACTGGGCGCACCTGATCATCAACATGATAGTACTGTTCTCGTTTGGCGGAACCATCGAACATGCGTTTCGCGCAATGTCCTACCATACATGGATGAAACACCCGATGTTGTGGTATGTCCTTTTTTATCTGACGAGCCTCGTCATTTCGTCGCTTACCACGCTGCGCAAGCATAAGGATAATGTTTGGTACAATTCGGTGGGCGCATCGGGCGCCGTATCGGCGGTATTGTTTTGCAGCATCTTTTTCGATCCCAATATGACGCTGTTGTTTATGATGGTCATACCTGTAAAGGCATACATTTTCGGACCACTCTACCTTTTGTACTCTGCTTATTCGGCGCGCCAAGCCAATGACAACATCAACCACGATGCCCACCTGCTGGGCGCCGTTTTTGGATTCTGCTTCCCGCTGTTGATTGACTTCAAATTGATTTACTGGTTTTTTGAACAATTGTTTTGAGAAAATTTTCAATCGATGTTGTGTTATTGTGTTTTTTTTCTACTTTTGCCAGCGAAAACTTGAATTGTTTCGAGTTGTTGAAATTGTTTAATTTATAAATCAAAATTTTTAAGTGATGAAACGTAGTAGTTTTTTATTTGTTGTCTTATTTTCGGCTGCATTGCTAGTAAATGCGCAGGATGTAAGAAAAGAATTTTATGGGATGTGGACCATCGACATTGAAGACGGTTCAGTGGGATGGCTCGGCGTAAACGATGACAAAGGTTTCTTGGACGCCGAATTATTGTGGCAGGGCGGAAGCGTTCTACCCGTTGCCAGCGTATATTTCAAAGACGACCATACGCTTGTGGTTACCAGAACCAACAACGCGCGGCGCGGCGATAACCGTACTCATGTAGTGACGCAAACATTTACTTTTGAACGGACAGGAAACAAATTGACGGGAACATTGTCAAGACCTGCCAACGACGGAATGAATGTTACCACAAGAAAGTTTACGGGCTGGCGTCTTGCCGATCCGGCGCCTGCGCCCGATTTATCGAAAGTTAGATACGGGACGCCCGTCAGACTTTTTAACGGGAAGGATTTGACCGGATGGAGACTGATCAACCCCAACCAAACCAATGGTTTTAAGGTGATCAACGGCGAATTGGTCAATGATCCTGTAAGTCCTCAAGGTCAGCGCGTCAGTTTCGGAAACATTAGAACGGACAGCGAGTTTGAAGATTTCAAACTTACACTTGAAGTGAATGTGCCGACAGGCAGCAACAGCGGAGTTTACCTTCGTGGAATCTATGAAGTGCAGGTGGTTGATTCGTATGGAAATGAGCTTGATTCGCACAATATGGGCGGATTGTACAGCCGTATTACGCCAACCGAAGCCGCTGAAAAACCAGCCGGCGAGTGGCAAACCATGGAAATGATTCTTTGCGACAGACATTTAACCGTTGTATTGAACGGCAAAAAGATTATTGACAACCAACCGGTTTATGGTCCCACCGGAGGCGCCATGCACGCGGATGTGTTGAAACCGGGTCCTATCTATTTGCAGGGAGATCACGGAAAGGTATTGTATCGGAACATCGTGCTTACGCCGATCTTAAAGTAAAGGTAGCGTTATCAACGGTTGTAAAAGGGGAATATGTCAGGACATAGCAAATGGTCGACCATCAAGCGGAAAAAGGGAGCCGCCGACCAAAAACGTTCAAAAATTTTCTCCCGCATCATCAAGGAAATAGGAGTTGCCGTTAGGGAAGGCGGAGCCGACCCCGACGGCAATCCCCGTTTGCGTCTTGCGCTCAACAATGCCCGCGGCGCCAACATGCCCAAGGATAACATACAACGCGCCCTGAGCAAAGCCAAAGACACAGAGGCGCTCCATGAAGTGACCTACGAGGGTTATGCGCCGAACGGAATCGCTATATTTATAGAATGTATGACCGACAATCCGCAGCGGACGCTGGCAAATATCCGCTCCGTTTTCAACAAACGAGGCGGCAGTCTGGGTACCAACGGATCGCTCGCTTTCCTGTTCGACCGGAAAGGAATCATTCGCATCCCCAAAGGAGGATTCGATGCGGATGAACTCCAATTGGAGATCATCGACGCAGGAATGGAAGATTTCGAGGAACAGGACGACGCTTTTGTGATCACCACGCCCCTTGAAGGATTTATACCCGTGCAAAAACGGCTCGAAGAATTGAACATTGAAATCGAAAATGCCGAATTGCAAAGAATACCCGTCGAAACAAAAATGCTCGATGTGGAAAACGGTATAAAAATCCTGAAAATAGTTGAACTCATCGAAGACGATGATGATGTGCAAAATGTGTTCCATAATCTGGAAATTACAGACGAAATGATAGAAAAAATGGATTTGTAAAAAAATATTGACTAATTTTGAATTTTTAAATTTTTAAAGATGGATAGAGGCATTAAGATATTATTGGTTTTTTCCCTATGGTATTGCGGAACGGTTCATGCGCAACAGGCATCGTGCGTCACGCAAAAGCCCGACTTGTCAACTTCGGAAATCAAGGAGATTATTTGTTACGACGAAAAAGCAGAGATCACCATCAACGCCATACCCTACGGTAGTGGGAATGCAATAAAGGCTTACTGGATTGAAGGCGACTGTTTGGAGGAAACAGCACATACGATGAACCACATTTTCAAAGAATTGGACGGCGGCTGTACTTATACGCTTTACGCCGAAGATCTGTACGGATGTATCGGCGAAAAAACGGTTGTGGTTGAAAGACCCGAACAGATTGGCTTTGGACAGATTGATTTGGTACATCCTCGCGGCGACAACAGCGGTAGTATCACCATAACAGTTACCGGCGGCTGGGGAGGCTTCACAATTGCCTTGACGTTGATTGTGGGGCAGGTTCCTATAGAAAAAGATGAAATCTACAACCAGCCTGCCGATCAAGAGATTACATTCAGCGGCTTGGTTGCAGGTCTTTATAGAATATCCGTTCGTGAAGATGCAAGGGGTTGCATAGATTCCGAAGCGTTTACACTCCGCGAGCTTGAAGATATTCCAACGGGAACGTTTGATCACGAAGCCGCTATCCTGAAGGTTTTCCCAAATCCTTCGGGCGACGGACGGTTTTTCATCGAATGGAACAACGCCGAAGACCGTAAAGTAACGCTTGAACTGTACAGCGCAAGCGGGCAGTTGGTATACAAAACCAACACGCAAACCGGAGCCGAAGGCGCTCGCACTATGCTCGACCTCAGCAACCAAAGCCCCGGCGCATATCTATTGGTTATCCCCGAATTGAACATCAGGCAAAGGTTGGTGATACAGTAAACCATAGCATATGACATGATAAATTCAACACGACTGATATACATCGTTGTCGTACTGTTTTATTTCCATGCAGGCGCCCAGCAAGTTGCTCAAAAACTTCCTGCCGACAATATCATTGGTACAGCCATTAGCGTTGATTATGACAACAATAACATGCAGTCGACCACTGTCAATACCATCGCTAACGTCTTTGATGGAAATGCCAACAGTTTTTTTGCCAGTTATGTGCGCAGCGGCGGATGGGTGGGGCTTGATCTTGGCGAAAAACACGTCGTTACCAAAATCGTTTACCGTTCGCGCAAAGACTGGCCCCAACGATTGTTATTGGGCGTTTTTGAAGGCGCCAATCATCCCGATTTCGGCGACGCCATACCCCTGTGCATGATCGCCAAAATACCGGCAGACAACGTGATGACGGAACAGGCAGTCAATTGCAGCAGGGGATTCCGTTATGTCCGGTACGTCGGTCCTGACGACGTTCGCTGTAATATTGCCGAACTTGAATTTTGGGGGTACGCCGCAGAAGGAGACGATTCCGGATTGTTCCAGACCACCAATCTGCCCGATGTGATCATTCACACAACCGATGCCTTAGACATCATTTCGAGAGATTACTACCTAAAAGGCATCGTCACCTTCATCTCTGAAAATGGCAAAAAAATATATACCGACAGCCTCGAAATCAGAGGAAGAGGAAATGCCAGCTGGGAACTGTTTCCTAAAAAGCCCTACCGGATGAAACTGTACAATAAAACCAATGTATTGGGACTTCCGGCAAGGGAAAGGAACTGGACTTTGATCAACAATTATGGCGACAAAACATTGATGAGGAATCTTTTGGCTTTCGATTTATCCCGACGCTTCCAGATGCCGTATACCGCTTCGGGCATTCCGGTGAATGTGTATCTGAACGGCGAATTTAAAGGCTGTTATCAACTTTGCGACCATGTGGAAGTGGCTACCCACCGCGTCGAAGTGCAGGAATTGGCGCCAAGAGACAACGCATTGCCCAATCTGTCAGGAGGTTATCTGATTGAAATGAGCGCTTACGCTTACAAGGAAGAATGGCAGTTTAATTCGCAAAGAGGTATTCCGGTAAGAACCAAATATCCTAAAGACGATGATATGACGAATGTGCAGTTTAATTATATTCAATCGCATTTCAATCAAATGGAAGCCGCTGTTTTTTCGCCGAATTACACTGACCCTGCGAACGGATTCAGGAGATATTTGGATACGGAAACTTTTTTGCGCTACTTTCTAGTAGGTGAAATAAGCGGAAATACGGATACCTACTGGCAAACCAATTTGTATAAAAAACGGAACGACGATAAATTTTACTCCGGTCCCGTATGGGATTTTGACCTTGCCTATGAAAACGACAGCAGAACTTATCCCATCAACAACAATTCCAGATGGATTTATGAAAGCGCGGGGAGCGTTGCCGGAAACGCAAGGAATATGGTCAACAGATTGTTAACTGATCCGGCTCTTTACAATCAATTAAAGTCAATTTATGCCTACTACCGCGATCATGAGTTCATCACTGAAGAAAACTTGCTGGATGTAGTGGATTACTACGCCAATGAAATTGAAGAATCGCAAAAACTTAATTTCATGCGATGGAACATTTTAAATACAAAAGTGCATCTAAATCCGAATACATATGGAAGTTACGCCGGCGAGGTAGATAATGTGAAAAGATACATCAGGAACCGGATCGTTTGGATGGACGCCAGACTGTCCTATGCGCCGTCTTCAACCCCGCCTGTTACCTACCATGAAATGACCGTCTGGGCATACGCCGGACACATACAAATCAATGGCGTCGAAACCGCTACATTGGTAGAAATATTCAATGTTGTGGGAACCCGCCTGTATGCAAATACGATTCATGGTCACACCATCATTCCTTTTCGGGATGGTGTTTACATCGTTCGCCTCACAGACGGCAACGGAAACAAAAAAACTGTGAAATGCGCAGTATTTTAAACTTTTTGGACTGCTTTTTGTTATGATTATTGCATGAAGAATATCATCATCATACCCACCTATAATGAAAGAGAGAACATCGAGCGGATGGCTCGCAAGATTTTTTCTTTGCCACGCGATTTTCATATTTTGGTGGTTGACGACAATTCGCCCGACGGTACCGCCTCTATAGTGAAACAATTGCAGATCGAGCATCCCGAACAATTATTTTTACTTGAGCGTAGCAGCAAACAGGGGCTTGGTTCAGCCTATATCGCCGGTTTTAACTGGGCGTTAACGGAGGGTTATGATTACATTTTCGAGATGGATGCAGATTTTTCGCACAATCCCGACGATCTGATCAGCCTGCACGACGCCTGCGTGATTGACGGCGCCGACGTGTCCATCGGCTCGCGCTACCTTACCGGCGTGAATGTGGTCAACTGGTCGATGTCGCGCGTGTTGATGTCCTATTGCGCCTCAATGTATGTGCGCTTCATTACCCGAATGAAAATACGCGACACCACAGCCGGATTCAAATGCTACAAGCGAAAAGTCTTAGAAACGATACCATTTGAGAAAATACGTTTCAAAGGTTACGCATTTCAAATAGAAATGAAATTTACAGCGTGGAAATTCGGTTTCAAATTAGTGGAAGTGTCCATCATCTTTTGCGATCGCCATGCAGGGAAGTCCAAAATGAGCGGCGGTATATTCAGCGAGGCAATTTTAGGCGTACTGTTGATGAAATGGAAAAGTTTTTTCAGGAAATACAAAAAACAGGCTTGACTGATGTTAGGTGCCGCCGTCATTGTAAACCCGGAACCCAAAACTCGGAACCCGGAACCTGAAACCCGGAACCCAAAACCTGAAACCCGGAACCCGAAACCCAAAACCCGAAACGGGCGACTGCAAGTCGCCCCTACTGAAAACTGAAAACTGAAAACTGAAAACTACTTTCCGTTCGTCACCACTTTTTGGACGCTCGTCACCATTTTTTCGCTGTTCATCAAAAGAATAAAAAAAAATCATTTTGTTGAATTTTTTTCAAAATAATAGCATATATTTGCCCCGAATAAAAAAATGCCCGAAAAGGGACTATATTTGAGTGTGTGTGTTTAATAATGAGAGTGTTAATTTAAAAATAGCTTATGATTTAAGGTAACGCGCCGGTGGCGCGAAGGACATTTTGTAGAATTAGCGGATGCTGATTGTTCTTGGTAGACAATTTCCACAATAAAACCCATTTTTTGGGGTACGTCAAGAATAAGTAAGTATACGCCGCAATTGCGGCGTGGAATAGCTTATCGGACGTAAAGGCGTGGAAACCTGTCTACCAGGTAAGAAAATAAATTCCACGCTTTTTTTATTTGTCTGATTTTCAATGGGATATATTATCAATAAATATTATCAATGTTAAATTAAATTAAATAAATTTTTATGAGTCAAGTGTTTGTAAACAAAGTAGCGGGTGCCAATAGTAGCAGCGCAATGGAGCGGAGAGACCATTTCAAAAACCCGGCTAATCCGAAAAGCCATATGAGTAGGGGAAATTTTTTTGTAGCGATTGCGTTGATGTTTCTTGCAATATTAATGGCTGCGCCTGCGTATGCACAGTTTACAATAGTGCCGGATGGTTCGCTACCGCCTAAAAAGGGCAACCAGATACCACATTATGAGTTCCTTCTGGAGTTTGAAAATAATTTGAAGGAGCGCGGCTTTACAAAACAAGTCGTATTGTGGGATTTGTTTCCACCGACAGGGTCCCGGTCGCGAGCAGGATATATTAAAGCGGGGGATTATGCACAAGTGACCAGATCTTTAGTTGGTATTTGGGTAAATTATCAGGATAAATTGGTCGTTTTTCGCACCACTGGAACTGTTTTGGTTGAAGAACAAGCGGTTAGTTTTGACCAAATCGTTGAAGCGCGTGTGAAGATTGACGCATACGAAGAAACTAAAGCACAGGGTAAAACCAATGCCAGAGTTGGAATAATTAGCGGCAGCGCCAACAGTAGTTCCAAAGTCGTTTCGCAGGAAATTGTCAAAAGCGCGGAAATTACGATAGTAACAAAAGGTCCTAACGGAATACAGAATTACAGGATACATGTCAGTAATTCCGATTCGGGTATGAATCCTTTTTTAGGATCATCAGCGCAAGCGCACAACAGTAAAAATGACAGGGCTGTTCCTTTTGTGCAAAATATTGCGGATGAAATAAATTTCATCATAGATGAGTATAATAAAGAGTAAAACAGCCGGCTAAACGTTTCAAAAAACAGAACAACACCTGTGTAAAGAAAATTTTAAACAAACAATTAGAACCTCGCGATGTATAGGTAATCGCTTTAAATCAAATGAATACAAGAGTAAAAAATGTATTTTTGGCAGCCGCCATGGTAGCGGCAAATTTTGGAAGCGTCCATATATCGTATGGACAATTCAATATTGGGGGTAAGGAATGTTCTATAGGCATACGCGCAGGAGCCAACTTTACCAAAATGGGCGGCGATTTAGCAGATATGAATTTTGATATGGAATTCACAAGTTTAGATGCTTCTGCACCGTCCAAATTTAAACCCGGATTCCAGTTGGGCGTTGTATTAACAATTCCTTTCAATGATCAATTGATGTTACAACCGGGTTTTGTTTTTGCGCAACAGGGCGCGAAATGGGAAGCATCAGGCTCGGAATCTTTAGGTATACTTGGAGAGATGAAGTACAGCGCGAGCGCTCAATTTGATATGAATTATTTTCAATTCCCGGTGAATTTCATCTACCGGTACGACATGAGCAGCAGCATCGCTCTGTTGTTACAGGCAGGTCCTTATCTTGGTTACGGGATTGGCGGAAAAATGAAAATGGATATTAGTGTGAGTATGAGTCTGATGGGTATTACGGAAAACGAAAGCGAAAATCTCAAATCTGACATCAATTTCGGAGGTGATAAAGATAAACACCATTTTAAAGCTGCAGATCTTGGTTTGGGGATTGGCGCGGGTATGTTGTTAGCGGAAAAGTTTCAAGTCAGTCTGGGCTATAATCTCGGACTTGCCGATATCGGGCATTATCTGGTAGCGAAAAACAGAGGCTTCGCGTTTACGCTAACTTATATGCTCGGAAAATAGTATGGCAACTAATGTAAAGTGAAGGTTAAAATGGTATACTATGAAGCTAATTGGGGGCGAGACGAGATCGCCTCGTCTCCCAATTTTTCATCAATAGATTAGAATAGCATTAACATTTTAAAAATCAATAAATAATCAAATTAAATTTAAATCATTATGTATTGGAAAATAACAAAAACAGAAGCGGCTGCCGACATGTGCAGCGCAATGGAAAATAGAGATCATTTCAAAAACGCGGCGAATCCGAAAAGCCAGACGAGTAGGGGGAAATTTTTAATACTTACGGGAATAATAACGCCCTTGCTGCTATTCATGGCAATCATGCTAGGAATACCGGCATGTGAAAAAGAGAAAATGGGGGAGCAACTAAACGGTACTTATTTGCCCAGAAATGATATAGCAACTTCGATGTCGTACCAAAAGTTTGTCTTTAGCGGAAATAAAGTGAAAGTGTATTTAGGCGTGTGCGGAATACCAATGGGATCATTCGAATACAGTTATACGCTTAATGGAAATACCCTTACCATTAAAGAGGGTACAGGCAGCGTTGATTTTACTTATAATAAATACAAAGAAGATGGTAAAGATAAAGAAGAAATTTCGCTACTTGCAGGGTTTCTCGAAACAGAAGGGGCTGTGTGGTATAATGAAAAATACAG
>Ga0099364_10008092_pt1 | contig 14873 bp, 11 predicted proteins | sample TergutTh196P3_FD_73070 | JGI IMG/M metagenome (GOLD analysis project Ga0099364, IMG submission 73070) | Microcerotermes parvus P3 segment gut microbial communities from Pointe-Noire, Republic of the Congo - Th196 P3 | ecosystem: Host-associated > Arthropoda: Insects > Digestive system > Gut ... | reverse complement strand
TGGCTTTTTGAAACTGTAAAGTTTCGCAGCCGCATGATGCAGGTATGCACAAGTTTGTCCGCGTTTTTCTTTGTGTGTAGCTTTAAACAAAATAACAGGACAAAATCAAACAATGTATAAACTTATTTTTTATTTATTAAACTATTTTATAATTAAAGTCCGTACAGGAGCGGACGTAAAACTAAAAAAAAACATGAAAAAGTTATTCGTAATTTTAATTTCGGCTGTGTATGTTTTAACAGCTTGTTCGCCGTATGAACCATCAGAAGCAGTAACTGCCGATATGTTAAAAAAAGCCACCATTTTGGGAACAGTATATATTGATTTGGATGGCAAAGTGGAAACTGCAAAAGCAGGCACATTGTTGTTTGCTGTAAATTTTGCAGAATTTGGAAATTACACTAAATCTGTTCCGGTAGATAATAAAGGAGCCTACTCAACAGAGTTTCCGGTAGAAGATGCAGGTAACGACGTTACAATAACAGGCGTTTTGGTGTTGGAAAATGGACAGGTTTTCGAAGTGAACCATACCTTAGCTGTAAAACCGGAAGGAACTTTTGTGGCGTATTTGACGTATGTGAAAACCCAAGATCCTATAACTCCTCCCGATTGGAAAGATGCAATCTTAGAATTTACATTAAGGTATATAGACAGTGATGCTGCCGCAGCGGTGTTAGTGGATGTACCTGCGAATACACCGATACGTTTGAAATTTGCAGGCGAAACTACTTATGTAGAAACAACCGTTAAAACCGGCGGTAGAGTTTCCTTTATGGTTAAAGCTCCTACAGTTCTTGACGGCGGCAAAAACGTAGAAGTTTACACTACAGCTATGCTTCCTTACACCACAGGAGCAGGAACAGCAACAGAAGTGCGTGAAAATAAAATTTTCTCTTACTCAAACTCTTCTTTTAAGATTTATGGCGGTGAAATAACAACACCGAATCCTCTGGTTCAAACAATGACAATGGAGCCTTAATGCAATAATAACAATCATTTAAAATATCAATAGATTTATGAAACATATTAAATATTTATCAATCGCAATCCTTTGTGCATTTAGCGTATCGCTGTCGGCACAAGAGGAGGCAACCACGCAGGAGGCTCCTGTCGTAAAAAAGCAGAAAAAGGATTTTTCTTACTTGTTGCCGCAAAAAGGTGATTTTGCCCTTGTTATTGATGCCGCGCCAGTTTTGGGATACGTTGCCGATTTGGTAAATTTCAGCGGCGGCAATTCTGCACAATCTCCCGGATTTCAGGCAGCTCGCGGTTTTGGTTTTATGGGAAAATATTTCCTTAGCCCAAAATTGGCATTGCGTGCAAATTTGAGTATTGACATAAATAATTATACGCAAAATTACAATGTGCGCGATGACGCAGAATTTGTTAAAAATCCTAATTCGGAGGCTGAAACAATAGATGTACAAAAACATCGTCAATCTACATTTGATTTCGGAGTTGGAACAGAATATCGTGTTGGAAAATCGCGCGTACAAGGTTATTTCGGAGGCGAATTGTTTGTAGGCTTCAATAAGTTAAAAGATGAGTATAAATACGGAAATCCTATCTCCGAAGCGAATAAAAGACCATCTACTTCTTTTGCTTATGATGCAAATAACGCTCGTACTTTATACAGCAAAGCCGATAGTAATTTCAGATACGGACTTAAAGCTATTACCGGTATTGATATTTTCATCACGAAAAATATTGCTATCGGTGGAGAAATTGCACTCAAAATGGCTTGCCAAAACAACGGCAAATTGCTTAATGCTACCGAACAATGGGAAGCCGTGCAAGTTAGCGTGAAAGAAAATATAGTTTCTCCCGGCGGTTCGGCTTTCAGCTTAAACTTTGAACCTGTATTTAGTTTGAACCTCAGTATTTTCTTCTGAAAATAAGCGGTACTTTGTAAAAAAAGAGGCTGTCCTAAAAAGTCAGTCTCTTTTTTTTATTTTTGTGTGATAAATCTCTATAAAAATTGTTATTCTCCCAATTCTTTTTTTATCCAGTCATAACCTTTTTCTTCCAATTCCAAAGCCAATTCTTTTTTGCCTGTTTTTACAATTTTTCCGTTGTAAATCACATGCACAAAATCGGGCACGATATAGTCGAGCAAACGCTGGTAGTGCGTGATGACGATGGTCGAATTTTCGGCAGATTTCAGTTTATTTACGCCGTTTGCCACGATGCGCAGCGCATCAATATCAAGCCCGCTGTCGGTTTCGTCGAGAATAGACAGGCGCGGTTCGAGCATCGCCATCTGGAAAATCTCGTTGCGTTTTTTTTCGCCTCCCGAAAAACCTTCGTTTACGGAGCGGTTTGCCAGTTTGCTGTCCAACTCGACAAACTCGCGTTTTTCACGCATCATTTTCAGAAAATCGGAAGCCGAAACAGGCTCTAATCCTTTGTATTTGCGCTGTTCGTTAATGGCGGCACGCATGAAATTTACCATGCTCACGCCGGGAATTTCTACCGGATACTGGAAACTTAAAAAAATACCTTCGTGTGCGCGGTCTTCGGGCGAAAGTTCCAAGAGGTTTTTGCCGTTAAACCATACTTCGCCTTCGGTTACGGTAAATGCCGGATGTCCTGCAAGTACAGACGAAAGTGTGCTTTTTCCTGCGCCGTTTGGTCCCATTATTGCGTGCACTTCACCGGAGTTTACCACTAAATTTACTCCTTTGAGTATTTCCTTGTCATTGATAACGGCGTGTAAGTTTTTGATTTCTAACAACATACTATGATAATATTTGGGAATATTCTTTTATACTTTATAAAAGACCGGTAAATTTACATATTATTTCTTTTATATCATAAATAATTTTTGTTTTTTATCCGGAAACAAAAACGTTTATACGTTTGTCTCGTTTATAGACCTGTTTCTCAGCGCAAAATGCATTTTTTTCATAAAATCATAAAAAATTTTTCAAAAATACTTTGATTATTCAAAAACTTGTTCCTAAATTTGCTTTTAAATCAGTTTTTGATTGTGAACAATTATGGCAAAAGTTAATTTATTAGAACATCTAAAAAAACACTTCGGTTTCGACTCGTTCAAAGGAAACCAAGAAGCTATCATCCAAAATGTATTGAACGGAAAAGACACCTTTGTGCTTATGCCGACCGGTGGCGGAAAATCTTTGTGTTATCAACTTCCGGCGTTGCTTATGGAAGGTACCGCAGTAATTATATCGCCGCTTATTGCCCTGATGAAAAATCAGGTAGATGCGATGCGTAATTTTAGCGAAGAAGATGGCGTAGCCCATTTTATCAATTCTTCGTTGACAAAGCAAGCCATTGATATGGTAAGGGCAGATATAGTTTCAGGGAAAACAAAATTACTGTATGTTGCTCCCGAGTCGCTGACGAAAGATGAAAATGTCGAATTTCTGCGGCAAATAAAAATTTCGTTTTATGCAATTGACGAAGCGCATTGTATTTCGGAATGGGGACACGATTTTCGACCCGAATACAGGCGTATTCGACCCATTATCAACGAAATAGGCGTTGCTCCGCTCATCGCTCTTACGGCAACAGCAACACCCAAAGTGCAACACGACATTCAAAAAAATTTATCCATGTTGGGTGCAACGGTATTTAAGTCTTCTTTCAATCGTGCAAATTTATATTACGAGATTCGTTCCAAAACAAATAATGTAGACAAAGACATTATTAAATTTATCAAGGCAAATCAAGGCAAGTCGGGAATTATTTACTGTTTGAGTCGTAAAAAAGTGGAAGAACTTGCCGAAACTTTACAGATAAACGAAATACCGGCGTTGGCATATCACGCGGGAAAAGACAGCTCCACCCGCACCGAAAATCAAGACCGGTTTTTGATGGAAAAAGTAGATGTGATTGTTGCCACAATCGCTTTCGGAATGGGTATCGACAAGCCCGATGTGCGCTATGTGATACACTACGATATTCCCAAAAGTTTGGAAGGATATTACCAGGAAACCGGTCGTTCCGGTCGCGATGGCGGCGAAGGACAATGCATTACGTTTTATACCAATAAAGACCTGCAAAAGTTGGAAAAATTCATGCAGGGCAAGCCTGTCGCCGAGCAGGAAATAGGGAAACAACTACTTTTGGAGACTGCCGCTTACGCCGAATCATCGGTATGCCGCCGCAAGTTGCTGTTGCATTATTTCGGCGAAGAATACAAAGAAGATAATTGCGGAAATTGCGACAACTGCCTGCACCCGAAAAAACAAATCGAAGCAAAAGAATTGCTTGCCGCGATACTCGAAGCGATAGCGCTGTTGAAAGAGAAATTCAAGGCAGAACATATTGTCGATGTACTTAAAGGAAAAGAAGTTGCTGCCGTTAAGTCGTATCAACACGACGAATTGGAAATTTTCGCTTCGCTCCAAGACGAAGACGAGCGGGTTTTGCATGCCGTTATTCGTCAGGCAATGATAGCCAAATATATTGACAAAGACATTGAAAATTACGGATGGTTGAAATTAACGCCAGCCGGTCGAACAGTGATGGACAAACCCAAATCATTTATGATAACAAAAGATAACGATTTTGACGAAGACGAAGATACCGGACTAAGTTCCGGAGGTACAGCGGCAGCCGATGATGTGCTATTTTTAATTTTGAAAGATTTACGCAAAAAATTGTCGAAAAAATTAAATGTACCTCCTTATGTGATATTCCAAGACCCATCGCTCGAAGCCATGGCTACTACTTATCCGATTACTATCGAAGAATTACAGAATATTCCCGGAGTAGGCGCTGGAAAAGCAAAACGCTATGGCGAAGATTTTATTAAATTGATAGAAACGCACGTTCACGAAAACGATATTATCCGTCCCGAAGACTTGCGGGTGCGTACCGTTGCTAACAAATCGAAATTGAAAGTGTCTATCATTCAGGCAATTGACAGAAAAGTAGCGCTCGACGACATCGCAGAATCAAAAGGACTTGAGTTTGGTGAATTACTCGACGAAATAGAAGCAATCGTGTATTCGGGAACAAAAATAAATATTGATTATTTTCTTTCCGAAGTGATGGACGAAGAACATATTGATGAAATTTTCAGTTATTTCAAAAAAGCTGAAACCGACAAATTAAGCGCGGCATTGCAAGAATTAGGCGAAGACGAATTTCCGGAAGAAGAAATTCGTTTGATACGGATTAAATTTATTTCGGAATTAGCAAATTAAACAATATACAATGGGCATTTACAAATTTATATTCAGCAAAGAATTTTTGAAGCAAATCGCACTTGCTGCGATAGTGTTTGTGGCATTGATACTCATCGTATTATTGCTGCTTGGCATATATACTCGCCACGGCGAAGCGATAGAAGTGCCCGATGTGAAAGACATTGAGTTGAGCGAAGCAATTCCCATTTTGGAAGGGCGAAATTTGAGTTATCAAATAATCGACTCCGTATATATGCCGAATAAAAAACGGGAAACCATTCTGGAGCAAACGCCGCCGCCATACGAAAAGATAAAAAAAGGACGCAAGCTATATGTGGTAACATCTACAAACAAGGCTCCGCTCGTGCAACTGCCTGATGTGAGCGATATTTCTTTTCGGAATGCAAAATCAACCCTCGAAACAATGGGTTTTCCGGTTACTGATGTGGAATATATCCCTTCGGAATACAAAAATTTGGTTAGCGATGTCAAAGTCAATGGAGTATCGTTGAGTCCGGGCGCAAAATTACCGCAAGGAACACCGCTTACGCTTGTGGTTGGCACAGGCGCCTTGAGCGAAGATGAAATTCCCATGCCAAGTTTTCGCGGCTTGAGCAAAGAAATGGCAATCCGTCAAGCGCATGTAGAAAATCTTTCTGTTCGCACCATCAACTTCGATGTGCCGCCGGATTCGCCCGAAGATGAAGCAAAATATGTGGTTTACAAGCAAAATCCCATCACATTTACACCGATACGCATAGGAGGAAAATTTGACATTTGGCTCACAAAAAATACCTCGTTGTTAGACCTTACGGAAGAAATATTCGGCGATGATAATTCGTCAAATAACATTGAAGAAAATTTCTTTTAAATCGTTAATAGATTTTAGAGCCACAAACCAACAGAAAAGACAATCTAAAACCATTGTTTTTGGCTCTTGTTTTTTTTTAAAACAATTTATTTTTGCATGAAGCATAATACCGAAAAAATAGCTGACGATTTGAATGAATTAACGTCCGATTTTGCCGACGAACAACCAATGTTTGAACATCATCGTTTTGTGGTGGATAAAGGGCAAACACTTTTGCGGGTGGATAAATATTTAGTAAATTTTTTGTCCGATATTTCACGCAACCGCATTCAGGACGCCGCTCAAGCGCAAGCAATTTTGGTAAATGAAACGCCTGTAAAGTCGAATTATCGAGTTAAACCCGACGATGTTATATCTATTCAAATGGCGCATCCGCCCACCGAATTTGAAATATTTCCTCAAAATATTCCACTTAATGTGGTATACGAAGACGATGAACTTTTGGTAATCAACAAGCAACCCGGTCTTGTGGTGCATCCCGGAATTGGCAATCTCGACGGCACACTGTTGCACGCATTGGCTTGGCATTTCAAAGACGAAACAAGATATAATTTCAAAAACCGCCCCCGCTGGGGTTTGGTACACCGGATTGATAAAGACACTTCGGGATTGCTGCTGATAGCGAAAAACGAAGATGCAAAAGCAAAACTGTCGCAACAGTTTGCCGATAAAACCACACATCGCCGATACGTGGCGCTTGTGTGGGGGAACGTAAAAAACGATGCAGGAACAATCGAAGGCGATATCGCACGCGACCAGATTGAGAGAATGATGTTCCGCGTGTATGCCAAAGAAGAAGGAAATCCTGCTGCCAAACACGCCGTTACACATTATAAAGTATTGGAACGCTTGGGATATGTGTCGCTTGTGGAATGCAGCCTCGAAACAGGGCGCACGCACCAAATCCGCGTGCACATGGAGCATATCGGACACCCGCTTTTCAACGATAGGCGTTATGGCGGGCACGAAATTCTTCGCGGCACAACTTATGCCAAATACAAGACATTCGTGCAAAATTGTTTTGACCTTTGTCCGCGGCAAGCCTTGCATGCCAAAGAACTGGGCTTTGTGCATTCGGTAACAGGGGAACAAATGTTTTTCAACTCCGAAATTCCGCAGGATATGCAAAGTTTGATTGATAAGTGGAGAAAATATATTAATAATAGAGATATTACATGAAAAAAAACATCGCCATAGTCGCCGGCGGCGACCAGTCGGAAGTAGTCGTATCGCTAAAAAGCGCAGAGGGTTTATATTCTTTTATTGATAAGGATAAGTACAATCTTTACATCGTAATTTTGCAAAGTGGAAATTGGTCTGTGCAATTTGCCGAGCAAGAATATCCAATTAACAAAAACGATTTCAGTTTTGCGTTGAACGGCGAAAAAATAAAATTCGATTGCGCCTACATTACCATTCACGGTATTCCCGGCGAAGACGGTAAGTTGCAAGGCTATTTCGACATGATTGGAATGCCTTATACTTGCTGCGATGTGTTGGCTGCCGCACTTACTTTTAATAAATTCGCCTGCAACAATTACCTTAAAGGATTTGGCATTAAAATTGCCGATGCAATCCTCTTGCGTAAAGGACAAACGATTGATGGTAAAGAGGTTGTGTCGCGTTTGGGTTTGCCATGTTTTATAAAACCAAATATAGGCGGGTCGAGTTTTGGCGTTACCAAAGTAAAGAAAGTGTCCGAAATAGACGACGCGATTAAAAAAGCATTTGCCGAAGGCGACCAAGTGATTATTGAGGCGTTTTTGCAAGGAACAGAAATTACTTGCGGCGTGTATAAAACCGATGAAAAAGAGGTCGTTTTACCTGTTACTGAAGTGGTTTCTCACAACGAATTTTTCGATTTCGACGCCAAATACAACGGTCAGGTAGAAGAAATAACGCCTGCCCGGATTTCCGCCGAATTGACAACCCGCGTACAGAAACTCACATCTGCTATTTACGACATACTCGGTTGCAAAGGCATTATTCGAATAGACTACATCATCACGCAGGACAATGTGATTAATCTTTTGGAAGTGAATACGGTTCCGGGAATGACCGCCACAAGTTTTATTCCGCAGCAAATCAGTGCAGCCGGCTTGGACATTAAAAATGTGATGACCGATTTGATTGAGTTTGCAATGAAAAAATAATAACACTAAAAAATAATGTGAAATGCGATTTTCTAAAAAAATTCTTCTGTTCGTCTTTTTTTTAAGCATAAAAAGTGTGCTTCCTGCCCAAAATAATCCCGATGATATTGTCGGATATTATCTCAATGTAGATCCGTTTTCGGGCGCCCTTTCGCAAGTTTATATTTATAATGCCGGAAACGGCGCTTACGAAAGTATTGTAATTTGGGTTAGAGAAGAAGAACGCAAAAAATACGAAGGTCTGGTATTTTTGAAAGAAATGACTTTCAATGCCGCAGAAAATGAATGGCAAAATGCCTCTATGATTTATCCCGGTAAAAGTGGAAAATACAAAGCCAACATGCGAATCGAAAAAGACGGAAGGCTTCGCGTCAGAGGTTATTGGGGCGTTTCTATGTTTGGCAAAACTTTGTACTGGACACGAGAAAACGTATCAAAAAATCCGAAAATACAGCATCCATAAAAATGTAATATATTTACAATTTTACGATTTTTTCTCTGTTTTCATTCGCACAACTCAAACCAACGTTCGGTTTTTTCGTCTAACAGTGCAAAGATTTGAGAAAAGCGCTCGGATTTTTCCAATAATTCTTCGTTTGTAAGAGCGCCCGAAGAAAGAGCTTTTTCAATAGCCGTTTTTTCGGCTTCCAAATGCTCTATATCGGTTTCGAGTTGGGTAAATTCCTGTTTTTCTTTGAACGAAAGTTTTTTCTTTTCTGTTTGCGCCGATTTGTAACCGGTGCGTTGCTTGGGCAATTTTTGGCATGCGGATTGTAAGTTGTTCGCTGAGCTTGTCGAAGCGTCGATTTCGCGCCACTGGCGATAGTCGGTATAATTACCGGGGAAATCTTTAATTTTTGCATCTCCTTGAAAAACAAGCAAATGGTCAACAACTTTATCCATAAAAAAGCGGTCGTGGCTTACCACAATCACGCAACCTTTGAAACGGATAAGATAATCTTCCAACACATTGAGCGAAGCAATATCGAGGTCGTTGGTCGGCTCGTCGAGTATTAAAAAATTGGGATTTTTGATGAGAATGGAGCAGAGATGCAAACGCCGTTTTTCGCCGCCGCTTAATTTGTGTACAAAATTATGCTGCGTTTCGGGCGTGAATAAAAAATGGTTTAGAAATTGCGATGCGTTCATTTTTCGTCCGCCGCCCAAATCAATTTCTTCGGCAATATCGCGTATCACGTCTATCACTTTCATTTCTTCGTTGAACGACAGTCCGCTTTGGCTGTAATAGGCAAATTGCACCGTTTCGCCAATGTCGAAGCGTCCGCTGTCGAGGCGTTCTTCGCCAAGCAATAAGCGCAGAAAAGTGGATTTTCCCGTGCCGTTTTTGCCGACAATTCCCAATTTTTCGTAACGCACGAAATTGTAATAAAAATTATCCAAAATTTTTACATCTCCATACGATTTATTGACGTATTGCGCCTCGAAAATTTTCGAGCCCAAATAAGCCGCTTTCACGCCGATTGCCATTCGTTTTTCTTCTACGCGCTGTTTGGCACGCTGTTCTATTTCGTAAAAAGCGTCAATGCGCGATTGCGCTTTTGTGGCACGTGCCTGCGGCTGCCGGCGTATCCAGTCCAATTCTTTTCGGTAAAGATTATTTGCTTTTTCGATTTCTGACGTCAAATTTTCTATTCTTGCGGCACGTTTGTCCAAATAATAGCTGTAATTGCCTTTGTAGGCGAATAATTGTTGTTGGTCTATTTCGAGAAGGGTGTCGCACACGCGGTCGAGAAAATATCGGTCGTGCGTTACCATAAGCAGCGCCATATTCGAATTGGTAAGGAAATTTTCGAGCCATTCTACCATTTCCAAATCAAGATGATTGGTCGGTTCGTCGAGAATGAGCAGGTCGGGTTCGGTTATCAGCACATTGGCGAGCGCGAGGCGTTTTTGTTGCCCACCCGAAAGTTGCTCAACCGGTTGTTCCAAATTATGAATATCCAATTTACCGAGAATTTGCTTTATACGCACTTCGAAATTCCACGCATGCAGTTGCTCCATTTTTGCCAATGCCAACTGAAACTCATTTTCATACGCAGGACTTTCTTCGTGCTTTTCGAGCAGCCGCTCGTAGTTGGCAATGGCTTGCACTACATCGCTGTTGGAAGCAAAACAGGCATCGCTTACGGTAATTTTCGGTGTAAAATGCGGAATTTGTTCCAGTATTCCAATGCGCAGGTCGCGCTTGAACGAGATTGTGCCGTTTTCGTAGTTTTCTTTTCCTGCAATGATATTGAGCAAGGTCGTTTTTCCTGCGCCGTTGCAAGCGATAAGGGCAACGCGCTGCTTCTCATGAATGCCAAAAGATATATTTTCGAAAAGCAGTTTATCGCCAAACGATTTGGTGAGGTTTTCGACTTGCAGGTAACTAATCATTGTTTTTTGAGTTATTTCAAATAAAATACGGTATCAATAAAATACAGTATTCCGTTGTTTGTTAACACATTTTCGTCGTGCAAATCTTCGAGAATTATACTTAACTCGGGATTGAAATAATCATTATTACGGATTTTCTGAAAACCATTCGACAGCATAAATTGTTCAACGCGCTTTAAATCCGTTTTTTCGTTGACATTGATAAAATGCTGCTCTACAACTGCATATACGACAGTTTCGTGTTCGAAAAATCCCAATAATTTGTATGCTGTATCGGGGAAAAAATAATTGTTCAACAGCAGATTAACAAAATAATCTACCCACGACAGATAATAAATAGCGTCGTTCAGTTTTATGACCGACCTGCTGTCTTTTAAGTACACTTTTTGTTCTGCACCTTCCGAAACATAATTATTCAAATCAATATCTTTTATCCAAAGATTTTGATTATCAACGTACTGTTTTAATCTCTTTGTTTCTTCGCGCTTGAAGTACTTGTTTGTCTTATCCAAAGAGCCTGATTTCTCGCCTGCTCTAAGGTAACCGATGGCTGCGTAGATATCTGTGCCATACCTAATTTGGCTCTCTCCTGAAATGATACGTCGTATTTCATCGTTCATAATATTGATTTTTCGACAACAAAGATAACATTTCTATTTTGTTAGCCAAAAAAAGCAGCAACCCTAACAAGTTACTGCCTTTCTTTGTGCCGACGATTTGTGATTTTTTATGTCTTTTTGTCCAATATTATGACATAGCCGCAAAGCCGCTTCGAATGCAATAAAACAAACCAATAATTACCTGTTGAGTTCTTCCCACAACATGTCTTTCAGTTCGGTAATTCCGTAGCCGGTAACCGATGAAATAAACACCGTTTTTATCCCATCGGGTAATTCCTTTTTCATGGCGGCAATTAGTTCATCATCAAGCATGTCGCATTTGGTTATGGCAAGCGCGCGCTGTTTATCAAGCAATTCGGGATTGTATTGCGCAAGTTCGTTGAGCAAAATTGCATATTCCTTTTTTATATCGGCGCTATCGGCGGGTATCATAAAAAGCAAAATTGCATTTCGCTCGATATGGCGCAGAAAACGCAATCCGAGACCCTTTCCTTCGTGTGCTCCTTCGATAATTCCCGGAATATCTGCCATGCAAAACGAACGGTTTTCGCGGTACGAAACAATACCAAGATGCGGCACAAGCGTTGTAAACGGATAATTCGCAATTTCGGGTTTTGCCGCCGATACAACCGACAACAGCGTGGATTTTCCCGCATTCGGGAAACCAACCAAACCAACATCCGCCAATACTTTCAATTCCAGAATTACGGTTTTTTCCTGCATCGGTTCGCCGGGTTGTGCATAGCGCGGCGTTTGGTTGGTCGAAGTGCGGAAATGCCAATTTCCCAAACCTCCTCTCCCTCCCCGCAGCAGGATTATTTCTTGATTGTCGTTGGTTATTTCGCCAAGAAATTCGCCTGTTTCGCCGTCGTGGGCTACCGTACCGATGGGCGTTTCGATAATTTCGTCATTGCCGTCTTTGCCGAAACTGCGGCTCGAACTGCCGCCCTCGCCATGTCCGGCAAAAATATGACGGGCGTATTTTAAATGAATTAAAGTCCACAGATTTTTATTTGCACGCAAAATAACATGTCCGCCGCGACCGCCATCGCCACCGTCGGGACCGCCTTTGGGAATGTATTTTTCACGATGAAAATGCGTAGAGCCTGCCCCGCCTTTTCCGGAGCGGCAAAAAATCTTTACGTAATCTACAAAATTGCTTTCAGCCATAATTAAAATCCTCCATCTCGCATACGCATACCGCCTTCGCCGCCGCGGTTTCCGCGCTGCTCGCCGCCAAATCCTTGTGGGGCGTTATTACTGTTGTTGGTGTTGGCAGCGCTGCCGCCCAAGGAGTTGAAGCGGTAGGCAAATGTCAGTATAAAATAACTGCTTAATGTGTTGTATTCTACATCTTCAAAGTAGTCGCTTGCGGTGTTGCGCACGATATTTTTTTGTTGTTGCAAAATATCGCTCACGCGCAAACGGACGGTGGCTGCATTGTTTTTAAGGAATTGTTTGCTTAATTCGGCGTTCCAAATTGTTTGGTTGCGGTTGTATCCGCTGCTATAACCCGACATGCCGGCGTAGCGGACATCTGAACCGAGCGACCAGTTTTTCGGTAGCGTCAATCGCATATTCAATGCGCCGCCGTAGTTGTGGGTGGTTACGTTGGGTTTGCCTTCGGTCGAATAATTGGTGTTGCTCGGCATGTAGGTTGCACGTACTTGCAGGTAGAGCCAATCGTTGCGGAATGTTACGCCTATATTTTGGGAAAATGCCGAAGTGAATGCAACTTCTCGTGTACTCTCGTTGTTTATTGTCGTGAAACCGATGTCGTTTCGCAAGCGAATATTTGTAAAATTGTTGATTTGAAACATTTTGCCGATGGGGCGATTATACATTATTTGCATTGAACCATTCCAGGAGCCGTTTACATTTACGGGCGATGTTTCGCGAATTCCCGAACCGTCTTGACTGTAATTCGTCTGATTTACAATATTATTCATAATGTATGAGGCGTCCATCGTAACGGCAAATGCCTGTTGTTTTTCTCGTTCGTAATCGGAGTAACGCAAACGCAAGGTATGGGTAAACGTGGGTTTTAAATTGGGATTTCCAAAACGAATATTGGTCAAACTCGTGGAGTCGCGGGTTGGGTCCATTTGCGTGATTGACGGTGCGCGTGTGCGTCCGCGATAGGTTGCACGCAAATTTTGTGTTTTCGTAAATTTATATAAATAATCAAGATTGGGCGCCACATTGTTCAACACGGTATACATCGGATAATAATATACTGTAGAATCGCTCCTGTCGCTTGCGCCGTTTTTAATAAATTGGTGGCTTTTTGTAATCGAAGGATTATAATCGGCTCCGATAGTTAAATTATACTTTTCGCGAACCGCACGAAAACTCAATGATAGCTGCTGCGTAAGCACTTCATTTGAAAGGCTTTTGCTGTATACTGGATTAAGTATTTTTTCCTTTATGAATATTTCCCCCGTTTCCGGTATTGTGTCCAATATTATGTCATCAGTTTCGCGAATATTGTCGCGCATATTATAACGCGCCCAGTAACTTCCTTGCAAGAAATTATTATTACCCAATGGCTCAATATACGAAATGTAGCCGCGTGCGGTAATTGAATTATTTACAATCTTGGATTGTTGATTCATATCCCTGCTGCGATAAGCTTGCGCAGGATTATAAAATATATTGCTTGACAGATTTGTTCCATTGGTATTGCTGTAAGAATATTGTGTTTCTACATTAAATGAAAGTTTTCGTCCTTTTTTCTCAAAATCTTTCGCTGCCGTAAACACTAATCCCAAATCCAGCGCATTGCCTGCGGAAGTGGTATGCTTGCTATTAAAGTTTACATCTTGGTTGTTAGGCAGTTCACTGTTCCAATTATTTATTAACGAATCGGTGTTTAACGTTTGGCTACGGTTGTCGGAGAAAGTTTTCGAATACGATACGGTCGGAGAGAGTTGTATTGTCCATTTTTCTGTCGGTTTATATTCCATTTTGTAGTTGAAGCGCAAATCGTGGGATTGCTGCCGCGTGGTGTCGCTCGCTTCCCTGAACATTCCGCCGCCACGGTCTACAATCATTTCCCGCAAACTTTTCTGTTGCACATCGCGTTGCGAGAAACCGTAGGTTATTTCGCCGCCCTGTTTGAAGTTTTTATTTTTCTCCCTGGCAAATGTCAATCCTGCCGAAATCGAAGAGTTGATGCCGCTTCCGCCGCCTTGTTGCATAGAAGCATTGCCGCCGCTGCTACTTCCGCCGCCTTCTCCTCTGCCTCCGCGCGTAGTGAAACGTTGAAGATTGACGTTGTTGCCGTTTGCCACAATTCCGATTTGCGTGTCATCAAGAATACGTGTTACAAACGAATTTACTTCATACAAAACCGGTCCTTCGCTGAAATGCGGCTCTCTTATTTCTTTTCCCATACCAACCGACGAATTGGTAATCCAACCTTTTTTCATTCCTTTTTTGATGGTAATGTTGATAACGGTATTTTCCTCGCCGTCGTCGATACCGGTCAGTTTGGCAAGTTCCGATTTATCGTCAATGATTTGCAATTTTTCCATTATTTCGGCGGGAATATTCCGGGTAGCCATTGTGGGGTCTCCTTGAAAAAAATCTTTTCCGTCAACCAACACTTTTTTCACTTCTTTGCCTTGCACGGTTATCACGCCTGTTTCCGACACTTCTACTCCCGGCAATC
>Ga0099364_10008091_pt1 | contig 14874 bp, 15 predicted proteins | sample TergutTh196P3_FD_73070 | JGI IMG/M metagenome (GOLD analysis project Ga0099364, IMG submission 73070) | Microcerotermes parvus P3 segment gut microbial communities from Pointe-Noire, Republic of the Congo - Th196 P3 | ecosystem: Host-associated > Arthropoda: Insects > Digestive system > Gut ... | reverse complement strand
GAATTGGAAATTTTAGTATGCAAGCCCCATTCCCCTCTGGGGAGGGGTGCCGCCGCAGCGGCGGGGTGGTCTTGTAGGGGCGGCAATCTGCCGCCCGTGGCTATTGCGGCGTGTAGGGATGACCGCCTCGGTCATCCGTGATTACCGCAAGCCCTGTGTATCACCTTGGCTCTCCCTTTGGGAGAGCTGTCGGCGGCAACGCCGACTGAGAGGGCATTGGGCGAGTGTTTACCATCACAATGTCAGTTGTTCTCCTATATCTTCTTTAGAGAGCGATGATCCCTTTGCGGGGAGTGTTTTTGTCCTGTATCGGTGGGGTGCGGCAAACATACCCTCGGTGTAGAGCGTTACCTTTACTGCGGTTTGGGTCTTTCCTGTAGACATAACGGCGACACCCTGTGTGCCTCGGGTGGTCTTTTCGTTGATCATAGCGCTCGACATAATGAGAATACGCTTGTTGCTTGCTTCGATAACATAGTCACGCTCCTGATGCTGGCAGAACAAGGCGATAAGCGGGGACTTGTCTGAATATGCCCCCGACAGCTTTTTGCGTTTGGTCTTGGTTTCATAGGCGGAGAGCGGAACCTTTGCCGCCTTTCCGTTCTCGAAAAACATAACTATCGTACCCGAATAATCATCGGTCAATACCATGAATTTCAGGCGTTCATCATCATCGAATCCGAGTTTTGCGGGTACATATTCCCCCAACAGGCTTGCTTTTGTATCCTCAAATTCATTCAGCCTTGATTTATATACCTGAGCCTTGTCTGTGAAAAACAGCACCTCGGTATTATTGTCGGCCTCGCTTCGTACTGTGATGCGGTCGTCTTCCTTGAGCTTTTGATCGCTGCTCATTCTGAGCGACTGCGGGGTTATCTTCTTCAAATATCCGTGAGAGGTCAAGAATACATTTACGGGGTATCCGGGTGTTTCTTCCTCATCGCCGTCGTCATTCTCATCCGGGTCGGGATATATGAACATAGTCTTGCGGGGATGGCTGTATTCCTTGCTGTTTTTTATACGAGTGAGTTCGTCTGTGATTATCTTCTTTTGCTTATTTTGATCGGCAAGTATCTCTTCAAGCTCGGCTATCGACCGTTCGAGCTGATCCGTTTCGGCCGTTCTCTTTAGGATATACTCCCGATTAAGATGACGCAGTTTTATCTCTGCGACATATTCGGCCTGGATCTCGTCTATTCCGAATCCTATCATCAGGTTGGGGACGACCTCTTTCTCCTCCTCGGTTTCACGCACTATGCGGACGGCCTTGTCTATATCGAGCAGTATCTTACCCAGACCCTTGAGCAGATGCAGTTTTTCTTTCTGTCTGCCAAGGTCAAACCTAACCCTGCGTTTGATACAGTCCAGACGGAAATTGCACCATTCCTCGAGTATCTCACGAATCCCCATAACCCGTGGGATCCCGCCAACAAGTATATTAAAATTGCAACTGAAGGTATCCTCTAACGGGGTGAGTTTGAACAGCCGCTTGATCAACCGCTCGTGGTCTGTTCCCCTCTTTAGGTCTATGGTTAGCTTGAGTCCGTTTTTGTCGGTCTCGTTACGCATATCGGTGATCTCTTTGATCTTTCCCGCCTTGATCAGGTCTACTATCTTCTGCATTATAGCCTCGATTGTAGTAGAGGGCGGAATCTCGGTCACATCTATGCAGTTGCAGCTTTTGTCATAGCTGTATTTCGCCCGTACCCGGAATCCTCCCCGTCCTGTCTCGTATATCTTGCGTAACTCCTGATCGTTGACCAGCAGCATACCGCCGCCTGAAAAATCGGGTCCCTTGAGTGTCGAATATATATCAAAATCCTTGTGTTTTAGGATCCCGATGGTCGTTTCGCAGATTTCCCGCAGATTAAATGATGCTATCGACGATGCCATTGATACGGCTATACCAATGTTGGAATTGACCAAAATGGCAGGGAATGCCGCAGGCAGCAGGAGCGGCTCGGTGGTGGTATTGTCATAGTTGGGGATAAACTCAACCGTATCCTTGTCTATATCCGAAAATATTTCCTTACACAAGGATGCCAAACGCACCTCGGTATAACGGGATGCGGCGCTGGCTATGGCGCTTGAGTAGTATTTTCCGAAATTCCCCTTTGAATCGACATAGGGATGGAGGAGAGCCTCATTACCCGCAGACATTCTAACCATTGTATCGTATATGGCAAGCTCCCCGTGGGGGTTCAGGCGCATGGTCTGTCCGACTACATTTGCAGACTTTGTCCTTGCGCCCGAAAGCAATCCCATCTTATACATGGTATAGAGTATCTTTCTCTGAGAGGGCTTAAATCCGTCAATCTCAGGCAGGGCTCTTGATACTATAACACTCATGGCATAGGGCATGAAATTTTCCTTGAGCGTATCGGTTATCAACTGCTCTACAACTATCCCCGCTCCCTCTATATATGTGTTCTTATCCGCAGAAACATTTTTCGGCATAAATTCGACCTCTCATTCTTAATTCTGCGGGCGAACAAAGTTCGCCCCTACATTCTGCATTCTGCATTGTTAATTTTGCATTGTCACCCGTTGTCTTTTTCTCTGATTTCCACACGCCTGATTTTGCCGCTGATGGTCTTGGGCAGGGCGTCTACATATTCGATTATGCGGGGGTATTTATATGGGGCGGTGGTGGTCTTGACGTGGGTTTGCAGTTCTTTGGTAAGTTCGGCTGATCCTGTGTAACCCTGTGTCAAAACAACGGTAGCCTTTACGGCAAATCCGCGCTCAGGATCGGGCACTCCCGTAACGGCGCACTCGGTAACGGCGGGATGCTCCATAAGCACACTCTCAACCTCAAAGGGGCCGATACGGTATCCTGATGATTTTATAACATCATCGGTTCTGCCAACATACCAAAAGAATCCCATCTCGTCTCTGTAGGCAGTGTCCCCGGTATGATAGAGGTCATCGTGCCAAACGGATTTTGTCATCTCGTCATCACGGAAGTATCCTGAGAACATTCCGAACGGCTTTCCTCCGCCCGCCTCATCGGTACGGATGCAGATTTCGCCGATAACGCCCGGAGGTGTTTCGTTGCCGCTATCGTCCGCCACTATCATGCGGTAGCCTGGTGCGGGTACGCCCATAGAGCCTAAGCGGGGCTGCATCCACGGGTACCCCGTCCAGCAGCTGAGGGTTGTTTCGGTCTGTCCGAATCCTTCAAAAATCTTGTGGCCGGTTCCGTCAAGCCAAACCTTATATACCTCGGGATTCAGAGCTTCACCCGCAGTTGCGGAATGGCTGAGCGCCGACAGATCGTAACTCTTGAGGTCTTCTTTGATCAAAAAGCGATACATGGTCGGAGGAGCGCAGAATGTAGTGACCTTGTATTTTTCCATCTTCTCAAGAATATCAGAAGCAGAGAACTTGTCAAAATCATAGGTGAATACAGCACTGCCCGCAAGCCACTGGCTGTACATCTTGCCCCATAATGATTTGAGCCAGCCTGTATCGGAAATAGTAAAGTGCAGACCCCCGTCAACGCAGCGATGCCAGAAGCATCCTGTCATAATATGCCCCAAAGGATAGGTATAATCATGCCATACCATCTTGGGGTATCCCGTTGTTCCGGACGAAAATGCCAAAAGCATCATGTCGGTCTTGACGGTGTTTCTTTCTACAGGGGTTTCGGGAGCTGATTCGAGTTCGGCATCAAAATCTATCCAGTCGGCCTTATATTCGCCCGAATAATACGGGGTGTCCTTGCCAAATACCGCAAGCTTTTCTACGGTGGGACACTCGGCAAGAGCCTCTTCCATAGCCGACATTACTCCGAATCGGGGGGTTGTGAGCAGCATTTTTATCGAGGCTGCGTTCATTCTGTATTCTATGTCTTTTTTAGTAAGCAGATATGTTGCGGGAACGGCCACCGCTCCCATGCGGTGCAGTCCCATCAGCACGGGCCAATACCGCCAGTCTCGTGACATGGTAAGCATGACCATGTCGCCTTTTTTCATCCCGTGAGCAACAAAGAAGTTGGCGGCCTTTACCGACAGACGCCGCATTTCTTCAAATGTAAAGCGTTTCTCCTCACCGTTGTTCGACACCCAAAGCATGGCTAATTTGTCGGGTGTTTCTTTCGCCATAACATCGAGACAATCGAAGGCGAAATTGAAATCATCGGGTACATTTAATGTATAATTTTTCTGCAGGTCTTCCAAGGTTGCAAAATCATCACGATGTCGTCCTGTAAATTTTTCATATAGAGGCAAAATAATCTCTCCTTATTTTTAATTTTTTTTAAATTCTGCATTGTGCGGACGAACAAAGTTCGCCCCTACATTCTGCATTCTGCATTCTGCATTGTTATTGTTATCCCATTACTACTGCTAAAAACTCAGCCGGGGCATTGTCCAGCGCCTGCATAGCGTGGGGAATGGATGCGTTGAAATAAACACTGTCTCCCGGTTCTAACACATACTCCATGTTTGAAATAAAAAACTTCATTCTTCCCGAAATCAGCCTGTTAAATTCCTGCCCATCGTGAGCGTGGAGCGCCGGCGCCTGTTCGGCCGGTTCAACCGTTACCTCAAACGGTTCCGCTTTTTTATCACGGAATGTAAAGGCAAGATGCCTGTATTTGTACGATGCCCTGCGGTCTATAGAATATCCCTCGCCCTTTCGCACAAGACACCATCCCGACAGATGGGGACTGTCCCCGCTCATAAGGTCGATAACATCGACGCCCAGTACCCGCGCGGCATTGTACAGGAATGAGAACGAGAAGTCTTTATCGCCCTTCTCATAGTCCTTTAGGTCCTGTACCGTGATGCCTGTTTTTTCGCTGAATGTTTCGGGGGTCAGCTCGGCAATCCCCCTTAGGTTTGACAAACGCATACCTATTTCTTTGAGTTGCTCGGTCATAAAATCATCTCCTAAATATTATTGGTTTTTTCAGTAGGGTACGCACCCCTGTGCGTACCGTGATTTATATACATCCTAATGACTGTGTATATCAATCAACATTTTTTGCGGTTAATGCCGCTTTTTTGTTTATTACCTTTAACACAAACATCAGAGCAATACCGCCGACGGCACAGCAGGATGCTATAACAAACGCAGGGAACATCTTCTCTATATCTCCCGCCTGTTCAGCGGCATTTTTAAAGTATCCCGCTATTTGTGATGATATAATTGCTCCTCCGCCGAATCCGAGAAGAACAAATCCATAGTTTGTAGCCATATGCTTGGCTCCGAAGATGTCCGCCGTCAAGGACGGGAATGTGCTGATAAGTCCGCCGTAGAAGAATCCGACACAGGCTATGAGTGCGTAGATCCAGTAGCCCTCAGCCGACAGAACAAAGAGCGAGAGTATAGTATTACCCGCAAGCAGTATGATAATTGTGTTCTTACGTCCTATTTTATCAGAAATCATTCCCCAAATCAAGCGCCCGAAAGAATTAAACATAGATATTGCCAAAACCCCGATCATGGCAGTCTCTTCCGCCATTCCCTTGTCGATAGCTATGGGTTTTGCAAAGTTTATGACCATCAGTCCGCCCATACAGCCGAGAAGATATACAAGCGTGATTATATAGAACCGAGGTGACTTGAGCATCTGTGAGGGTAAGAAATCTTTGATAGCCTTGCCTTTTTTAGCGCTTGCGGCAGAGGCGGCTTCCGACATATATCCTGCCGGAGGATTCACAAGGAAGATACTCCCAAGCGAACATACAACCAAAAACACAACGCTCAATACTACAAATGTCTTAAATTCGCCTGTTCCGATTCCGCCGAAGTTTTTGATAAGTCTCTCCACCAATGGAGTGAAGACCACCCCGCCGAGACCGAGAGCTGATACGATTACACCTGTAACCAATCCCTTTTTGTGAGGATACCATTTTTGCGCGCAAGCGATAGTGGTAGAGTATGTAAAACCCATACCCGCTCCGCCCATAACGCCGTAGGTGACCCACAAGAGCCATGCGTATTCGGGTTTTACAAAACTTGCGGCAAAGAATCCTGCGCTAAGTATTATTCCGCCGATAAGCACAACCATGCGTGTTGTGTATTTCACAGCGAGTTTTCCGCCTATAACGCTTCCTATCGTCAGCGCTAACAGCAGCAGGGAAAAGGTAAGACCTGCGCTGGCGTGGTTGCCGTCAAAAATACTGTCGGCTATCCCTCTTTGGAAGACGCTCCATATATACGCTACTCCGAGAGTTAGCTGTATAGCTATAGAAGCGAATACCGCCAAGAGACCCTTTCTTTTTACATTTTGTGATTCATTCATAATAACCATCTCCTAAATATTATTTTTAGATCTTAAAGACCCATTTAAAAAACTACCGCAATCCTTTAAATTGCGGTAGTCTTAAAAACAAATATATGTTTCTCTCAACATTTCACACAATCGCCGGTTTGCTCACATCAGACACAGAAATCTTTAGGATTATAATTATTATAATCCCTATTATGCTGTCTATTATGTTAGCAAACACACGATTTTTCATAGCTTTCTCCGGTTATATGGCGTACAACCATTTCTTAATATAGGGTAGTCTATCATATGTTTTAATCTTTGTCAAGGGGTTTAGGGAGGATTTTTAAAAATATTTTTTTGGAAAAACACCCGCCGCTGCAGCGGCACCCTCTTTACGAAAGAGGGCAGGGGCTTGAAATTATAGTTGGGTGCGTACCACCACAGTCCTGTTCCCGGTAAAGGTTACCATGCCGGGTTTTGATCCGGGTGGTTTTTTTACATTTTTGATCAGGGTGTAGTCAACCGGGATTTGCGATGATTCCCGTGCTTTTGAGTTGTTGGCCGCTATAACGCAGGCCTCTTCTATAGTAGAGTCGGGAGGAATCCTGCCGTCGGTGACTATGACCACATGAGACCCCGGGATGTTTTGCGTGTGCAGCCATATGTCTGAGCCCTTGGATTCTCGGACCAATCGGTCGTTCTGCCGATTGTTTCTCCCGCAGAGTATGGTATATCCGTCTTTTGACAAGAACCGCATGAAATCTACAGGCTTGGGTTTTGTTTTGACCTTGCTATGCTTGAGATAACCCTGCTCCTCAAGTTCGAGCCTTATTTCTCTCAGCTGGCTGTCAACCGTCGCCCGTCCCGCATTGTCTCCCTCTGCCAAACCCGCTCTTGTAACGGCGTCAAAGACACTGTCGAGATACAACAGCTCCTGTTTTGCGCTTTCTATCAGTGATGTTAGTTTTTCCTCCGCCTTTACCGCTTTTTTATATTCTTTATAATAATGCTGTGCGTTTTGACCGGGTGTGCGTCTTTGATCGAGGGCGATTTCGACCTCCGCTTGGTCTTGATCGTAAAAATCAGTAAGTTTAACAGAGGTCATTCCCTTTGTGATCAGATGCAGATTGGCGCTGAGTATATCACCGTAAATGCGGAATCTATCCCTGTTGCGGCACTTCTCAAGGTCTATTTTTTGCAGCTCTATCTTGCGGCTGATCCGTTCGGTCTTGTTTAACAATAGCTTTAGTATATCATCAGATCGCTGTTTTATCAGATTTGCCCTGTCCCGCTCCGAATAAAATCCGTCAAGTAACCCACCCGTGCAGCTATACGCACGGCTTGTGAGCGTGTTCCCGTATTGGCCTATTCGGGTGAAATAAAAATCCTTAGGTTTCCCGTCAAACAAAAGCATTGTGCAATCGGTTGTTGGTTTAGAGAGAGTTTCTCTGAGACGTGAGAGATAGAAGACTAATCTGTCTGCGTAATCTTTCTGCCGTAACTCTGATACCGACATCTCTGTGTTAAAGGATGTATAGTGGGCGGCTTCCCGTGATATAAGCGGGGAAAATCCCATAAGATCGTCCGATAGAGCCTTGCTCAGGCTACGCTCGGTGTTGCTGGTCAGTGTTGCGAATATATCTTGGTCGGACGATTCGAGCAGATTCAGCTTGCTCTGCGGAACTACCGATTCGTATAGACACCCGGGGAATACACGGCGGGCATTGTTCAGCAGATCGTCCGAACGTCTTGCGGCATCTATAACCATGTTCTGCTCGTTTATTACAACAATATTGGAGCGGCGTCCCAGCATCTCGGCCGCAATCGTAACGATGCCTATGTCACCCAGTTCGTATTTTGTTTCAAAATCGAGATACAATATCCTGTCAAGACCCTGCTGCCGCAATGATACAAGCCTCGCTCCCGACAAATGCTTGCGTAAAAGCATACAGAACATAGGCGGATTCTGCGGGTTTTCATATACAGATTCTGTAAAATGAATACGGGACGAAGATGGATTCGCGCTGATCAGCAGTTTTAGATTCTCGGTCTTTGTCCTGAGCGAAAGCATGACGTCATATCTATCAGGCTGATGAATTTTATCTATTCGTCCTCCGATAGCCCTTGATTCTATTTCGTTCTTTACTCTGCGTAAAAAAAGCCCGTCAAAAGGCATCAGTATCAGCTCCGTCCTTCTATTTTCAGCAGCGCCGCCTTTTTATCGGTTCCTCCTGCATATCCCGTTAGACCGCCGCCGCTGCCGATAACCCTGTGGCAGGGTATTAGTATGGATATAGGATTTCGCCCGACAGCTCCTCCGACAGCCCTCGGGGACAGACAGGAGACCCTGTCGGCTATGTCTTTGTATGAAACGGTCTGTCCGTATGGAATGTCAGCAAGGGCATCCCAAACCGATTTTTGAAAATCAGTTCCCTTTGGTGCAAGTTTTACCGAATATGCAGGAATATTGCCGCAAAAATATTCCGACAGCCATTCTCTTAGCATCACAAAGACCGGATGGTCGGGTTGGTCGGTCCATTCTGCCCTATCTATCGGATATATCGGATAGTGCTTTTGTCCGACAAACCACAAGCCTGTGAGTGCATCATTCTCGGCGGCCGCTCTCATGTCGCCCGCCTGTGTGTTTAGGGTGCAGGTGTATGTCATAAATCCGCCCACATTACCCTTTCGTTCTGGTCGATAACGCAGAGATGCACATCGGTGCTTTTGGGATTATCCAGCCAATGCAGGAGTATGCTCTTTATAGGCACAGACATGGGCAGATCCCGTGTATCCCGTGTCTTCATCCAATGAAAGGTATTGTCTTCTATATCGGTTTTGTCGGACAGAGTTCCTATATAATAATATATAACCTCTATAATACCGTCCTTCTCCTGGGTTGTGATATACCGCAGTTCCAGCATCTCTATGTCGTCTATGGTCATGCCTGTTTTTTCTTCAATCTCTCTGTAACAGGCGGCAATAGGGCTGTTTATTTCATCCGGAGCGATAATTCCGCCGACACCCGACCACAACCCGCGCGGACCCTCTGTGAGAAGAAGTTCGCTCTCGTATATCAAAAACGCCCCTACCAAATCTCTCGTATTCATCCTAACCGCCTTCCTTTTACACGTTAATCGTCAATTGTCCGTCGCCCTCTCAGTCGGCGTTGCCGCCGACAGCTCTCCCAAAGGGAGAGCCAAGAGTGTCCTATGCAAATTCCGTGGTTGTCCTTGCCTCTCCCAAAGGGAGAGGTGTCACGCCGTGGCGTGACGGAGAGGGCGGCGTTTCGTGTTTAAAAAATCACAAGATAGAGGTGTTTTGTATGTATAAGTTTAATACCAACATGGATAACAATGATTATTTAGATTTTAACATATACCATTTTATATATGATAAAGCAGGGAGAAGGACAGGCAATTTTACTTTTTTCCGTCTTTTTCCTCCGTTGTTTTGGTTTTTGTGTACGTTTCTTGCTATACGGGTAACGCAAGATTTTAGTACAATTATATTTCTGGTTGTTTTTTGTGTTGCTTTTACAATTTTTTGGCTTGTTATCGCTAAAAGAAGATATATAGCACATCTCCGTAAAAACATCAAAAAAATGGAGAAAAACGGAAAACTGCCGTATGCCAAGAACGTCACCATGATTTTTGAACAAGATACAATAACTCAAATAACAGAGTTTGAAAACTCAACAATGAAATATTCTATGATGGAACGCATTGTAGAAACAGAAAAAGCGATATTTATTTATGTAGGAGCTAATCAAGCAATCATCGTACCTTTATCGGTGTTCGATGATGACAATATAAAAGAGCAGTTTATCAGGTTTATTGAAGGTAAGATTCAAAAATAAGCGGCAATCCACGCCCTCTCCGTCACGCCCTCTCCGTCACGCCTTGGCGTGACACCTCTCCCAAAGGGAGTGACGAACAATTAACAGTTGACAATGAACAATTGACAATTATATCAATGCAGAATTAAGAATGCAGAATGCAGAGTGTTACGGGGGGTAACCACGAAATACACAAAAGACACGAAAAGGGAAAAACACCCGCCGCTGCAATAACCACGGATGACCGAGGGCGGTCATCCCTACCGACCACCCCGCCGCTGCGGCGGCACCCCTCCCCAGAGGGGAATGGGGCTTGAAATTATAGTAGGGTATGCACCCCCGTGCATACCGTGGATTACCACAGGGGCGGGTGTTTTTCTTGGCTCTCCCTTTGGGAGAGCTGTCGGCGGCAACGCCGACTGAGAGGGCTTGTAGGGGCGAACTCCGTTCGTCCGTTGGTTATTGCAGGGATACAAATAATAGAAAGGATGAAATAACAATGGCGGTTAAAAAACAGATTTCGTTGTCGGCAAAGCCGGCGACGGCGGAGGAGAAAAAGCAGGCTCTCGAGACGGCTCTTGAGAAGATAGAGCTGGCATACGGCAAAGGCGCGATCATGCGGCTGGGGGAAAATCACATAATGAATGTCAACAGCGTATCGACAGGGTCGCTGGGTCTTGATATGGCGCTCGGAATCGGAGGTGTACCCAAGGGCAGAATAGTAGAGATTTTCGGGCATGAGTCGTCGGGTAAAACGACCGTGGCTCTGCAGATAGTGGCAAAATGCCAGGCGGAGGGCGGATATGCCGCCTTTATAGACGTCGAGAATGCACTTGACCCGCTCTATGCAAAGGCTCTCGGAGTAAACATAGACGAACTGCTTGTCTCCCAGCCCGATTCGGGCGAACAGGCTCTCGAACTTGCCGAAACACTGGTACGCTCAGGCGCCATAGACATAGTCGTAGTCGATTCTGTAGCGGCTATGGTTACAAAGGCTGAGATAGACGGCAACATGGGCGACAGTCATGTCGGATTGCAGGCTCGGCTTATGTCACAGGCTATGCGTAAGCTAACCGCTCATATAAATAAATACGACTGTGTTGCGGTGTTCATAAACCAAATCCGTGAAATGATCGGCGGCAATACATACGGAGGCCCCGCTACAACCACCCCCGGAGGCAGGGCGTTAAAGTTCTACTCCTCTGTTAGAATAGAGGTGAAAAAGGGAACGGCTATCATGGCGGGCAATGAACAGATAGGCAGCAGAACCAGGTGTAAGGTGGTTAAAAACAAGGTGGCTCCTCCCTTTAAAGAGGTTGAGTTTGACCTGATCTTCGGCAAGGGATGCTCCTTTGCAGGGGAAATACTCGATCACGGGCAGACGCTGGGCATAATAAAGGCCAGCGGAGCGTGGTTCAGCTATGGTACAGAGCGTCTTGGCATGGGACGGGAGACCGCGCGTAAGTTCTTGGAAGAAAACCCCGATCTCGCAAAGGAGATAGCCGAAAAGATAATGGCCGAAAAGGATAAGCTGCTCTTTGTCTACCACAAGTCCGGCAGACCTCTGCTAAAGGAATCGAAAGAAGCAAAGGTGCCCAAGAGAGAAACAAAATCGGCATCGATAGATGTCAGCCCCGATGAAGAAGATTTTACTGATGAGGAATGATATACCTTGAGAATACTATCGGTCGAAACTTCGGCAAAGACGGCCTCTGCCGCCATATGGCAGGACGGGGTTGTAATAGGTGAGTACAATCTTAATGCGGGGTATACCCATTCCCATACCATAATGCCCATGATACAGTCGCTCCTTGACATGACGGGTCTGTCGATAGACGGCATAGACAGGATCGCCGTTGCGGCGGGGCCGGGGTCCTTTACCGGACTGCGTATAGGAATGGCGGCCGTCAAAGGAATCAGCTTTGCCACGGGGATAGAGTGTATCCCTGTCTCAACCTTGCTGGCGATCTGCTACAATTTGGCGGGAATGGGCGGCATAATCTGCCCTGCCATGGATGCCCGCCGTGACAATGTATATACGGCCCTCTATTCTTTCGGCAGTGACGGCAGACCCGAGTCTCTCTATGCAGATTGTGCGGCAACTCTTGCCGAAATCACCGCTGAAATAGATCGGCTCGATCAACCCGTGACCATTATCGGCGATGGCGCCGAGCTGGTCTACGGCCATCTAAAGGACAGTGGAATCTACAACCCCGATCGGCATATGCTTGCCCCAATTCAGATGCGATTGCAAAAAGCCGCAAGCCTTGCGGTTGCGGCAGGACATATAACCGAAACGGTATCGGGAGACAGGCTCTTGCCTGTGTATCTAAGACAACCGATGGCAATGCAGAATTAATAATGCAGAATGCAGAATTTTGCAATGCCCGTCACAACAACAAATATCCCAGTGCTAAGATTACGGTGATGTCGGCGCCTTCGTTCAGCAGGACGATGATCAGCGCGATCAGAATCAGATGTTCACTGCTCAGACCCAGTTTTTTGAATACATTTTCAAAGGATGTTGTTTTGCCTATAGACGAAAATATAGATTGCAGCGAAAAATTATTACGCGCAGCCCCGGGTGTTTTGACTTCGGGGCTTTTTTTTGCGGTCTCCTCCCGCTTTAGTTCCTCTCGCTTAGGAGGCAGGGTTCTGTTGCTGTCATTTCTTCTGCCCAGTTCTCCGCCCACAAGGTTGGATGATCTCCGCTGCATTTCCTTTACTCTGCGGACAGCATCCTGCTGCATGGACATTATGTCGGCGCCGGAATACTCATTTGCCATCGGTCATCCCTCCAAGCAGATTGCCGAAAAGCCCGCTCTCCTTTAACATAGGCAGGAGAGAGATAAGCTGCATTATTTTCATAGCGTCGTCCGCTTTTTTTCTGCGGTCATCCGACAGATGCGGCTTTAGCGCCTTGATAAGATGTATGTTTTTATCATCGCTGTTCATAGCCGACATAATCTTTTGTATGTTCATCAGCATATTAATATCTATGCCTCCGAGATCGGGTATGCCTCCCGACGGCTTTTCCTCCGTCTGTTCGCCCCCCGATCCGCCCAGCAGACCGCTCAGCGCTGATAGATCAAGACCGTTACCTTCAGCGCCGGAGCCGCCGCTTCCCGCTCCGAACATTTGGGCGACACTCTGGATTTTTGCCATGCCGTCTTCACTGCCCAATAGCTCCTGTATTTTGTTGGCAAGGTCTTCCATAACGGTCTATTTCCTTTCTGAAAGCATTTTCATCAGCATTTTTGCCTGCGGAGAATCAAGAAGTTTCTTTGTAAGCTCAGGATTTGAAAGCACTTCCTGCACCTTTTCGGCATCATTTTTGTTGAGCTTTCCGAGATATTCCTGAACCCTGCCGCTGTTTAGGCTGTCGGCATCGGCGCCCATTGCCTTGGAAATACTGTCATACATCTCTGTAACCTTTTCTTTGCTAACATTATTTGACATGGTATACTCACTCCTAAGTTTTATACCATATTATATGCGGAAGACGATAGGAGTGATAACGCCGGATCTCTAAACTCATATTTTCTCACATAATCTTTGCCGTCTTGGGTTTTTACTACGGGAGAGCCGTGTTTTTGCAGGAGTTTGACTATCTGGTAAACATCGATCCATATTTCCTGACCGCCCTCCTCCTGGGATTCGTGGAAGATCAGCTGCATTCCAAAATGCAGATGGGGTACGGTCATGCCGTTTGTGTCCTCCTTGTCGCTGTATCCGGTCATGCCCATGTATCCGATAACATCACCCGCCTGTACAAGGCTTCCCTCTTCTATGCCGGGTGCGAATGGATGCCCTTTTCTCAGATGCGCATAATAATAGTATCTTTTTTTGTCAAGACTGCGGATTCCTATTCGCCATCCGCCGTATCTGTTCCAGCCTATGTTTTGCACCGTCCCGCTCTCGACCGCCATTATCGGAGTTCCCACCCTGCCTATTAGGTCATTGCCGAGATGCTTGCGGCGAAAGCCGAAATTGCGGGAGTTTCCGAAATCGTCAAAGTGGCTGAAAGAGTATCCGTATGCTACCGGCAGATATGACTTTAACCCGTATTTTTCCTCTATAGTGGGGTTTCCGTCACTGTCCGGAGGCCCGTTGCCTATATAATATATACCTACCATGTTACCCAATACGGCTGTGTATGCCTCGTGATAATATCCAAAATAGCTCATATCAGCGGTCATCAGCTCTATGGTCTCGCCGCCCGCCAACCGCTCATACAGCTCGGCCATGTCTTTTGGTTTATACCTGTTCCACTTGTTGCCGTATCTTGTTGAGAGATAGGCAAGCATATCTATCCAGCATATATCAAGACCCTCTTGGTTAGCCTTTATATCATATGCCAGCGCCGCCTCAAGAGCCCTGTAGGGTATGTTGAAATCCACCCATTTTATATAATCGCCGCTGCTCCCCTGATTTGCGGACACGGCAACATTCGCCCGAAGATTGAGCGATAAAATCAATGTCATCGCTATCAACAACGCACACAGGGTATAAAATATTATATTAAGTGTCTTTCTCATCTGATCCGGCTCCATACGTTTTGTGTTATATAATATATATGACAGCTTGGTTGTGAAAATGACACGGGAATTGTCCGTCGCCCTCTCAGTCGGCGATAATCACGGGCGGCAGATTGCCGCACCTACAGACCACCTCGCAATTTGTATGGGACACTCTTGGCTCTCCCTTTGGGAGAGCTGTCGGCTGCAACGCCGACTGAGAGGGCGTTTCGAGGCAGGCCCCCCCCCCCCACACCATCCCCCCCTTTTTTTGCGGGTTTTTCCCCCCCCCCCCC
>Ga0099364_10008090_pt1 | contig 14876 bp, 12 predicted proteins | sample TergutTh196P3_FD_73070 | JGI IMG/M metagenome (GOLD analysis project Ga0099364, IMG submission 73070) | Microcerotermes parvus P3 segment gut microbial communities from Pointe-Noire, Republic of the Congo - Th196 P3 | ecosystem: Host-associated > Arthropoda: Insects > Digestive system > Gut ... | reverse complement strand
GACTTGTTTCCGATGATTTTGATCTGCTTGATCCGGGTGATGTGACCCTCATCAATGATAAAGTTGATTGCAACCCTGTTTCTTTCAACGGGTGTGACTGTTGCACTGATTTCTGCAGAATAGAATCCGCGCGAAAGATACTGGCGCTTCAGTTCCTGTTCTGCACGCTCAAGGAGAGCCCTGTCGAAAATCCGCGCCTCACCAAGACCGATCTCCCTTAATCCTTTTGTCATCTGGTCACGATTGAACTCGCGCATGCCGGTAAAAGCAACGCTTGCAATGGCCGGTTTTTCTTCAACGATCACAACGAGGACATCGCCCTCGGTATCAATACGCACGTCATTAAAGAAACCGGTTGCATAAAGCGTCCGGATCGCAGTTGTTGCCTTGTCTGCCGTAAACGTCTCGCCGACGCGAACGGGCAGATAGTTAAAGACTGTACCGGCTTCGGTTCGCTGAATGCCTTCAATACGGATATCTGATACAACAAAAGGTGTTACCGGATTTGCGACACAAATTCCTGTTGCAGCAATGAAAAGAGTGGCAAATGCAAAAGCATTCCGTACTGAAGACAGCTTAAAACGGGATTTAGAGAGCGATTTCATGGGCAATAAAATGGTTAACCTTTTTACATTTTAGGAACTGGTCAACTGAAAAGTCGAGTAATATCATTAAAAACAGCAACTACGAGCAGTAACATCAAAAGGAAAATGCCTATTCGCTGCAAAATTTCACCAACACGCTCAGATGGTGTTTTACCGGTTGCAGCCTCAACGACATAATACAACAAAAAGCCTCCATCTAGAACAGGTATTGGCAGTAAATTCATAATTCCGATGCTGATACTGATGAATGCCAGAAAGTGCAAATAGCGAATGGGGCCCGCTCTTGCAGTCTGACCGGCAAAATCAGCTATGGCGATGGGTCCTCCAATATTTTTAACGGAGACCTGTCCGGTAACCATTCTGCCGAGCATGCGCACCGTCAGAGCTGTTGTTGACCACGCACTTGCCACCCCTTTTCCAATTGATACAACGGGGCCAAAGCGCACCGTTACCATCTCCGGTACGATTGGCACCTTCGCCTGGATTTTCCCGAAAGTTCCCTCATCGTCCTCAACTGCCTCGGGTACAACACTGATTTCGGTCTCACGGCCTTCGCGCAAAACTGCAAGCAGCAGGCTTTCACCAGCTGACTGTCTTATTCTCAGAATAAAGTCGACTCCGTCGATGACTTTTTCGCCATTGATGGCCAGTACGAGATCATTGGCTTCAAGCCCGGCTCGTTCTGCAGGCCCGCCCGGTATGACTTCCTGAATGACAGCGGGCGGGCGGGCCAGAAAGAGACCAAAGCGATCCAGAAACTGTGCATCGACTTCGTCGAATTTTCTGTCTTCAATGGCGAGAATGAATTTTTCAGTCTGTCCTGCTGTGGCATTTTCCGGCAGGACCTCAACAACGACTGCATCGCTATTGAGCATGGACTCCATCAGGTGCCAGCGTACTTCCTGCCAGCTTCTGACCGGATTTTCATTAATGCTGATGACTGTCTCCCCTCCGCGAAGCCCCGCCGCGTAGGCGGGTGTAGCTTCCGGTACGTGACGCAGTCTGGCTACAGGCTCGGGTACGCCGTACATAAACAGGCCCGACAGAATAACAATCGCCAGCAAAAAATTGGCAAGCGATCCTGCTGCAACGATGGCAATACGCACCCATACACTTTTTTGCGTAAATTCGCGTTCCGGATCTTCTTCGTCCAGCGCTTCGGGCTCCATCGTACGGGCATCCAGGAGCCTGACATAGCCTCCTATGGGAAACAGTGACAGTGCCCATTCCGTCTGGTCACGTCCGAATTTGCGCGAATAGACGACCTTTCCCATTCCCAGGGAAAAGCGCAGCACTTTGACGTTAAAGATGCGTGCAACAGCATAATGGCCCAGCTCATGCACAACGATGAGTATGGACAGTGCAACCAGAAACGCCAGTATCGTCTGCAGGACCATCATGGAAATATCAAACTTTTTGCGAGCTCTCTGGCTCTGTTGTCGTGTTGCAGAACGCTTTCCAGGTCAGTCGCCGTGCTTTTTCCCGCACTTTTATCCAGAACGCGCTCTACAACTTCAGAAATTCTGGCAAAGCCCAGATGCTGCTCCAGAAATGCAGCTACGGCTATTTCATTGGCTGCATTCAAGGCAATGGGCATGATGCCACCGGCATCCAGTGCCTCATAGGCAAGTCTTAAGCACGGAAAGCGCCGGTAATCGGGGCTTTCGAACTGCAGCAGACCGACTTTTGCCAGATCAAGCGGGGCGACACCTGAAGAAATTCTTTCCGGGTATGCGAGTGCATAGGCGATAGGAAGCCGCATATCGGGGTAACTCATTTGCGCAACAACTGATCCATCCAGAAAGGACACCATGGAATGAATAATGCTTTGCGGGTGAATGACGACATCAATCTGCCCTGATGGCATCCCAAAAAGCCAGTGTGCTTCTATGACTTCCAGGCCTTTATTCATCATTGTTGCCGAATCAACGGAAATCTTGCGTCCCATCACCCACTTGGGATGTTTGATGGCCTGTTCCGGTGTGACTGAATCCAGGAGGTTTAAATCGAGCGTCAAAAAGGGCCCGCCTGAAGCTGTCAGCGTTATTTTTTCTATGCCATAATGCTCCGGGCTGCGCATATATGTCGGAGGCAGACACTGGAATATGGCGTTATGCTCGCTGTCAATCGGCAAAAGCGTCGCACCATTCTGGTGAACGGCATCAATAAAGAGCTGCCCTGACATAACGAGGGCTTCCTTGTTTGCGAGGAGCACTTTTTTTCCGGCATTGGCTGCTGCGAGCGCAGGGGCAAGACCGGCACTCCCGACAATGGCAGCCATGACCGTATCCGTCCGGGGAGCTCCTGCAACCTGGCACAGCGCATCTTCACCATAGAGCACTTCGGTTGCAAGTCCTTTTTGCCGCAGGGCACTCTGCAGGACCTGAGCCGCTTCTGCTGTTCCGACAACAGCGACTTCGGGTTTAAAGCGCTCGCACTGGAGCAAAATGCCGTCGATGCGGCTGTTGGCCGTGAGGGCGTATACGGTGTAGCGCTCGGGATGGCGTGCGATAACATCCAGTGTTGACACGCCTATCGAGCCTGTCGAACCCAAAACCGTTATCTGCTGTTTAGCTGCGTTCTTCATACGAGACAAATATGGATCAGGACTGCCAGTGGCAAAATCGGAATGAGCGAGTCAATCCGGTCCAGTATGCCGCCGTGGCCCGGCAGGATGCTGCTTGAATCCTTTATGCCGCGCCGCCGCTTGAACCGGGATTCCTGCAGGTCGCCGGTCACACTTACAGCGACCAGAAGAATAATACCTCCGACCATCCCGGCCCAGCCCAGGGCATTATAAAGAATAACGTTAATACTGCTGTCGAGCACTGGAATAAAAACCGTTGCAACCGATACCAGAAGTGTAGCAATGATCCCTCCTGCTACGCCTTCCCAGGTTTTGCCAGGCGAGATGTCAGGTGCAAGCTTGCGTTTTCCAAACTTCTTCCCGGCAAAATAGGCTCCTGAATCGGCAACACTGACCAGTATCAGAAGGGACAGGAACAAAAGCCAGCTCTGCCGGTATATAAAAGCAGCCGCCATAAAACTGCTGAATATGCATGCATAGTAGATGCGCTCGAAAAAACGGGTCGCCCAGCCTATGTCCCTCGGGAGTTTATAAAACAGGGAGGGGATGAAGTAGACAAACCAGGCAAAAACCACAAAACAGGCCAGGAAGACATAGAGTGTTTTTTTTGCCGTACTGACTGTGATGCCCAGAATAATGGCGGCACCATAGGCATAGGCAAACGGATACCTGTATTCGTTGATGCGCGTGATTTCCCAGGTTGTTGCTCCCAGGCTTATCATCAGGAGAATAACAAACGCAGTCAGTGAACCCGAGAGTATGACGGCAAGCAGAATTACCATCAGGCCCAGAGCGGTCAGTATGCGCTGTTTCAGCATCATTTCAGAATCTCCGGTCAAGGGGTCAATTGTTCACTTGTCTGCCCATAGCGCCGCTCTCTCATCGCAAAGCATTTTATGGCCTCATCGAGTGCACTTTCGTCAAAATCGGGCCACAGTGCCTCTGTAAAATAGAGTTCGGTATAGGCCAGCTGCCACAACAGGAAGTTTGATATTCTCTGTTCGCCCCCCGTGCGTATGAACAGATCAGGGTCAGGTGCATAAGCCATCGAAAGGTGGGGCCTGAGTTCTTCAGGCGTGAACGATTTCTGTGCCGGTTTTGCCTTGATGAGCTTTTCTGTTGCCTGCATAATGTCCCACTGTCCGCCATAGTTGGCGCAAATCGTGAGCGTCAGATTTGCATTTCTGGCTGTTGTTTTTTCAGCCTGATCAATGACGTCTCTTAATTTCCCGTCAAGGGCGGCCAGGTCTCCCACCACCTTCAGGCAGACATTGTTTGCATGGAGGTCAGCCACTTCCTTTTTAATGGAACTGACAAAGAGATCCATCAGAAAAATGACTTCTTCTGTTGGCCTTTTCCAGTTCTCCGAGCTGAATGCAAATACGGTGAGATATTTAATGTTTCTTTTTGCGCAGGCCTGAACTATTCTTCTGAGCGATTCAACTCCTTTGACGTGCCCTGCCACTCTCGGCAGGTAGCGCTGCTTTGCCCAGCGTCCGTTCCCGTCCATGACAATCGCAATGTGCTGTGGCACCAGGGATGGCACTAGCGAACCGGTAGGGGAATTTTGAACCATGGATTAATTTCAGTACCATCTGGCTGTTATCTGCCGAAGGCCTAGATCGTCAGGACTTCTTTTTCTTTTTCGCCGATCAGTTTGTCGACTTCCTGAACGTACCTGTCAGTCAGTTTCTGTACATCGTCCTGGGCGCGCCGTTCATCGTCTTCGGAGCAGGCTTTGTCTTTTACCATTTTCTTCAGGGCGTCATTTGCTTCGCGCCGTGCGCCACGCACTGCAATTTTGGTATCTTCTCCTTCGCTTTTGACGAGCTTGACAAGTTCCTTTCTGCGCTCTTCGGTGAGTGCCGGTGTTGGTACACGCACTGTTTCGCCGTGTGTTGCCGGGTTCAGGCCGAGGTCTGATTCACGGATTGCTTTTTCGATGGCATTGACCATTTTCTTTTCCCAGGGCTGAACTGAAATGGTTCTTGCATCAAGGAGTGTCACGTTGGCGACCTGGTTAATCGCTGTTGGCGTTCCATAATAATCGACCTGGATGTGATCAAGAATTCCAGTGTGCGCGCGTCCTGTCCTGACTTTGGCGAGGTCGGTTTTGAGTTTTTCGATAGACCTGCTCATTTTCTGGTCTGCGGTCATTTTCACATCAGCAATAGTCATACAACCCTCTTGTCAAAATGGATATTTTTCTGTTTTTGTCAGTACTACCCGGCTTAATGCTTTTTTCAGGGAACAGATGAAATCCGGGCTGCCGTCACATGTGGACGAGTGTACCTTCATCATCACCCATCAGAATTCTCGTTAGTGCGCCCTGCTTTAAAATTGAAAATATCTTGATCGGCAGCTGTTGATCGCGGCACAGTGCAAAAGCGGCTGCGTCCATAATCCCGAGGTGTTTTTCGATTGCTTCATCAAAGGTAATTGTCATATAGCGCGTAGCACTGGCATCGCGCATAGGGTCTGCCGTATAGACCCCGTCGACTTTCGTTCCCTTGAGCACTATTTCGGCACCGATTTCGGCACCACGCAGGGCTGCCGCCGTATCCGTTGTAAAAAAGGGATTTCCGGTGCCGGCAGCAAAGACGACGATTTTGCCTTCTTCCAGGTATTGCAGGGCCTTGGGGCGAACGTAGGATTCGACGATCTGGTCTATGCCGATCGCTGACATGACTCTGGCGATGAGACCGGCCTGCTGGAGTGCGTCTCCAAGAGCGAGTGCATTCATGACTGTTGCCAGCATCCCCATGTAGTCAGCGGTTGCCCGGTCCATGCCCTGGGCTCCAGGTGCTACTCCTCTAAAGATATTTCCTCCGCCGATGACGATTGCCATCTGCACTCCCAGTTTTTTGGCTTCAACCACATCGCTGACCATGCGTTCGATCGCTTCGCGGTTAATGCCATACTGGTCGGTCCCCATCAGTGCTTCGCCGGAGAGTTTCAGTAAGACTCGTCTGTATACAGGTTCAGTCATAAATTTCCGATTATCAAAAAAATAAAAACTTCCCTTGTTTTTACCTGTTTCTGGGTCCTGCAAAAGGAACGGACCTTTACGGTCCGTCTCAGACAGGATAAATCAGCTCTGCTGGGCTTTGGCTACCTGAGCTGCAACTTCTGCAGCAAAGTTGCCTTCTCTTTTTTCCAGACCTTCGCCGACAACAAACATCGCAAACGACCTGACCGTTGTATTGGCTTCCTTGAGCATCTGTTCAACTGACTGCTTGTCGTTTTTGACAAAGGGCTGGTTCAGGAGTGAGACTTCGCGCAGGTATTTTTCAACCGAACCCTCAATCCGTCTTGCGAGAATATCGGAGCCCATGGGTTTTTTGCCTTCTGCTTCAGCCTTGGCTGCGTCTTCGTTGGCCTTTTGCAGTGCGACCGAGCGCTCTCTTTCGATCAGTTCTTTTGGAACTGCATCCGATGACAGTGCAACGGGCTTCATTGCAGCAATGTGCATGGCGACATTGCGGCCGACTTCCGGATTGTCTCCTTCGTATTCGACCATCACGCCGATTCTTCTGTTATGCAGGTAATACGCCAGCTTTCCGGTTGTTTCGTAACGGTAAAAGCGCCGCAGTGACATATTCTCTCCGATACGTCCGATCAGATCCGTTCTGATTTCTTCTACGCTTTTGTCGCCAACAGGCAGCGCAAGCAGCGCCTGCACATCGGCCGGATTGTTTTTGACTGCCAGTTCCGCACACAGCTCGGCAAGTGCTACAAAGTCTTCGTTTGTTGTAACAAAGTCAGTCTCGCAGTTAACTTCAACGATTGCGCCGGTGCTGCCTTCTACGAAGGCTGCGAGTATGCCTTCCGCAGTGATCCGTTCAGCTGCCTTGGATGCTTTTGTTCCGAGTCTTACCCGCAAGACTTCTTCAGCTTTTTCCAGGTTTCCGCCTGCTTCTATGAGTGCCTTTTTGCATTCCATGAGTGGTGCATCGGTTTTTGCACGCAGCTGTCCTACCATTGCAGCGGTAATTTCCGCCATATTTCCCTCCTGAGTAAAACGGTATCCAGAATATTTGTGGATTTTGCTTCCTGTAAATATGCCACAACTGTTGTGGCATCGTTGCATGTGCCCCTAGTCGGCATCGTCATCAAACTCGCTGTCGTCGAATTCTTCCGGCTCAATTACGGGTTCTTCCTCGCCTTTGGCTACTCTCAGTATCTCATGCAGAGAGCTGGCTTTTCCTTCCAGGATTGCATCGGCTACTCCGCGTGCGTAAAGCTGTATTGCCCTTGACGAATCATCATTGCCTGGTATGACATAGGTTATCCCGTCGGGTGAATGATTTGTATCGACAACTCCGATGATGGGTATGCCCAGTTTGATGGCTTCAGCAACGGCTCCTTTGTGATAGCCAACATCTACGACAAACAGTGCATCAGGCAGTCCGCTCATTTCCTTGATGCCTCCGATGGCCTTGTCCAGCTTTGCGACTTCGCGCATGTACATGAGCGCTTCTTTTTTGCTCATTTTTTCGACAGTTCCGTCTTCAATCGCCACTTCCATATCCTTCAGGCGCTTGACTGACGAGCGGATTGTCTTGTAATTGGTCAGCATGCCGCCCAGCCAGCGCTGGTCAACGAAAGGCATACCGGCACGTTTTGCTTCTGTTGCGATAATTTCGCGCGCCTGTCTTTTGGTACCGACCATGAGAATGGTTCCGCGATTGGCGGCCAGCTGGCGAATGTAGTTCATCGCCTCAAGATACATTGTCATTGTCTGTTCGAGGTTGACAATGTGTATTTTGTTGCGGTGACCGAAGATGTACGGTGCCATCTTCGGGTTCCAGAAACGGGTCTGGTGACCGAAGTGGACACCAGCTTCCAGCATTTCACGCATAGTTACTGACATATTTTCTGCTCCAGGGTTGGGTCTTGAACACAGCCAGAAAACTCTTCAGAGCACCCTTCGCTGGACTGGTTCGCGATTTAAAATTTAAAAAGAAGGTTTATCCGGAAAAATTCCAGAATTCGGGTATTGTACTAAAAATTTTCCGGTTTGCGTCAAAAGTTGTTATTCGCTGGCTTTAATGCGTCCGTTTTTTTGTTGCACGGGGTTTGCAGGGAGGCTGTCGTGACAGGTGCTTTTCAGTACGCGAAGAGACACGCTGAACCAAAAGTCCTCATCTGTATATCAGGTGGAGACTGCGGCCTTGCGTGGGAGGATATTAATCCGGGTGCATAAATTTTGAATTGCTTTTGAAATATATATCCGAGAAATAGAGGTTTTATCTCCGTAATTAAACTTAAGCACCCGGATTAATAATGAAAGATCGTTCTTTCGTTAAATGACTGAACGCCTTTCCAAACCTTATCGAAATCCCGAATTTGACAGCCTTTGAACAAGTAGCAGGACAATTCTTTCCTGCTGACCACAAAACTGTCATATCAGCGCCACAGTCTTGCCCTGGAAATCGCCTCAGCTGCGATCATGCTTCGATACGGCTCAACGTCTCGTTCGGCGCGCTCCTGATCTCCTCTTCTGTAGCTATAGCTTCCACACCGGGTATTGTGGTCGTTGACAGCCATATTGAATCGGTCAGCCGCTAGCTGGGAATTGATGTGAGTCCTTGTCGCATCAATTTCAATACCACTTCGGATACACCAGCGTATCTCTTGAACAGATAACACATTGCTTGACCCTGGTTGAGGCTTTGTGTATTGCAATTCCACGCTTTGAGGGGTAGTTGATACTGAAGCTGTTTGAGCTGACCTGTTCTGTTGATAATTCGCTGTTGTATTGCTTGGGGTTGTTGGCAATGTGGTGCTGGATTTGAAAACATAAATGACAACAGCAATAAGGACACAAACAAAGACAATCGCACCATAGGATTTGTTGCTTCCAGTGCCCGGATGTTTGTCTTGATCAGGCAGTATCGCAATGTCGTTAGAAGGAGATTTTTGTTCCAAGTCTGTTTTTTCAGAAGCAGACTGATCGAGTCCGACAGGCAACACCTGGAGAACACCAATGTCTGAAGTCAGACTCAGTAATCCGGAAAACCCTCTTTTATTGCCCATGTTACCCATATATTGCCCTATCCCTCTAAAAGGGAGCTCAACCTGTTGCCTTTTTGCTTCCAGAACGCACGCATCGCTGCCTCAAGAATATGAACATTGTCTTCCCGCAAATAAGAGAGAGAAACAGCCCATCTTTTATCACCCTTCTTTCCCATGCAGAAAACACCAGGCTCATTCCATATCTCCAGTTCATCCCAGCGACAAAAAATCTGTTCATTTTGACCGAAAAGTTTTTTACGTTCCAACTGTACACCAACATCAATTACAACGGCTGCCCCAAAAAAATATGCTTCACCGGCACGCAACCCTACCAGATGCTCTGCCAATAAACGTACGCAAACGGCTTCCCACAAGCGAGTAACAAAATTGGTATAGATTGCCGGCATATTTTCGAAATAGACAGTTGCAAAATTGAACTCGTCACCGAAAGAAATTGAATAGGTCGCTCCCATGGAAGAATTCGCGACACCGCCCCAGCGAATCTTCCTGATTGAACCAAGCTCCCATCTCTTTTCGTCCCACTCGATACCTTCTGGAGAAAGGCGGAATGTCCTGTTCTTGAAAAAGCCTTCAAACACGAACTCATAAGTTATTTCCTTTCGCCACTCCTTCGTGTTTTTCGCAATATTATAGAGAGTATCTGCATCGACGGCAGTCTGTTCAGCAACATTGCCAACCTCAGCGAACACTTCCTGCAACATTTTTGTTATCTGCTGGGAAAACTCAAGCTTGTCGTGCGTATTGTATAAATAAAGCACCAGGCCTCGAACCAGGGCAGCAATGTTTTGGCTTCTTTCGTGAGCAAGTCCTCGGCTCTTGAAGCTGACCTGAATTGGCTGGGCGACAGTGTCCCAGTTTTTTACGACTAGGATAAGCAGGTTTACCGTGTGAGCTAAAACAGAATCCGGATGTCGTGCGTCAGCAAAAGTTCGCAATCGCTCGACAAGGGTATTTATGTTGCGCTCCTCTTGTTCAAAAAAAGGCTGTGCTGCAACATCAAAGGCATCAATCAGATCATGAATCAGAATGGAACCGATCGAATTTCCAACATTGGTTTCTGTTTCAACAAGTTCAGTAATAACTCTGACAAGTTCTCTGGAGGGGAGGTTATCCAAAGCTGAATAAATGACATCTCTGTAGTATTTTCGAAGGTCTTTTATCCCAGTTTCAACAGCTGAAATATCGGTGATCTCTGGAAAACCGGAAGCGATCCTATCTTCATTTAGTACCAAGACCAACTCTTCTATTTTAATATCTTCAAATGTCCATGCCAGAGAAACAATCCAATTCTGCAAATTCTCGGAAGTCGGGTTGAGCAATCGAGCGAGTCCTGCTGCAAGCAAGTTGGCACGAGCCATTTCCGGGAGCTCGCGAATGGCTGCATGCAAATCTTCGGGTGCGGACTCCAGAAGGTACAGCAATTCCTGTGCCCGTCGTGGTCCAATGCCTGGCAGCCATGCTATTTCAGCTGAGAGTCTTTTTCGAGGGTTGGTCAAATCAGAGCGGGCTGCAACACATTTGTTTGAGTCAAAAAGCAGACTTCGCTCGTCAGCCAACTCAACGATCCTGCGTCGGTTATCACGTGGACTGGCACTCAGAACATAAAAAGGATTTTGTAAAATATCCACCTCACCCCCAATTTCTTGCCACTTTACGCGAAACCGATGTTTCTATCTCTTTTTTGCTATTTGGGCAAACTATTCAGTGCCATTTCAAGGCTTTCCTGATCAAGCTGCGTTTTTCCGGTCCTTGCTGCCAGACGTGCTGCCTCTCGCACAACAAAAGCGGAATCTGATAAAGCCCTGCCGGTAAGTGCATCAATGACCTTGTCTACGCTCAGGTTGTCCGTTTTGGGAAGCTTGCTCAACAGAGAGTCAAACAGCGATACAACTTCCTCTCGTGATGGCATGCCAACTTCAATGATATGATCAAAACGGCCACGCCGGAGAATGGCAGGATCAATCATTCCGATCATGTTTGTCATGGCAATAACCAACACTTTATTCTTGATTGCTTCAGGGATACGCCTGAGAAATTCAGCAACTTCTTCAACCCGATGCAGGCCCGACAAGCCTGCCAAACTTCTGTCAGAGAGAAACGCTTCCATCTCATCAATTATAATGACAGAAGGTGCCTCATCAATCGCCTTATTAAAAATCTCGGAAATTTTTCTGCCAGTTTCATGTATATAAGGGCTGCCAATACTGCTGGAATCAATCGAGTAACAGGGCCAATCGATAAACTCGACGAGCCTTTCAACAGCGTAGGTTTTTCCACTGCCGGGTGGCCCATGCAAAACGACGGCCGAAGGAAAATCGATACCCAGTGACCTGTACTTTTCAGCATTGAAGATGATATCAATGATGTGTTCATTGAAAAAAGATTCCAGCTGTGGTCGCCCGGGTAACTCAAAGATTTTGGGGATTGCCGCTTTGCCAGGAAGCGGTGAAGATTCAGGTTTGCCGATGCTTCTTCCACTACCAGATTTCATGCTGGTTTTCGCTGACGAATTTGACCTACGTTTCATCATCACTTCATAATCAGCAGGCACCTCTAAACCGGCTGTCTTTATGATTTCGGCAAGATCATCAGCCTGCATCCAACCCGCGAGCCTAGTCAAGCGCCTGAAGGATTGCGCGGATATCTCGACACCTCCCGTTATCCATGTTCCAAGCACGACATCATCATCAACGTTAGGTGTCAACGACCAGACTGGCAGCAATCTGGAGTATTGTTCTACAAAAACAGCATCATGGAAAGAAGCATCCGCAGACAGCCTGCGTGATTCACTAAGGGCATGTGCAAAGGAGAGTCCATCAACCAGGTCATCGGGTGATTTACGGCTGTTTACGGGAACTAAAATGTAATTCTTTGGACAGACAAGGATTCTGAAAGATTGAGGTCCAAACGCAACTTCATCAAACAGCGATATATCGAGAAAGTCGTTCTCATGCCATTTTTCTACCAGCTCTGCCACTACAATCAAAACATGGATGGACTGGCTGGTATCAAAAATTTGCCATTCCTCACCAGCATAAAGCCGCTGGCGGATTTTCACCCCACCATTCAGTTCATACCCGTTTGGCAACCACAAATCGTTCGACACGAATTATCCTCTGATAATGTTGGATACGACATCATACTCTTCACTGTCGGAACTGCCACTGATACGGATCATGGAAAGCTGGAAAAGAATATTACGCAGCTTGTCGATTTCATCAGTGCGCACATATTCTCTGCCAGCAGCTATCAGCTCTTCATAGCGGGACTTGTCCGAAAACTGATGAGGTGACGATGCCATCCATTCGAACCGTTTGACAGCAAACCAATCCTGTCTTGAAAGGATAATGAAATTTCGATCCCGCATTTCTTCAAGATGCTGCTCAAAATCTTTGTCATTTCGATCAATTGATCGCTGAGCGGTCTTTGCCAAACTTTCAAAAGCCGCTATTTCTGATGGGCGTGCAGAATCTTGCAGATCGTTAAATAGTGCTGTCGTAGCATCAAGATCAATCTGTCGCACTTCCTTGAGGTGTTCCTTTCTAACCTGATCAATAAGGTGGCGAGCCTTGTACACATTCTCCATTGCTTCTTGGGACTTTTCGGCCTCGGCCTGATCAGTATTCAATGAAATTGCAGATTCCAGCTTTTGCCGAGCCTGTTTCAACTTTGGGTCATCCACCTTCTCGCTGATTTCGTCCAGACGATGAAGTGTTCTTGTTCCCTCCTCTGTAATGAATGCAACAGCATCCCCATAGTTGATTTGTCCTTCCTGGCGAGAATAAAAGTTCCTTCCTGAATGAAAGACTCCACCTATACTTGGAATGGAAATTTCAAGAATGATATTGCCGGAATCCAATATTTCATATTCACACACCAGATCGGCACCAGCAGGGATTACATTGTTATCAAAATCAGTTCCTGAAATCTTTAATAAGCCGATGAAGCGGTTATCAGAAATATGACCTTCGATTTCACCTTCCCAGAGCTTGAAATTGAGCGAACCGGATGCTCCGGCTTTAAGCGATGTAGCCGCTTTGAATATTTTTTTTCCTTTTTTCGGCAGTGAATCACCTGATCGGACAAGATACTCCAAAACGGGCCGCCCCCCAAGTTTTTCCAATACCTCAACGGCAATAGAATGCGATGCTGGGATGGCATCAACTGTCGCTGCAGTCCTAGTAATGACAATTTTGTCTTCTTTAAGAAGAACAGGCATCCCTGTAGAATCGAACATAAAAACCTTGAAGATATTGTCACCTGCCTTAGTGAGCGGAACATCAATCGTCTCGCCGTGTTTTAGAGGCTTGCGACCTGATGTCCAGCCAGTATCGACACTGTCAATCTGGAACTCTGAGCCTTGCGAGGCTTGCCCTGTCATTTGGGCGGCAACGCGTGCTCTGACATCTGGGGTTCGTGCAATGTAATTGAAGTTGAGTTCTAACTTGTCGCCAGTGGACATTTGTCCACGAATGTTTTTGCGCAACCTGTTTTGGGTACTCCAGTCGATCGACTCCGCAAAGACGCTTGCACCTTCGGCCACAGCTGTCATTGGGTTTACATCAGTGCTGCCCGGCACGCCCAATTCAAAGGAAACTTTGTCGCGCAAAGGCCTGTAGTTGGTTGGCCCACCTACAAACACTATTCGCTCCAAATCGTGGGCGGAGAGGCCTGCCCTAGAGAGGGCTTCCCGTGCAGTCTGTATTGTCTCGCCCACACGCTCGGAAATCAGCCTGTCATAGACATCTCTACGAACGGGAATCTCAAGATAGATTTCTTTCCCATTCAGATCACGTAATCGCATTTCGTTTTCTGATAGAACGATCAGTGATTCTTCCCGGGAGGAAAGCTCTATTTTGGCGCGCTCTGTTGCCCAAGTGACCAGTGGAGTAAGCGACCTGAAGTTCGGATTGACAGTGAAATCCTCGGGGAGAGCAAAATTATCCAGTAACCATGGCCGAACGATGTTGTCGACAAACACTCGATCAAAATCTCTGCCTCCACACATAGCAATACCACCATGGGCGAGGAGGTTTATACGGCCTGCGATGCTTTCAGCAATCGCTATATCGAGAGTGCCCCCTCCCAAGTCATAAATTAAAAATATACCGTCGGTATTACGAGCGCGCATGACACTCATCACTGCTGCAACGGGTTCCTGCATAAGTGCTACACTACCCAGCCCCGCCATATTCGCGGCCTGCATGGTTGCATCTTTTTGCATTTGGTTAAACGCTGCGGGCACAGTTATGACTGTACCAGTGTCCGGATTGTTTCTAATTTCTTCAGGCAAATAACCAAACAAAACCTTGAGAATCTCTGCAGAACATTCTTCCGGAGTCATGGTGAGATCAATGGCCGGTAGCATAATCGGGGTGCTTGTTCCCATTACCCGTTTGAACAGTATTGCAGCGTTTCCTGGACTGGCGGGAGCAGCATCGTAAGCTCTTTTACCAACATATTTGTTACCACGACGGTCTATAAAAATTGCAGAAGGTGTTACATCATTTTGTTCAGGGCTTTTCCAGATGCGGGTTTCTGAACCATCATAACTGAACTTCCAGCCTTAGAAAGTTAAATTTGCCTTACTATTCAATTATTTGCTTGAATAGTTATTTTTTATTTGCTGGACACAGTGATTGTAT
>Ga0099364_10008089_pt1 | contig 14876 bp, 11 predicted proteins | sample TergutTh196P3_FD_73070 | JGI IMG/M metagenome (GOLD analysis project Ga0099364, IMG submission 73070) | Microcerotermes parvus P3 segment gut microbial communities from Pointe-Noire, Republic of the Congo - Th196 P3 | ecosystem: Host-associated > Arthropoda: Insects > Digestive system > Gut ... | reverse complement strand
TAAGCACGGTAACGTGTTCAGTTGACCCGTACTAATAGGCCGAGGGCTTGACCTTTTTGGTTAGCCTAGCGCACAACTTTGACTTGATTTATAGCTTCTTTTTTCCTTCTTTGTATTGAGTTTTTAAACTTTTTAAACTCGTTCCTCGATAGCTCATTGGTAGGACGGAATATATTCCGTCCGCCTGTTAATAATAAATTGGTCGTATTATGTATTCCTCGATAGCTCAGCGGTAGGACGAAATATATTTCGTCCAGCTGGTAATCATATTAGCTTTATTATTCCTCGATAGCTCAGCGGTAGAGCACTCGGCTGTTAACCGATAGGTCCCTGGTTCGAATCCTGGTCGGGGAGGAACAAAAAAAGAGTGGTTGTTAAGATATAACCACTCTTTTTTTGGTATTGTAGGTAGTCAACTTAAAAAGGGCAACGCCCCACGACAAACGCATGAAACCGAAATGTGTAAATCAAACACGGATTTAACGGATTTTCACGGATTTACGCGGATTGGCTCGTGGAAAAATCCGCGTAAATCTGCGTGAATCCGCTAAATCCGCGTTTAAGCACTTTTTAAAGAAGAAGCTACACGCTTTGCCATTCGTGCGTTTGTCGTGGCTTGGGCAACACTCTTTTTTTGAAATCCAAAACATGCTATACTGTCCAACACGAAAAATCGCCAAAGGCGAATCAAAAAAAGGAGGCAACAAAATGAAATTACTTATCTGCTCCATCTGCGGTTATTCTCACCAAGGCGCGGAAATAACAAAATGCCCGCAATGTAACGCCCCTGCATCAAAATTTAACGAGCAATCGGAAGAACTCGCCTTTGCCGACGAACACAAAATCGGCATAGCAAAAGGCGCAGACCCAGAAATAATCGAGGGCTTACGTCAAAATTTTATGGGAGAATGTACCGAGGTAGGTATGTACTTAGCTATGAGCCGTCAGGCAGACAGAGAGGGCTATCCCGAGGTAGCGGAAGCGTATAAGCGGATTGCGTTCGAGGAAGCGGAACACGCCGCAAAATTCGCCGAGCTGTTGGGCGAGGTGGTTGACGTATCGACCAAAAAGAACCTCGAAAAGCGCGTACTGGCAGAACACGGCGCGACACAGGGCAAAAAAGAACTCGCCGAAAAAGCAAAACAGCTTAACCTTGACGCTATACACGACACAGTACATGAAATGTGCAAGGACGAAGCACGGCACGGAATGGCGTTTCAAGGGCTACTGAAGCGGTATTTTAGCTAATGTGGCTATAAAAAAGCCCTCGCTAGATGCCAACGCTCGTTAATTCGGGGAGGGTAACGTCCATTTAACGCAGAGCGAGGTAACCTCGGGACGGACAGGGTCGGCGTGCGGTGTTGTCTAAGAAAATCACTTAGACAACACCTTACTGCCTGCTTGCCCGTCCCCTACAAAGAACCTGCACGCTTTTGCCGCCCATGCGTTTGTCGTGCAAGCCGTCCCCTGCAATAAATTACCATACTATCCCTCAAATCGCCGTGCTTGGTAGTCAATGCTCGTGACGACATTCCCATCAAGCAGGCAGTCAAGGCTTGTGACGACATTCCCACCAAGCAGACAGTCAAGGCTCGTGACGACATTCCCACCACAAGAAAGTCGGAGGAAGGGGGCTTTGCCCCCTCGTGACGACATTCCCACCACATAAAAGTCGGAGAAAGGGGGCAACGCCCCCCCCTAGAAGTAATTCGTAAGCACACCAATCCCCTCAATCTCACACTCCACCACATCTCCGCCCTTCAAATACTGCGGAGGCATCATGGCATGACCTATACCCGCAGGCGTTCCCGTAGCTATTATATCGCCTGGGTATAGGGTTATGCCCTGCGAAAGCTCGGAAATAAGGCGCGGTATATCAAAAATCAGCTTAGACGTGTTAGATTGCTGGCGGATTTCGCCGTTTACGCGGCACGTAATATCAAGCGCGACAGGGAACGGAATTTCGTCACGAGTGACAATGTGCGGCCCGATAGCACAAAAGCCGTCAAGGCTTTTTCCGTAAAACCACTGGTCGTGCTTTTGTTGTAGGTCGCGCGCGGTTATATCGTTGATGATTGTGTAGCCAAAAATAACGCTCTCGGCTTGTTCACGCGATATTTTGCACGCGATTTTGCCGATTACTACGCCTAGCTCCACCTCGTAATCTACCTGCTGTGTAAGCGCAGAGTGCAGGGGAATTGTTTTTTTGTCGCCCATAGCAGGAAGCGCGGTTTTTGTAAAATAAATCGGCGCGTTGGGGATAAGCCCCGCGCCTGTCTGAATAGTTTCCTGTACTTCCTGTGCGTGGTCGGCGTAATTTTTGCCGACACAAATAATATTGCGGAACGGCCGCGGAATAGGTGCTTCTAGTACAAGCTCATTGGCAGAAATAGGAATAAGCCCCGCGCCATGCTCGACAACGGAGCCAAAATCGGGCAGCTGTTCTGTTTCGTAGTCGCGTATAAAGTCTAGCATATTGTACTGTAGCGAGCCGCCTAAAAGGTTGTAAAACGTGTAATACGTGCCGTTTACTTCCACGCCCGAGGTTTCCAAGCCGTTATATATAAATGTCGATAGCTTCATTTATTGACCTCATAATTCTCTGTGATAAACGGCACTGGGTTTACCAAACGGCCATTTTCTAATACCTCGTAATGTACGTGATTGCTTATCGCGCGGCCTGTTATGCCCACCTTGGCGATAATTTCGCCGCGAGCCACTACCTGCCCCTCGGTTACGAGGTTTTCGGAATTGTGGGCGTATCGGGTTTCCATGCCGTTGCCGTGGTCTAGGTAGATTACGTTTCCGTAGCCAGTACGCCACCCGACAAAGGACACCACTCCGCCGCCTGTCGCGCGGATAGGCGTACCGCTAGGCGCAGGAATATCTACGGCGTAGTGGAACGCAGTCGCGCCAGTAATAGGGTCGATTCGCGAGCCAAAATACGAGGTAATTACGCCGCCGTCAATAGGCATAAGCGTGGGGTAATTTTGCAGATAGCTGTTTATTTGCGATTTATGGGTTTCTATGTCGTCAAAAAGCAGACGTTGCATTTCCAATTCCTGTGAAGCCGTAGCAATGCGGGAAACAAGCGTATCTGCTGAGGATTGTGCGGCTACGGTTGACATCAATTGCATGATAGGCAGCTGCGGATAAGCGACGGAGGGAGCGGAAGCAGGGGCCGCGCTTGTTGCGGCAAGCAGATTTTCCTGCGATTCCACAAGCTGAAGCACAGTGCTTTCAATCGGCGGAATTTGCTCCACGCGGTTGCTTAAAAATTCCAAAAGCTCTACTCGTTCCGATTCAAAGGAAAGAAGCTGTTGCTCCAGGCTCTCGATATGCGCCATTGTGCTTTCGATATTGTTCGCATGTTCCGTTTGCTGGCGTTCCAGCTCCGCCTGTAGGCGAGCAGGCTCGCGCGTTAGCGTTAAGTACATTTCCAAGGTCGATTCCTTGAGCTGAATACGTGCGTTTTCGGCGTTTTCGCGGAAATCGTCAAGCGTTACCTTAGTTTCGTCCAGCGACGCGCTTACATGCTGTGTCATGGACTGAAAATACCTGCCGCGCAGGTAAAAGCCGCCGATGGTAGCAATAACCATGGCAAGCGCGCAAATGGCGACAACACAAGCTATCTGCGGAATTTGCACGCTGCGCGTTTTGCCGCCGCTGTATGACGGAATAAATATTAAGGAAAAATATTTTTGTTGTTTACGAGAATTAACAAGCTCGTTAATTTTTTTAACCCTTGGTGTTTTAGTCGGCAAATGCGCAATTTGGCGGCATTTTTCGCTGATTGTGGACACGGAAAACATTATGCTTACCCCCAAAATATAGGTTTCTTACAAACTGTTAAAAGGATTGTAACACAATTGTTTTAAAATTCCAAGCAAAAGTTTCAAGTTTTTTAAAAAATATTAACAAAGTGTTAAGGGGAGGGGCATAGCCCCTTTTCTCCGACTGTAAGAAAGTAGTTGAAATTTTATTATTTTTGGTTATAATAAAAAGCAAGCCACATGTTTGAGCATGTGACTTGCGTGCTACGCAGTCGTTTCGACTGGTTCACGTTATTGGTTAAAGTATAAAACTTAACGCAAGTAGCCGCTTACCTTTGTCGAGGGGGACGGCTATTTTTGCGTTGTTTATCGCCACGGCAATTTGATTGCAGGTAACAATTACCAGTTTCCAAAAGCTGCAATGCTTTTGTAGGGGACGGATTTATCCGTCCCGAGATTACCTCGCTCTACGTTAATAGACGTTACCCGACCCGAATTGACGAACGTGCGTACCTCGGGACGGATAAATCCGTCCCCTACGATTCGTGCGGTTGTTGGTCGTATTAAATTGCGAAATTACCATATTATCCCACGAAATCAAATCGCCGTGGAATCAACACGACAAACGCACGAACGCAAGTCCTTTGTAGGGGACGGATTTATCCGTCCCGAGATTACCTCGCTCTGCTTTAATGGACGTTGCCCGTCCCCGAATTGACGAACGTGCGTACCTCGGGACGGATAAATCCGTCCCCTACGATAAGGACGTTATGCGTTTTATCTGCGTTCATTATTTGTTAAAAAGATTTTCACACAGAGGCACAGTAGTTCGCACAGAGGGCGAGAGGCACAGCAGACAATAGAACGCGAATTTAAAGGATAATTAAACACGGATTTACACGGATTTTATCGGACGTATCGGATTTTCGTGGATTTCCCACGAACGAATCCGCGTAATCCGTGAAAATCCGCTAAATCCGCGTTTAATCGCCTTTAAAACCAAAAAATCACACGCTTCTATCATTCATACCTTTACCACAAAAATCCCCCCACATAAAAAGTTGCAATTTCCCCCAAAAAGAATATAATGTTCAGAAAACTAAAATTATCTACGCCCCCAACCAAACCCCAACCCAAGGAGGTGGTCAAAATGAAACCCTGCATAAAAAACCTCTACGACACACTAATATCAACAATAAAGCACTCCCGCCCAGACATTCCCGCGGACTCACTCGAAGTAGTAGAAAACGCGTTCAAAATGGCGTACGAGGGGCATTTTGACCAGGTACGCAAAACAGGCGAGCCGTATATTATCCACCCGCTTAATGTGGCTATTATTTTGGCGGAAATACGTACCGATACCGAGTCGATTGCGGCAGGGCTTCTGCACGATGTTATCGAGGACACAAAATTCACGCGCGAGGACGTAGTAGCCGCGTTCGGCGAGGACGTTACGCGCCTAGTGGACGGCGTTACCAAAATCGCAAAGGTGTCATATGTATCAAAATCGGAACGCCAAGCCGAAAATTATCGCAAAATGTTCTTTCATATGGCTAATGACGTTAGAGTTCTGCTTATAAAAATAGCCGACAGACTGCACAATATGCGTACACTAGAGGGTCATTCGCGCGAGGAAAAGCAGTTGGAAATAGCGCGCGAAACCCTTGACATTTACGCGCCTCTAGCACATAGGCTAGGTATTTCTAAGCTGCGATACGAGCTAGAGGAGCTGGGCTTTAAATATTCCGAAAAGGAAACGTATGACGAGCTTTCCGAAAAGGTAGCCATGAAGCATAGCGAACGGCAGGAAATAGTAGAGCAAATTATGTGTGAAATACGCGCAAGGCTAAAAGCAGACGGCATACAAGCCCAAGTCGAGGGACGTACAAAGCAGCTATATAGTATTCACAAAAAAATGGTAAGCCAGAACAAGCAGGTTGAGGAAATTTATGACATTTATGCCGTCCGTATTTTGGTGGACGAGGTCAAGGACTGCTATACAATTATTGGTGTTCTGCACGACATGTTTACGCCTGTGCCAGGCCGTCTGAAGGACTATATAGGCATGAAAAAGCCCAACGGCTACCAGTCACTGCACACTACGCTTGTCGGCCCCGGCGAGCCGTTCGAGGTACAGGTACGCACGTATGAAATGCACAATGTCGCGCGCTTCGGAATAGCCGCCCACTGGAAATATAAGGAGGGCGACAAGGCGGCAAAGGACAGATGGCTGCAAGAAATAATGGAGCTGCAAAAAAATATAGAGGACGGCGACGAATACATGGGCGCGGTAAAAACCGACCTAGGCTCGCTCAATCCGCGTATTTATTGCTTTACGCCCAAGTCAGAGCCTATTGCGTTGGTAAAGGGCGCGTGTGTAATCGACTTCGCATACGCCATACACTCAGACGTAGGCAACCGCATGACACACGCGCTGATTAACGGCAAAATGGTGGCAGTAGACCATGTATTGGAAGCAGGCGATATAGTAAGCATTGTTACAAGCAATACTGCCAAGGGGCCGACTCGCAGCTGGCTAGACCACGTAAAAACAAGTGCCGCGCGTGCAAAAATAATGACGTGGCTAAACAAGGAAAACCGCTCGGAATATGTTCGCCGAGGCCACGAAACCCTAGCCATGGCGGCGAATGAACACGCCGTAACGGTGGACGTGCTTTTGCAGGGCGAACGCGAAAGGCTAGTCTTGGAAAAATATAGCTGTAAAACCCTGGAGCATTTGTGCTTTATGGTCGGCATAGGCTCGCTAAAGGGCAGAGCCGTAATAAACGTACTCTACCGCGAATACGAAAAAACCCTGCCGCCTCCAAGTGACGACGAGCTGATGCGAAACCTAATAGAACACGGCACAAGGCTAGAAAAGCACGCCTCGGGCAGTGGCGTAATAGTAAAGGGCTTGGGCGATACAAATGTGCGGTTCGCAAACTGCTGTAAGCCTGTACCGCCAGACGAAATTGTGGGCTTTGTAACGCGCGGGCGCGGGCTAACCGTGCATAAGGAGGGCTGTGTAAACATCGCCCATATGGACGAAAACGACCAACGCCGCCTAATAGAAACCTACTGGGACGCTACCGCGCTAGAGGGCAATTTTTACTTTTCGGAGCTGCGCATTATGGCGGAGGATAGACACCATTTACTGGCAAATATATCAAGCCTAATCGCCGCCGAAAAGGTACGAGTAACGGCTATGAACTCCCGCTCCACGCAGTCGGAGGCGGTATTTGACGTGAAATTTGAAATATCAAGCGGCAAGCACCTAGAATCGCTTATAAAGAAGCTACGCGGCATACAGGGCGTATATGACGTAGTGCGTACAAACTCGTGATTACCTGCATTTTAAGCGGACATGCCTTTGTAAACGAGGTGCAGGTTATGTCGCAGGTTTTTTTTCCGAATGAAAAATTTGACTTTTCAACTGTACAGCCGTCCGCGCTTGGTTTTACTGTGCTGTCGCAGGCAGAAAAAGCAGGAACGCACGCTTATATCTTCAAGGACGGCGTACAAATTTCACATTATTTTAAGGAATTTAATTCGCATAAATTTTTAAACGAGCGTAAGACAATAATGCTTGCCATTTTTCACGCCCTGTCGCAGGTCGTGGGCGCGCATACGCCGTGGGGCTCGCTTACTGGCATACGTCCGTCAAAGCTAGTGAGGGAATGGCTTAGCTTAGATACCACGGACGATGAAATAATAAGCACGCTAATCAATCCGTTCTGCTGTAGCGAGGAAAAGGCGCGGCTTGCGGTAGCTGTAGCCCATGCGGAGCTTCGCGTGGAAAAGAAAATAAGCGGCACGCTAGGCTTGTATGTTAGCGTTCCTTTTTGCCCCACGCGCTGTGTGTATTGCTCGTTTAACACCTCGCACAAGCCTGTGGACGTTGACTTTTTGGCGAGGTATGTAAACGCACTGGAATTGGAGCTACGCGAAATGCAGGGGAGCGTATCTTCCATCTATATAGGCGGAGGAACGCCCACCTTTCTGCCCGAGAATTTATTGGAGCGTTTATTATATTCTGTTTGTGAAAATTTTAATAATGCGATAGAATTTACTGTAGAAGCAGGCCGCCCCGAAACCTTGACGGCAGACAAGCTAAGGCTTTTGGCTAAATACGGCGTTACGCGGCTTGCGATTAACCCGCAGACGTTAAACGACAAGACCTTGGCGGCTATAGGGCGAGGTCATACCGCCGAGCAGTTTTTTGCGGCGTTTCGGCTTGCGAGAGCCACTGGCGATTTTTGTATCAATACCGACTTAATAGCGGGATTACCCCACGAAACGGCGGACGATATGCGCCGCAATATGGAAGCCCTCGCACAGCTTGCGCCTGAGAATATCACCGTGCATACTCTAGCGGTAAAGCGCGCCTCACGGCTTAACGAGGAAATACGCCAAGGGGCGGCGTATGGCAACGAAAACACGGAGAACATGCTGTCTGTAGCCGCCGAATACTGCGGTAGCATGGGGCTTTTGCCATACTATCTGTACCGACAAAAAAACATGGTCGGCTTGTTTGAAAACGTGGGCTACGCACGTCCGCAGTATGAATGTCTGTACAATGTGGGCATGATGGCGGAGGTGCAGACGATTTTGGGCGTGGGTGCGGGCGCGGTGAGCAAGTTTGTCGAGGGCGGAAAGATTACGCGCGAGTTTAACGCAAAAAATCCAGAGATTTATATAGAGAGATGTGGGGAAAAATAATAACTAGAAAGGCGTGAAAAAAATGCTACAAGCCCCTAGAGGTACGCAGGACATTTACGGCGAGGAAATGAAAATATGGCGTTATATAGAAAATAATGTAAGGCAAATAACGGACGTGTACGGCTATTCCGAAATTCGCGTGCCTATTTTTGAGCATACGGAGCTTTTTTTACGCGGAGTGGGCGATACTACGGACGTTGTACAAAAGGAGATGTACACCTTCGAGGACAAGGGCGGACGAAGCCTTTCCCTGCGGCCAGAGCAGACGGCAGGCACGGCGCGCGCGTTTATCGAGCGAGGTATGCACAACCAGCCGCAGCCCACAAAGCTATTTTATATCGGCCCGAATTTCCGCTACGAACGTCCGCAGGAGGGGCGGTTTCGTCAGCATACGCAGTTTGGGATAGAGGCCTTTGGCGCGGGCGGCTTCGGCGCGGAGGCGGAGGTCATTTCGCTTGGCTGGGAATTGCTTTCCGCGTTGGGCTTGGACGTTACCGTGAATTTAAACAGCATAGGCTGTGCCGATTGCAGGAAAATTTATCACGAACGACTGAAAAAATTCTTGGGCGAGCAATTCGAGGGCTTGTGCGGTGTTTGCAAGCAGCGTTTTGAGAAAAACCCGTTGCGTGTTTTGGACTGCAAAATGTTGTCTTGTAAGGATTTGTTGGAACACGCGCCGTCTGTTTTGGATTCGCTGGACGAGGCGTGCCTTGCACATTTTAACGGCTTGCAGGAGTTACTCACGCGTATGAAAATTCCGTTTGTGATTAACCCAAAAATCGTGCGAGGGCTAGATTATTACACTCGTACGGTGTTTGAATTTATCAAGGACGGGCTTACGGTAATAGGCGGCGGACGGTATGATACGCTTGTGGAGCAGGTGGGCGGCACTGCCACGCCTGCGGTGGGCTTCGGAATGGGAATGGAGCGGCTAGTGCTATTGTTGCAAAAGCAGGGCAGTCTGGCACAAATTTGTGACGCGCCGCAGATTTTTATCGGGCATATGGGCGATGAGGGCTTTGCGAAAGCGCAGGAGCTGACCCACGCCCTACGCAGGGCGGGAATACGCGCCGAAAGCGACCTAATAGGGCGCGGCGTAAAGGCACAAATGAAGTACGCAAACAAGCTAAACGCACGGTACACAATGATTTTGGGCGAAACGGAAATAGCCGAAAACGCCGCAAATATAAAGAACATGGAAACGAGCGAGCAGGAGCGTGTACAGCTTGCGGAGCTGGCAGAATTTGGGGGATTTAGGGCTTGCACAAAATAAAAGAAGTTTTGCGTGGTAGTATCGCGGAGGAATTGGAAATAGCCGCTGGTGATTTTTTGTTGCAGATTAACGGGTTGGAAATTATTGATGTGTTGGATTATATGTTTTTGGTGCAGGCGGAGGTTGTAATACTCGAAGTACAGAAAGCGGCGAAGCCGCTTTCTGTAGTGACAGACGGCGTTCCTGCACACGCAGAGGGGGCTTCGCCCCTTTCCTCCGACTGTTCGGTTGATGTTTTGCGTTCAACGCAAAACATCAACGGGGTGGGAATGTCGCCTCGAAGCCTTGACAGCTTGCCCGTACACGCGGAGCAGGGCGAAATTTGGGAGCTAGAAATCGAAAAAGACCCAGATGAGGATTTGGGTATTATTTTTGAACAGCCGTTATTGTCGAAAAAGCGGCATTGCTGTAATAACTGCATATTCTGCTTTGTGGACAGACAGCCAAGGGGCTTGCGGCAGTCGCTGTACGTAAAGGACGACGATATTCGCCTTTCCTTTTTGCATGGAAGCTATGTAACGCTTACGAACCTTTCGCCCAAGGAAATAGCGCGGATAGCGGGCTATCATTTGTCGCCCCTTAGAATTTCGGTACACGCCGCCGATTTGCAGCTGCGTAAAAAAATGCTCGGCACGGAAAAGGCTGGGAATTTGTTTGACGCGCTTAGGGTTTTTGGCGAAGCGGGTATTTCCATGCACTTCCAAGTGGTGCTGTGCAAGGGCATAAACGACGGCGAGCAGTTGGATTACACCATTCGCAAGCTGGCGGAACAAAAGGGCGCGGAGAGCCTGGCGATTGTGCCTGTGGGCTGTGGCAGGGAGGAGGAAGTGCTTAGGGGGTTTTCGCAGGTAGATGCGGAGAATGTGATAGGGCAGGTGGAGAGGTGGCAAGGGGTTTTTTTGCAAAAAATGGGTCGGCGGTTTGTTTTTTGTGCGGACGAATGGTATGTTTTGGCAAAAAGGACATTGCCTAAGTTTGAGGAATACGAGGATTTTCCGCAGTTGGATAATGGCGTGGGTATGTTGCGGTTGTTTGGGGAGGAGTTTGGAGAGAGGCGTGGGGAAGCAAGCGAGTGTAGAATAGGCATAATCACTGGCTTTGCCGCCGAAAATTTCATGCGAGAGCTAACGCACGACTTTGAAAATGTGACAGTTATACCGATAGTAAATAATTTTTTCGGCGAAAAAATAACCGTAAGCGGTTTGCTTACTGGCGCGGATATTATCGCACAGCTAAAGGGTAAGGCGGCGAACGAGTTTGATATTTTGTTTCTGCCGCAAAATGCCTTTTGTGACGAGGTTATGTTGGACGGCACGACGGTGGATATGTTGGAAAGGGAATTGGGCGTGAGGGTGAGAGTAGGCAGTGGTGACGGTGGGGAGTTTTATACCCAACTTACAACGGCACAAACAACGGCACGACCCTAAGCATGTCCTCAACCCCCTGCTTCGTACACATTTCCGTACCCTCCAGCACCACGGAAGCGGCGGCGGCGGCCATAGCGTACGCAAAAATCTTGTCATCGGGCATGTTCCTCGCACAGGCGTACACCATGCCTGCGACCATGGAATCGCCTGCGCCTACCACGCCCTTGGGCGTGATGTCCAGCACAGGGCAGAAAAAGGCGTTTTCGGCGGTAACAAATACCGCGCCGTCCGCGCCCATGGACACGCAAACGATTTTTACGCCGAATGGTTCGATTAGCCTCGTTTTGCAAAAATCGGCGATTTCTCTCGGAGTTTTTAGCTTTACGCCGAAGGTGGTTTCTAGCTCGAACAGATTAGGCTTTAGCCCGAAAATGCCCCTTGCGGCGGTTTCTGTGCTAGCCGATACGTTATTCCTTTGACGAGAAGCGGTTAGTGCGGATTTCAGCGCGTTACCCTCGGTATCCAAAAACACCCTGCCGTTACATACGTCACAAATCTTGGCATAAAAGCCCTCGTCTACGCCCTCGGGACGGCTTCCGCTAAGCACAAAGTAGCCGCTTTGCGTGGCTTCCAGTTTCTGCAACAAAGCCGCCTGCGCGGCTTCTGGCACAAACGCCCCCGATTGGTTAAGCTCGGTCATTACGCCTGTGTGGTCGGCGTGCGGTGTTGACGACACCGTACTGACTGCTCCCTCGTACAGCTTAATATTTACACGAATCGCGCCCTCGGCTTCGACAAAATCGTGTTGCACGCCTAGCGCGTTGAGCTTGCTTGTAAGCAACGCGCCGTTTTCCGTGAAATTGAAGCCTGTGCATAGCGGACTTTCGCCTAGATTTTTTAACGCGACCGCCACGTTTATTGCCTTGCCAGCAATGTCCGCGCGCGTGCGAACAACGCGGTTAAGACCGCCATGCACAAGCCGCGGCACTTGGTACAGCCAGTCGATACATGGATTTAGGGTAATTGTGGTAATTTTCATGTAGGACACTCCTTTTAATTTATGTTATAATACACAAAACCCCACAGAACTGAGGAATACACATGAACCCTAACACTGATTCACACCCCGAGCCACACCCCGACCCGCACCCCGATTCCCACCCCGACCCACAAAACCTAATACTAGAAGGCCGCAAGGCCGTACTCGAAGCCCTCAACCACGACAAGCCCATCGACAGAATCCTACTACGCCGTGACGGCGAAAAGCCCGTAGAGGGTACGCTTAGAATGATTGCGGCAAAGGCGCGCGAGCGGCGGCTTGTTGTGCAGGAGGTAGAACGCGCAAAGCTGGACATTCTCAGCGAAACAGGGCATCATCAGGGCGTAATCGCGCTTTGCCCTGCCGTGCCTTACGCTAGTATCGAGGACATTTTGCAAATAGCGAAGGAACGCGGCGAGCCGCCGTTTATTATTGTCTTGGACGGCGTAACCGACCCGCATAATCTTGGTGCGGTTTTGCGTTCGGCGGACGCGGGCGGCGTTCATGGCGTTATTATACCAAAACGCCGCGCGGTTGGGCTAACTGGCACGGTGGCAAAAACCTCGGCTGGCGCGCTTTCCCATGTGGCGGTGGCGCGCGTGGGCAATATCACACGTACCCTAGAGGAGCTAAAAAAGCACGGCTTGTGGGTAGCGTGCGCGGCTATGGACGGCAAGCCCATGTACGAAGCGGATATGAAAGGCGCAATAGCCATTGTGCTTGGCGCGGAAGGTGAGGGCGTGAGCCGTCTTGTGGCGGAAAATACGGACTTTGCCGTGAGTATTCCCATGCTTGGCAAAATAGCGTCGCTTAATGTATCGGTGGCGGCAGGCATTTTAATATACGAAGTTGTTCGCAGTCGGCTAAGGTGAGGCATTATTTACTTGTAGACGGCTACAACGTAATTCACGCAAATGCGGAGCTTGCCGCTATTGCGGCGGATTCTATTGACATGGCGCGTGAAAAGCTATGTGACGCGCTTTGCGAATTTAGCGCGCTTTCGCGGTACACAATTATTGTTGTTTTTGATGCGCATTTAGTCGCAGGCGGTATGGAAAGCGTAAGCGCGGAACGCGGAATTGAAATCGTGTTCACCAAGGAAGCGGAAACAGCCGACAGCTACATAGAACGCGCCGCCATACGCCGCCGCGCCAAAAACACCAAGATTACCGTAGCTACGTCCGATTTATTGGAACAAATAATCATCATAGGAAGCGGCGCGGCGCGTATTTCGGCGCAAGACCTGTGGACAGAAATACAGACCACGCGCGCCCGCGTTTTGGAGCGGTACAAAAAAACGCGCCCTATAAAAAAGAACCCCTTGGAGAGCTTTCTCGACCCCCAAACGGCGCAACGCCTAGAGGAGATGAGATATGAAAAGTAGCGAGGCTTTAATACTGGAATTTCGCGCAGGCAACAAAAACGCGCTGGATATATTGCTAAACCGCTTCAAGCCCGTGGTCAAAGCCAAGGCAAAGGCTTACTACGTCTTGGGCGGCGACCCCGAGGACTTAATACAAGAGGGCATGGTCGGCTTATACAAGGCGGTTTTAGATTTTGCTCCCGAGAAAAACAATAATTTCGGGGCGTTCGCCAGCCTATGTATTGTACGCCAAATACAGACAGCCATAAAGACCGCCTCGCGCCAAAAGCATATGCCGCTAAACGACTCTATTTCGCTAGATACAGAGGAATCCGAAGGCTCGTACATGGAAAAACTGCCCGACAGCCGTACAAACGACCCCGAAGCCCTGTTTATCAGCCGTGAAGCCCTGCGCGACACCCAAGATTTTATCAGGCGCAGTCTTAGTCCGCTAGAGCGTGACGTGCTTGCGTTATATCTGGACGGGAAAACTCATGCGGAAATAGCCGCGAGCGTGGGCAGGAATTTGAAGTCGGTGGATAATACCTTGCAGAGGGCTAGGAAGAAGCTGGGCAAGCTGCAAGCTCCACAATAAACGAGCTACGCCCATTCACTTCACCTGCGACAAAAACAGAACCCTCTGCTTGGCGTGCGGTAACGGTTATTTCCTCGCCTAGGCGTGCTTCGGCTAGGTAGTTTATTTGTATTTCGCGGATATTTTTCGGCGTATCGGTCACGTTGCACACTAGGTCTAGGTAAACGCTGTTGTTCATATGGTTGTTGGTGTCCACGTCCGCGCGGCGGACGGTGTGCGTGTATTGTGCGGTGACCTCGCTTTGGGGTAAAACAATCCGCCGCGGAGCGATTGTCACGCCGTTGTCGCCGTATTCCGTTAGCGACACAGGCAATGCCGACGGCCGCAAAATCTTTCTTGAGGAAATATCAAACAAAATCCACTGGCTTGTCCATTCCAATAATTTTTTACCTGCGTGGCAAAATGTGTCGCCCTTACGTAACCACGTCCCGCGCTCAATTGAACTCGGCCATGTACGTATTTCCACAATTTCGTCATATTCGGGCAGCCGCTCTATGCCGAACGCAAACCGCTGTAAAACAAAGCTCATGTTAGACTTGACAAGGCTCTTGAATCCTACGCCGATTTCTGTCGCGTTTATGTCGGCGGCGGTTTGCACTATTTTGGACAATGCCGACAATTTCAGCCTGCCATTTAGGTCTAGCTCGTAGTAATTTATTCTGTGTGTGCCTGTGTACATAGGAATCACGCCCTCTGCTTTGAGAATTAGGGATATTATACCATATTCTCTTGCCATAACTAGTCTTT
>Ga0099364_10008088_pt1 | contig 14877 bp, 6 predicted proteins | sample TergutTh196P3_FD_73070 | JGI IMG/M metagenome (GOLD analysis project Ga0099364, IMG submission 73070) | Microcerotermes parvus P3 segment gut microbial communities from Pointe-Noire, Republic of the Congo - Th196 P3 | ecosystem: Host-associated > Arthropoda: Insects > Digestive system > Gut ... | reverse complement strand
ACGGGCATGCCGGGCATTAGCGGGTACATCGGCTGCACCGGCATAATCGGCTGCGCCACGACACCGTACTCCGTCAGTTGCTCCAATACGAATCCCTGCGGCGGCGGAAAACCCGGATAATTTCCCATAAAACCGCCCGGATCGTGCGTGTTCTGCTGGTAAATCGGAAAGCGATTCTGCTGCGACCAGGGCAACTGGTTTTCCTGCGCCGTTTCGCTCTGCCACGGACCATGCTTGAGCGGATGATCCAAACTCGACCGAATGCTGAAATCCCGCTGTTCGCGAGGCGAATGTGGTGTCGCCTCCGGCACAAAAGGCACGCCTGTTCCCGCCATGTGGCGGCTTATCGCGATATCCTGCCGCTGAAGCGTCAAGTCGATTAGGTTTTCCTCATCGGTGCTTTTCACATTCAGGTTATTGGGAATCGTTGCCGACATCTGCCGGATGGTCTCTTCACGCCGCGCTTGTCTTGGAGGTTCCAAATGATGAAAAGTGCCGAATTCTTCCGTGTCATTGCCGTTGCGTCTTGGTGTAATCGGTTCAAACTTCGGCGTTTGCGTTTTGAGTTGTGCTTCGGCGAGGTTCATTTCGGCGAGGAGGACGATTTTATCGGGAATGAATCGTTCATGTTCGGTTCCCCAGGGGAGATTGCGTCCTTCCACGATGGGGTGCAGGTGGGGATTGACGTGATACCATTCGGTTTCGAATTTGGTGTGCGGCGGATAACTCATGCTGAAGTGGGAGATTCTTCCGATTACGACCACATCGACGTTGAGGAGTTGGGCAAGATAGCGGACATCGTCGACGCTTTCGAACTTGTGCAGGTCGTGTTCCCACATGGTATCTTCGACGATTTGGTTGGCGATGACGCGGAAACCGGGGACTCGTTGGAGTTCGAGGGCGAAGTGTTTGGCGAATTCTCTACCGTCGACGTATTGATTTCCGGTTTTATTATCGAATGGTACGATGGCGACGCTTCGCATTTCCACGAAGGGATTGTGCAGCGTCGGTTTGTAGCGCGTAACCGGTATGACTTCGCAGCCCGCGAGAGCGAGTCCGAGCAGTGTCAGGAGCAGTGTGAGTCGTTTTGCCGATTTCATACGATTTTCCCGCTGCCGTGAGCGGTACAACCGTTATAATCGGCAAAAGTTAACAGGTTTCTCCAATTTATTTTTCGATTTTGTGGGAGGCAGGTTGCCGGGTGTTCTTTATGGTTAACCGCAAAGTGCGCAAAGAAGACGCAAAGTTCGCAAAGAAAATGTCCCAATTTCTGACGATTACAAACCTCTAGCCTAAAACCTCCACACCTGCGTCGTCAGCGAGAAGGGCAGATTTTCTTCCATCGACTCAAGTTCCACAAAAAACGCCACGTGACCACTCACCGGCTTGGCAATCGAAACGCCAAACGCCGACTTCGGTTCCGGCAACAACGTCGAACTCCACCTCACCTGCCGGAAATCTTTCGACTCCGAATGAGCCGTCCAAAGTCTCGCACGACGAAACGTCATGTCCGTCTCAATATCGACTTTGTACTCCGCGTCGGCTTCGGTCAATTTCCATTTCACGCTCGGCAAATCTCCCCCTTTGGCAATCTGCCGGGCAAAGACCGCCGCCGTTTGCACCCCTTTGAGTTGCTGACCATCAAGATTGTGCCCCGTATTCGGCAATGTCAAAATGTATTTCACGCCCGGCATATCATCGAAATAAAACTTCGCCGCGTCGACCGTCCAATACGGATCGTTGCTGCCATGAATCAACAGTTTCGGCACTGTCAATCGTGAACGATAAGCATAGGGATCAATCATCGTCCAAAGGTTCCTTTCAAACTCCGACATTTGTTCTTCGTCGAACCGGACGAGATTCCGTTCCGTGTAGTCGCGGATACTCGGACTGAACGCTCCCCAAGTTTCGATCTGGTACTTCATCTGCTCGCGGATGTTGGGCAGGTCGATGACCATCGGCACAATGCCGACCACCCGTTTGTCTCCCGAAGCAGCGGTCAACCAAGTCGTCCAGCCGCGTTTGGAAGCACCTGTTATGATAAAACTGCCGATGTCGAGTTGCTTTTCCGCTTTGAGTACTTGCTGTACGGCATCCATTGCTTTGACGGCACTTTTCGTCATCGGAAAGAGCAAGGGCCAGGTTGCATCTTTCGTTTCGATGGCTTTGAGTAATGTTTCGCCGATCAGTGCATCCTCGTAGAAATTGCCGAGGAGCGGTTGATTGGGAACTTGAAGGAGTACCGCCGTGGGCATACCGGTCATTTCGGCGAGACTGCGAATGAGGAACTCGTCCCCATCGCTGGGTCTTCGCCCGATGGAGGAACCGCCGATAACGAGTGTTGCGTGGTTTGGAGAGGTAACTCTATTCGGTACTGCAACGAGGAGGAAATGTTTCCAAGGGATTCCCTGCCACGTTTGCGAAGTCAATTCTACGAGGATGGTCTGTCTGTTGGGTTCCTCGCTTTTTTCGATGATTGTCCAGCGGAAGGAGTCATCGGGCAGAGCGAGATAGGCATCGAGTTCTTGGGGAACTTCTGCCGCAATGATGAAAATCGGCATAAAAGACCATAGAAAGGCGGTGAAAGCAAATGTTTTGTGCATCGTTTTTGAGCAGTGTAGGAAGACGGTGCGTCTGCCATTATAGCGAAAAAAAGACGCTGTTGTATTTCAGTTTCACTGGGTACGTTCCTGTGGGCAGTCCGTTAACAAGTTTCAGACTTGGAGCGGAAGGTAGGCAACCGACCGCCGGGCGGTTGCGTCGGCGATAGCCGACAGAGAACAACCAAACGACTCTCGGTTCCAGTGCGGACTACCGCACGTTGCCGCCCGGCAGTCGGCAACCTACCTCTGCACAGGATAGTTGTATAGACACTATTTCCCATTAATTGAACGTCCTCCGTCGGCAGTTCGATCAACAAATGAACACGCTCACCCAGCATAACATACGTTCCGCCGAACCGAAAGAAATCGTCCCGATGAACTCCAATATCCGCAGCCGAAGGACGATCACCGCCAAAAAACTGAACAATAACGCCGTCCGACCTGATACTCCGAGGAGGAGGAGAATTCACAAAATACTGCACCGACTCACCCGTAAAAGGATGAACCGCCGGAACAGCCGGAGACACCGGAGTACCGGCTAAATTGTTTAACTCCGCCGTATTTCGCAATTCGTCCAACGACTCCGGGAACGCTCCATGCTCCTTGTACCACTCTCTTATCGCCGCAACCGTCTCCGCAAGAGCAATGTCGGTCCAACGCTGGTCCCGCATACTGACAAAAACAGTGTCTCCCCAAATGGCGTTGTCGAAACCGGCGAAATCTTCATTCAACCTTGCGCAAAAATCCCTGAACGAAACGGAACGAGCATCCCTAATCACACCGCTCTCCACCAAAGCGGCAATGATTTGAAGCCGTAAAATCCGCTCCCGACGCGCCTCTTCCCACGGCATAAAATAGAGACAATAGTAACTTAAAAAGAGTCCATCATTGCTGTCCATATCGGCAAGGATTTCGCCCGAAAAAACCGTCCTTGCAAAGCCGCACTGCTCGGCGTAGTGTTGCAATAACTGGTCTGCGTAGGGAGCCGGAGTACCGGCTAAATGGGCATTGATCTGTTCCCATGAAACATGAGGGACGGAATAAACTCTAACGAAGGGGAGAACAACAAGCACCGCCAATACCGTTCCAAACACGGGCAGCAGCGGTATCAATCGGCTGCGCCAAGTGGTGATATCCCGAAGCCAATACCCTGCCCTAAGCCGTGAGGCAACCAGAAACGCAAGGGCAATCGGGACGGTCGTCCACAAAGGAGAACTGCCGAAAAAGATCAAAAACAACACCATCCAAAAAAGAAGGAGATACCACATACAAAAGGTCAGCACAATCCCTTGTACCTGTTTTTCGCACGAAATAGAGCAAAACGCTCCCATTGCCAAGACAGCAAACCAGACGGTAAAAGCAATTTGTGCGATAAGGATAATCTCTTCCCACGGACCTGCTTCCGTAAGAGAATAGAGGATAAAGCAGAGCAGAACAGGAATGTAAAGAATCGCGGCGGGTAACATTCGGCTCCACCAGACTTGCCCTTCGTGTACGCCGATGCGGGACAAGAACCGATAGGAATGGTTCCGCTGGTCATGTCCAAAAATGTTTCCCCAAAAGATGAGTATGCCCATCGCCGTAAGCATGGAGCCGGGTATCATCCATACGGCGTGATCATTCATGTCGTGGTGAGAGAACGTCAAAAAAACGACAAAGAGACAACCGGTCGACAAGAGGAAAAAGCTGAGGATGCCTAGCGGATAGATGAGCGATGCGTGCCGAAGGTGTTGATGAATGAGTGCAAGGAACGGGGGTTGCACCCTTTGCGGATAGCGGGCGAAGACGAAATTGCGGGGAATCCAAACCTTTCGGGTGTCTTTGACGCTGAACTCGAACCACCGTAACGCTCCCCAGACGGCAAGGATTCCGACGATCAGGATTACTATCAATCGGAGGGGAAGGGCGAACATGAGTATTTCGTGCTCACCGAACCCGCGCGGGACGACATTGAAGATAATCACGAGTGTCAGCACTGCACTGGCGACGGAGGCAAGGGCGGCAAACGTAGCGTTTCGGCATCGGGTTGTCCAGAAGATTCCCCAGACGAATCCTTCGGCGATGGCGGGACAGAATATGAGGAGTATTTCTGCGACGTTTTGTTTGGGAAAATCATTTTGCAGGAAACAACGTATTGCGCCGAAGAGGAAGTTAGCGGTGATGAAGAGTGCTGACAAGACGAGTACCCAGCCGATTTTTCCGATGGCGATGTTGAGCGGCGAGACAGGCAGACTGCGTAGAAAGGGAAAGGTGTTTTTTTCGTGTTCGACTGCGTAGACGGTTGCTGCCATTACCCAGGTGAAGATAAGGGGGATATAGAGTGCGGCTCCGAGATAGACTCCGGGGTCGACGGGATCGCCGTAGTACATTCCTAGTGCGAAGGGTACTGCGTAGATGAGGGGGCAGAGGCAAAGCGTGCCGATGATGGACGTTCTGTTCTGCCGCCACTCTTTTCGAAATATGGCGATAATGGGGTGGGACATGAGAGGTATTATACACTGAAACGGGCAGAAAATGGACTTACAGGGTTGGCGGGGAAAATCAGCAAAGAACAAACAGAGCCCGGTGCGGCAGCACCGGTGCTACCGCACCGGGCTCTGTGAACTTTTTATCCGCCGAGGGTGTAACTTCAGAGCCGCGACCGGAAGGTCGCGGTGCTTAAATTTTAGTATCGTAACCTTCCGGTTGCGGCTCTGAACTGGATTTTTAGAGGGACCGTGAGTCGTTTTGGTAGTTCCCAGTCGGACCCCTCAACGAAAATAGCCGACTCCCCCTTCAAAGAGCGGCATAAACTTATCGCCCGGTACATTCTTCGCCACATGTTCGCCATACCGCTCCGAATGAGCCATCCTGCCAAGAACCCGACCATCAGGACTGCACAAACCCTCTATCGCCCCATCAGAACCATTAGGATTGTACGCAATATCCATCGAAGGAACACCCTCTGCGTCAACATACTGAAAAGCAATTTGTCCCTTTGACCGCAGTTCATCCAGCGTGTCCGGCGATGCCGTGAAACGTCCCTCGCCATGCGAAATGGGCTGAACATACATCTCGCCCGGCGCACACTTCGACAGCCACGGCGAAAGAACCGACGCAACGCGGATCGTAACATAACGCGATTGATGCCGGCCAATACGGTTAAACGTCAGCGTCGGACAGTCCGCCGTCATCGCCGAAATGCGTCCATGCGGCAGCAAACCCAACTTGATTAACGCCTGAAAGCCGTTGCAGATTCCCAAAATCAAACCGTCCCGCTTGTGCAACAAATCATGGACGGCATCGGTAAGATGTCCATTCCGAAATAACGACACGATGTATTTCCCGGAGCCGTCCGGTTCGTCGCCGCCCGAAAAACCGCCGGGGAAAATAATCATCTGTGCAGAATCTATCGCCTTTGCCAACTCGGCAATAGAGGATTGCAGCATTTCCGGTGTCAGATTGCGGATAAGCACCATTTCCGTGACTCCGCCCGCCCGCTCAATCGCCGCCGCAGTGTCATATTCGCAATTCGTCCCGGGAAAAACAGGAATTACCGCCTTCGGTTTGGCGAATTGGTTTGGACTCGTTCCGTCATTGCGCTGCGCTCCATTCCGGCTTTTGTTAACGCCCAACAAAATCGGAGCGTCGCCGCGCTGCGGCGGTGTTTGTGTGGGGAATACATTTTCAAGCGGTGCTTCCCAAGCGGTACGCAATTCCTCCAGCGTTACGGAAGTTTCGCCGAAGGTAAGAACAGGTTCGGATTGAGTGTATCCCAGCAAGCGGAAGCCCTCGACTTCACTCTCGGTCTCAAAAATTAAGGAACCCCAAAGTCGGGTGAACAATTCCTCGTCTGCGTTGCCGGAAAACCCTATGCCGTTACCGAGAGCCATTTTCATAATACCGCCGTAAGCCCCGCCGGTCTCGCACGCCCAGGCGGAAAGCACTTTACCGGAGCGGCACAGCACCGCATAATGATTCCACGCCGTCCGCAGTGCTTCGTAGTTGGGCAAGCCGTCAGGATTCATCGGCGTTTCCAATAGATAGACCGGATGTCCCGCCCCTTTGAATTCGGGACTGATGAGACCTGCCGCTTCGCCGATGCCGACGGCAAAGGATATAAGCGTCGGCGGCACGTCGAGTTTTCCGAAACTGCCGGACATCGAATCCTTGCCGCCGATTGCCGCTATTTTTAGTCCCATCTGTGCGGAAAACGCTCCCAACATAGCGGCGAAAGGCAACCCCCATCGGGTTGGGGCTTCATTCATTCGCGGAAAGTATTCCTGAAGCGAAAGATGAATCGTATCGAGCGGTACGCCCGATGCGATCAACTTGGCAACCGAAGTTACAACAGCGTATGCCGAACCGGCAAAAGGGTCTCTTTCCGTAAAATAGGGATCAAACCCATACGCCATCACGGAAGCGGTACGCGAACCATATTTGGGCAACATCGCCGCCATGACTTGCGTTTCCGTCAAAGCGTATCGACCGCCGAGAGGTGCGAAAACGCTCGCCGACCCGATCGTAGAATCGAAGCGTTCGATGAGTCCCTTCTGGGAGCAGAAGTTTAGGTCAGCGCAACGATCAGAGGCGCAACCGGAGGGTTGCTGTTTTGATTTTAGTTGCGGAGCGGGTTTTGGCACGTGAACCGACGCATACCGTTGTGCGCCGTTCGTATCCAAAAAGGCTCGGTCAATATCGACAATTTTTTGTCCCCGCCATATCATGACAAGCCGTTGGCACTCGGAGACTCGGGCAACGACGGTCGCTTCGACATTTTCCGCCTCGGCATATTTGAACAACGCCGGCCAATCGCTGGCCGTCACAACTACTGCCATACGTTCCTGTGATTCCGACAGGGCAAGTTCCGTGCCGTCCAATCCGTCGTATTTCGTGGGTATTGCGTCCAGGTTAATTTCGATTCCGCCGGTCAATTCGCCGATAGCGACCGACGCCCCTCCTGCTCCGAAGTCGTTGCAGCGTTTAATGAGTTTGGTGACGTTGGTGTTTCGGAATAGCCGTTGGAGTTTCCGTTCTTCCGGTGCGTTCCCCTTTTGCACTTCGGCGGCACATTGGGCAACCGTGTCCGTGCCGTGTGTTTTCGAGGAACCGGTGGCACCGCCGATGCCGTCCCGGCCGGTGCGGCCGCCTAGCAGCACGACAACGTCTCCCGGCGAGGGCGGTTCCCGGCGTACCGATGACTGCGGCGCAGCAGCGACCACCGCACCCGCCTCCAGCCGCTTGGCAACGTAGCCTTCGTGGTACAATTCTTTCACATAGCCTGTCGCAAGTCCGATTTGGTTGCCGTAGGAACTGAACCCCTCGGCAGCGGTTACAGTGAGTTTGCGTTGCGGCAGTTTGCCCGGCAGGGTTTCTTCAATCGGCTTTCGTGGATCGCCCGACCCTGTAATCCGCATCGACTGATAGACATACGCCCTGGCCGAAAGCGGATCGCGAATTGCCCCGCCGATGCAAGTTGATGCGCCGCCATACGGCTCAATTTCCGTCGGGTGATTGTGTGTTTCGTTCTTGAAAAACAGAAGCCAATCCTCGGTTCCCTCTGCGAAATCCGCTTTTATTTTCACCGTGCAGGCGTTGTTTTCTTCGGAAACATCGAGCATAGGCAAATCCCCCCGCCGGTGAAGATGCCGCATTGCGGCAGTCGCAATCCGCATCAACGTAACAGGTTGATCGCCGTTGACGGAGAGAAAAAGTTCGTATGCCTTGCTCACACGTTCATCATGGATGTTTGCCGACTGGATAACCGTGTTGAAGGTTGTGTGCCGACAATGATCTGACCAGTATGTATCCATCACGCGGAGTTCGGTCAGCGTAGGGTTGCGGCGTTCGCTGACGAAATAGGCCTGAATCATGTGCAGATCGGAAGGCGAGATCGCCAGATTAAGCCGTACCCTTAACGCATCAAGCGAGTCGGCATCCAATCCGATGAATCCTTCCACGATGGGTATGCCGTCGGGGGAACGGTTGCCGGTTCCGGGCAGAGTTTTCGGTTTATCAGGGGACGCTTCGCGGCATTCCACCGGATTGATGAGATACTCTTTCACACGGTTAAAATCTGCGTCTTCGATGCCTTCAATAGCGAAGACCTGCGCCGTCTTCACAACGGGACGCTGTCCGCCCAAAAGCATTTGGACGCATTGCTCACACGAGTCTGCCCGGCGGTCAAATTGCCCCGGCAAAGACTCGACGAAGAGCAATCGCACCCCATCGGATAACGGCGGCAGGCAATCCTCATAGCAATCGCCGCTCATCGGCTCGCTCAATACGGTATGCATGACATCCTGCCAACTTTCCGGCGGCAAATTCTGAATATCGTAGCGGTTGAAAATACGAACCGCTACTTGGGGAAGTCTTAAAAAACCCGATAACTCGGTTTGCAAAGCCTGGGCGGAAATATCGAAGCCGGGCTTTTTTTCTACAAAACAACGATAAACTTTAGTCATGTGTGTAAGTGTTGCCTGAACAAGTCCCAGAAATATCGGGTGCGGTTTGTTGGGTCGGCTCTTAAACTCCGGGTGGAATTGAACGCCCAGAAAAAAACGATTGTCCGGCAGTTCGACCGCCTCGATAAGATTCTCGTCCGGCGATGTACCGCAAAGGACAAGACCCTTGCACGCAAGAATCTTCCGATAATCATTATTGAGTTCAAACCGATGGCGATGCCGTTCATCAACTTCATCCGTATTGTATAATCTGTGCAGGAGTGTGCCTTGTACTATTTTACAGGGATACGATCCCAAACGCATAGTGCCGCCGCTGCCTACCCTGCCGACCTGGTCGGGCATAATGTCGATCACACGATGCGTTGCGGCTTCGTCAAACTCGCCGGAATGAGCGTCCGCCAGTCCGCAAACATGACGTGCATATTCGATGACGGCGATCTGCATTCCCAAACAGATTCCCAAAAACGGAATATCATTTTCCCTTGCGTATCGACAGGCGGCGATTTTGCCTTCAATTCCCCGATCGCCGAAACCGCCCGGTATAATCATGCCGTGGATACCGCTTAATAGATTGCCGGCACTTTCATCGGTAACATCTTCGCAGTCGATCCAACGGATAGAGATATTCACACCGCTCTCAAATCCTGCGTGATTCAGGCTTTCGATAATCGAAAGATAAGCGTCATGCAGTTTGACGTATTTGCCGACAATCGCAATGGTTATGTTCTGTGTCCTCGCTGTGATTTTTTGTGTCATCATCAGCCATTCGGTTAAATCCGGTTCCGGCGTATCCATTCCCAACTCGCGGCACACGACCGTGTCCAGGCCGTTTTGGTGAAGCATAATCGGTGCTTTATACAGAGATGGGACGGTGATGTTCTCAATAACGCAATCGGCTTTGACATTACAAAAGAGTGCTATTTTCTCTTTAATATCGCCGCATATCGGTTCATCTGCCCTTGCGATGATGACATTCGGGAAAATGCCCATCGCACGAAGTTCCTTGACAGAGTGTTGCGTGGGTTTGGATTTGTGTTCGCCGGAGCATTTTAAGTATGGAACGAGCGTAACATGGATAAATAGGCAGTTTTCACGTCCTTTCTCAAGTGCAATCTGCCGAATGGCTTCCAGAAAGGGCTGACTCTCGATGTCGCCTGCTGTGCCGCCTATTTCTGTGATCAGTACGTCGGCTCGGCTATTTTCTGCTCCGGCATAAATGAAATCTTTGATCGCTCCCGTAACGTGAGGAATGACCTGCACAGTTCCGCCCAGATATTCCCCTGCTCTCTCTCGTTCCAGTACGTTCCAATAGACATTGCCGGAGGTCAGACTGCTGAGTTTCGTCAGATTTTCGTCGATGAAACGTTCATAATGCCCTAAATCGAGGTCGGTTTCCGCCCCGTCGTCGGTAACGAACACTTCGCCGTGTTGAAAGGGGCTCATCGTGCCGGGATCGACATTCATATAGGGATCGAGTTTCTGCGCTGCGACTTTCAAGCCTCGCTGTTTAAGCAGTCTGCCCAGTGACGCGGCAGTAATTCCCTTACCGAGTCCCGACACTACACCGCCGGTTACAAAAATATATTTGGTCATTGTTTTTATTCCCATTCCACCGTAGCCGGAGGTTTTGATGTTATATCATAGACCACGCGGCTCACTGACAGTATCTCGCTTGTAATCCGAGTTGATATGCGGCTTAAAATTTTGTGCGGCAGCGGAGAGTACTCGCAAGTCATAAAATCTTCTGTGCTAACAGACCTAATCGCTATGACAGGATCATACGTTCTGTCGTCTCCCTTAACGCCTACGGAGAGAGTATCGGTCAATACGGCAAAATACTGATTCGGCCTGCGTCTCAAGCCGTCCAATTCTTCCCGAACAATCGCATCGGCACTGCGCAAAACCTCCAACTTTTTCGTCGTAACTTCCCCCATAATTCGGACGGCAAGTCCTGGTCCCGGAAACGGTTGCCGGTTCACCAAAAACGCTGGCAATCCCAATTTCCTGCCGATAAGACGAACCTCGTCCTTAAAAAGTCCAGACAGCGGCTCAATGATTTTGACAAAAGTGAGATTGTCTGGAAGCCCGCCCACGTTGTGATGACTCTTAATGACGGCACCGTGCATCCCGCCGGACTCAACAACATCGGGGTAGATCGTTCCCTGAGCGAGATAGGGTATGCACCCAAGTTTTGAAGCCTCCTCTTCAAAGACACGAATGAATTCTTCGCCGATGAATTTCCGCTTCGCTTCGGGATCGGTAACTCCTTTCAACTTGGCAATGAATCGTTCCTTGACATTCACGCGGACGAATCGGAGATTGCGATTGGCAAAAACATGTTCGATTTCATCTCCTTCGTTCAACCGCATGAAACCGTGATCGACAAAAACGCAAACAAGTTGGCCGGGCAGTGCCTTGGAGAGCAGACTCGCACAGACCGAAGAATCGACTCCGCCCGAAAGAGCAAGCAATACCGTCTCCCTTCCTACTTCCTGCCGTATCCGTTGAATCTGTGTGTCGATGTAATCATCCAATTTATAATCACCTGCCGCACCACAGATGTCGTAGAGGAAGCGTTTAATGATTTCCTGTCCGCCGTCGGTGTGTTTTGTTTCGGGATGAAACTGCACGCCGTATAGTTTTCTCTCGGAATCTTCGCAGGCGGCGATGCACGATGCGGTCGAGGCGGTTGCGATAAATCTGTCCGGCAGGCGTGTAACGGTGTCCTTGTGGCTCATCAGAGCGTTGAACGATTTTGGAGGGAGCAATGCTGATGGCCGGGAAGGGGTTACGGTGATGCGTCCGTATTCGCCTTTATCGCCGGGAGTAACTTCGCCGCCGAGTGTGTAGCACATGATCTGCATACCGTAGCAAATGCCGAGGATGGGGATGCCGAGAGTGAAAATTTCGGGATCGCATTGGGGGGCGTCCGGCAGATAGATGCTGTTGGGTCCGCCTGTCAATATAATGCCGATGGGGGCGAGTTGGCGAATCTCATCGGCGGTGATATACCTCTGTTTGATTTCCGAATGGACGGACAATTTCCGCACTGCTCCGGCGATCAGTTCTTTATACTGTCCTCCAAAATCAAGTACCAATATCTGTTCGTTCATTTTTCCAAAAAAAAGGCGTTCATCGGTGCAATCAATGAAGATTACGCCGATAAACGCCTTTGTTTATCGCATGCTGGGCAGTATAACATGGAGGTCTGCGAGCGTCAACTAGCGGCAGAAGAGACGCAATCGTTAAACTGCTCCTCTTGCTTTTTCTTCCGCAATCGGCTAGACTGTTACCCGTAGTCATTTACCCCGAATATCTTCCCGGCACGAATATCCTCCCGGCACAATGGCGAAACAAAAAGGCAAGACTACAGTTTCCCTCGAAGCGGCAAAAAAGGCGAAAAATGATGAATTCTATACGCAACTGCCGGACATCGAAAGGGAGTTAAAGCACTACAAAAAACACTTCAAAGGCAAGGTTATCCTCTGCAATTGTGATGATCCTCGCGTCAGTAATTTTTTTCGCTATTTTTTCTGCAATTTTGGCTGTTTAGGCATCAAAAAACTCATTTCCGTTTGTTGCAAAAACTTCAATCCTGATTTGTTCAGACAACACAAAGACGAACAAGCGGTCTATTGTTTTTATGATGGACAGGGGCGAGTAAACGACGTTATTTCAGACGGAGATTACAATGCGTTCCTGCGTGAAAACACATGGCAAACATTGAAGGGGGATGGCGATTTCCGAAGCGAAGAGTGCATTGAACTATTGAAACAAGCAGACATCGTCGTTACGAATCCGCCGTTTTCACTTTTCAGGGAGTATGTTGCGCAACTTGATGAAATGGGCAAGCAATTTATTATCATTGGAAACAAAAATGCGATAACCTATAAAGAAGTTTTCAAGTTGATCAAGGAACAAAAAATGTGGATTGGAGTGACTCCTATGGGCAAAGATATGTTGTTTAATGTCCCGGATGGTTTTGCCGAAGAACTTTTGGCAAACAAGAAAGAGGGAAGTGCTTACAAAATTGTTGACGGCATTCTCAAAGGGCGTTCTCAAGCAATTTGGTTCACAAATTTAGATATAAGGAAACGTCACGAAGAATTGATTCTCTACAAAAAATATACGCCAGAGGAATACCCAAAATATGACAATTACGACGCTATCGAAGTGTCCAAAGTTGCAGAAATACCAGAGGATTATGACGGTGTTATGGGCGTGCCGATTTCATTTCTCGACAAGTATAACCCGAAACAGTTTGAGTTACTCGGCTCTGCTGACGATAAAAATTACTACCCAATAATCTTTGGCAAAAACGAAGGAAGAATTACTATTCAAGGAAAGCAGCCCTTTAAGCGGCTTTTTATTAGACGAATTAAAGAGGGCTGATGTAATGGTCAGAGCGTGTCTTTTTAAGTCAAAACAGACCACCCATATTCGTTTATAAAGGGCCAAGCATTCATCCGTCTTGCCGAACACATCCCGCTCTCCGCTTGACCAGTCGGGTATAATATACTAGGATATGAGGTATTAAATGGACAGGCCATTTCGCTCCGGTTGCACCCAAGCCCGCCGGTTATATTCGCGATGACTTTACAATCTCAACAGAACACTGCGGAATTGCAAAATGAATTGCAAAAAACGGTAAAAGAACTTTTAGAGAGCAACAAAGTTGCAGTCGTCATCGGGTACGGCCAACTTGGCCGAACTGATAATATCGGCGGAGCGAACGACGACGGCAAGAACGACGACGGCGATGTGGGGCCTGTTTTTATAACCCAGGCCGACCAAACAGGCCAAATCGTCTGGAATGATCAATGCCTGGCAAACTTAACCGTCTATTTGACCAGAAAAGAAATTAAAAAACTGGGGAAATCCTGCATCATCGTCAAAGGATGCGATGCAAAAACGCTCGCAATTCTTGAGACCGAAAATCAAATCGATCGAGACGAAATAGTTGTCGTCGGCGTTGTCTGTTCAAGGATGCAAGAACACGGCATTGTCCAACCGAAATGCTTATCCTGCGATGTACAGCAGCCCCGACATTGCGATATAGTGATCGGCGATGCCGTTACCGATTTGCCGGATGCGGGCGAAGACCGATATGCTAAACTCGGCCAATTAAAAGCAATGACGGAAAGTCAGCGGTTTGAATACTGGAAAAAAGAACTCGCCCGATGTATCAAATGTTATGCTTGTCGGCAAAACTGTCCGCTTTGTTATTGCGAGGTTTGTGTGGCCGACAAAAACCAGCCGACGAGAATTGACACGTCGGCAACGCTTAAAGGCAATTTTGCTTGGAATATTCTTCGGGCATTCCATTTGGCAGGCCGATGCATCGGATGTTCGGCATGTACCAATGCATGTCCGGCAGGTATTGATTTGGATTTACTCAATCTTTCGTTGGCGAAAGTTGCTGAAGAACAGTTTCAGTATCGGGCAGGTATGGAACGCGGTGTAGAGCCGCTCATTGGAACATTTTCTCCCGACGATCAGGAATCGTTCATACGCTAGGGCGGATACCGTTTGCTGGGGAGCAGCGAAGGTCATACTGCCCGTTTTTTGCATAAAAACAATCTGCATCAGAAACGCAGAGCATGGGGTGCGTTAAATGTGAAATGCTCTAACTCCCATCCATTTGAAGGAAACAAAACATACAACTTTTTCAAGTCTATGCGATCCTCGAACATGCAGGAAATTTTTCTGCCCCCTTACCCTGGTACCCGAACGGCACGAATTGCATTCGACGACTCACGCACGACGTCACCATCATCTACTACAATCGCCCGGATCGCCAGCGTGCAACGCAAGCCCGGCGGTAACAAGCC
>Ga0099364_10008087_pt1 | contig 14877 bp, 14 predicted proteins | sample TergutTh196P3_FD_73070 | JGI IMG/M metagenome (GOLD analysis project Ga0099364, IMG submission 73070) | Microcerotermes parvus P3 segment gut microbial communities from Pointe-Noire, Republic of the Congo - Th196 P3 | ecosystem: Host-associated > Arthropoda: Insects > Digestive system > Gut ... | reverse complement strand
GGCAAGTACGGGATTGAATTTCGCGTAACTGGCTAGATTTTCTACGGAGACACCGCCAAGGGGAATGTACTTTATACCCAGGTGATTGTACGGGCCGTTGATGCTTTTCAGATAACTTAATCCCCCCATGCCTTCGGCGGGGAAAAGTTTAACCACACGGCATCCAAGGGAAATTGCCTGTTCCAGTTCACTCGGGGTCGCTATTCCAGGTGCAAAGGGCAGCCCTTCCGCAATTGCTTCCCTGACAATTTCAGGGTTAAGCCCCGGAGAAACACCAAAACGTACCCCGTCCTGTTTTTTAACCATCGCCGCCTGTCCCGCTTCGATAATCGTCCCAATTCCTATATACATCTGCGGAACCTCTTTGGCAATTAACGCAATTGAGGGAACTGCTGCGGGTGTACGCAGAGCGAGTTCTATTACGGTAATCCCGCCTTCTAAAAGCGCTTTAGCTGTTGGAACCGCATTTTGTTCGGATTCCATTTCCAGAACAGCGATAATGCCTTCCTTTGAGATTTCGTCCTGGATTTCCTTTGGCATGGTAAATTGCATAACAACCCCCTTTTCCCTATTGTATGAGGGAATTACGCAATTGCCAATAGCTTTATTCAAGAAAAGCAAGCACTGTTTCTGCCGTTTCCTTTGGTTTTTCCTGGTGAGGCAGGTGACCGGCTCCGGCAATTGTTTTAAGCTGCGCATCAGGACGCAGCTCACGGAATAAAGCGGTTTTTTTCACTGGCATTATGTGATCATGCTCACCCCAGAGCAGGAGAAGTTTCCCTTTGATTTTCTTAAGCTTACGGGAAAAAGACGCCCGGCCAAACATGAAGTTAACAGTAATGTTTCGCAAAGATGCAAAATAACCGCGCTCCTGGTTGCCGCTTTCCACTCTTGCGATTACACGTTCACGCAGGAACTTTTTGTCATCATCGCTCATGGCATCAAGGCCGTGATAATACGGATACAGCGACTTCCACGCCGCTTCATGGTTTTTACGAAAACTGCGGTACCAGCGTTTACCGATAAACGGCAGTCCAAGCAGGAGAAGCCCCTTGCTCACGCTTCCGTGTATGGGAAAACATCCGTCAATTAAAATCACGGCCTGTACCAGATCCGGCCGCCTGAATGCGACAACTTCTGCAACGCCGCAGCCCATGGAGCTGCCAATCAGTACTGCGGGACGGGACACACCACATTCCGTCATCAGCCGTATTACTGCGTTTGCATGGCGGCTAATGCTTATTCTTCCGCGCCATTGGGACCTGCCAAAACCGGGAAGATCCGGCGCAATACAGCGGTATCCTTTTTCGCTGAGAATGGGCAGTATATGCCGCCATGTATCGGCTTCGTCTCCCAGACCGTGAACAAAAACCAGCACTGGTTTTTGTTCGTCAGGCTCTTGCTTCGGTGAATGTAAACCACGCCATGAGTCATAAAAAAAGATTTTCCCGCCCAGCAGAGAAAGCGTATTTCCACATGCGGCAATAGAAGGCCAAGAATTAAAAGTTTGAATATCCAGCATAAGTAATGTATATATTAAGCCGGAAATATTGGCAAGGAGGTAAAATTTAGGCTTTATTGTTGCGTAAGACATTTTTTTCTATTATGCTATTTTACAGGAGTGGTTTATGCCAAATTTAGTGTATAAGCTGGATGAAGAGTATACTTATGCAGATTATCTTTCCTGGGAAGTCAAAGACAGGTATGAAATTATTAATGGGGTAGCTTATGCAATGGCTTCACCTACGGTACTTCATCAGGAGATCAGTCGGGAATTGATGAGTTTCATTGGGGGTTTCTTAAATGGGAAACCATGCAGGGTAATTGCAGCGCCATTTGATGTTAGACTGTTTCCAGAGGAAGATTCCAGCGATACCACAGTAGTCCAGCCGGACATTCTGGTTGTATGCGATTCAGAAAAATTATCAGACGGAAAAGCTTGTAAGGGTGCACCGGATTTAGTTATTGAAATTTTATCCAGAAGCAGTGCAATAATAGATCGGAACGTGAAGTTCGAAAAATACCGGCAGGCTGGAGTAAAAGAATACTGGATTGTAAATGCCGGTATTGTAGATCCGGAAAATGCTATTGAAGTTATGGTAAATGTACTGACTAACGGGCAGTATATTTCAACTGTGTACCGTGATAAAGTTCCGTCCTCTGTCCTGCCGGGCTTGGTTATTGATTTGGGTACGATAAAGGCAAGTTTGTAATACTAGAATTAATTTTGCAACATTATATAACAGTTGTCATGGTAAACTGCTAATTTTAATAACAATTTAATAGCCGCCCGCAAAAATGCGGACGGCTATTAAACTAATTATCCAGGCGTATCATCGCCGCTGCATTAAGAACAACCGGCAGCCTGGCATCTAAACGACCTTTGGTTAAATACCGCTGACCTGAAGATGGCGCAACCCAGAACCAAAGCCAGTTTCCAAGATCATTTGGCACTTTGAAACTGTAATTCCCGTTACCGCTTATTTCCACTCCGTAGTTAGCGCCAGAATGATAGTCATTGGCATACATTGTAGCATTAACGTCAAACCCGCTAACCGAAACGGAAACGGTTTGTGTCGTTATTGAGATGTTACTTAACAGTACGTTATTAATGCCAGTCCCTACATAATTTCCTTGAGACTGTACAGACGGTTGGTATATTAAAAAGGTATTTCTGTTTGCTTCGGGATAAACAGTTACCCTAAAATAAACGTAACCCCAATTCCATTGTCCGCCTATTGGTAAAAAATCAGCAAATTCCCATGATACCGGATTTGTCCCGGAGGGAATGTCGACTATTCCAATAGATTCATTACTGGAAAAAGCTTCCAATTTGATTCCGCCTGCGGGAAATGACCCGTCAACCGTTATGTTGATAGTACCGCTGATTTTATCAGTGTATTGTTCTATGAATAGAGGATCCATCCCTATACCATCATTAGGGTCAGCGACACCATTAAGCCAAATATAGTTTTCATCCGGCACAAAAGAGGTAAATGTCTGACGGTCACGATCATATTGTACCGAATTCCACCCTGCTTTAAGGGAAAGTTCCCAGTATTGCCACCCATCAAAACCGGTTATTACAGCATCACGGTCAACATACACAAATTCAACCATTTGATTAACATTATTCCTGTTTACTAAACTAAAATAATACCATTCGTCATTTTCCCAGTCATCATAATCCAAAGATGATATTAAAACCCCTCTGACATTTGAAGGGACAGAAGACAGGCCGTCTATTACGGGCGATAGTTTTGATGTAAGAACCGCGCCGATATCGAACGACAGGCTGTTATTTGTTATTGTTGTAACTATAAGAGCGTCTTCTGGCTCCAGATAATCTCGAAATAAACCCCAGCCGTAAGACCGCAATTCCAGGTTTCCTGTATATAAAAAGGGGCTTATAATGCCGCTTTCATCATCGTAGTCATACATGTGGGCGTTACTGACTTGCAGGCGGTCGCCAATAGCGCTGTTTTCCCATAATCCATTACCGTTATTAGGGGGATTCGGCGTAATAGTTCCGGGAGCCTCCTGCGAGGTTCCATCCGTAAATGTTATGGTTCCGGTTATGCCGGTAATACCGGACGAACTTACCGTTACGGTAAAGGCTTCGCCAGAAGGCGGTTTAAGCGTCCAAGTATTGCCATTTTTTGTTGCTGTCCCGGTGCTTACTTTATTCCCAACACGCAATTCAAAAGCGCCGTCTGTGATTATTAACACATAAGTTTTACCATTTGCGGTTCCTTCATACTCATAAACTTCCGGGCCATCGTTACTGGTATCACAGCCAATAAAACCAAATGCCAGCACAATTGCCAACAATCCAAAAAACACAGTTTTTTTCATAAACTGCCTCCTTTTAATTTTGTTGTTTATCCCTTAAATCAACCAGAAATAAGCAACTTATACCTATCCACAATACAACTAATAATATTGAGTTGTCAATACCTAGTGCTATTGTAGTATTGGAAAAGGAGCCCAAACATAGACACGGTTCAATTAAGAAAGATCTTATCCTCTAACATAAAGGAAAGAAGGAAAAAACTGGGAATTTCCCAGGAAAAACTTGCCGAAATAACCGATCTTTCCATTCAGATGATTAATAGTATCGAAGGGCACCGGGCATGGGTAAGCGACAAAACGCTTATCGCTCTGTCAAACGCCCTTGGAATTGAAGTTTTTCAGTTATTTACGCCCGCTATAGAAAACCAACAAAAGGATCTTCCCCCATTGCCGTCCCATTGGCTGCTGAAACTGCGGCAAGACATAAAAGCAGACCTTAACGCCGATGTAGATATGCACTTTGAACGGCTTTTCAACATGAATTTGCAGGGGTAATGTTCTAGCGCTATAAAATACCGACAAGTATTTACAAGGTGTATACTATATTGTAAAATTTGTAATTATTATAATTTTATTGGTGAAAAATGAGATATAAAAAGAAAAACATGTTGATGCTACTTATGACAGTATTCATAGTTGGCAACGCATTTGCTGTGCCTGACTTTGAAGTCAGCGCCGGTGTCGGAGCATATTTTACCAGTAACTTCGGCGGTGGCTATAACTACAATTACACATCGCTTGATGAAAGATCAATTACAAAAATGCCCTATGCCGGCGGAGGTGTCTTTGCTTTTTTTTACTTAACTTTTACAGAATTATCATTGGGCATTTTTACCGGCTACGGTGATATAACAGAGGAGAATCCAGATTGGAATTTTGTTAGAGACAATGTGTATTATACGGGACTTGATATCAGCTTGTTGGGGAATTATCCCTTTGTCATTAGTAATCAGTTCACAGTATTTCCGCTTATAGGCATTAATTACCAAACTATGCTTTTAGTATTAGGATCTTATGAAATGTACGTTAGGCCTTTTGATTCAAGATGGTTGTGGTTAAAATTTGGAGGAGGGTTTGATTATTCATTAAGCAGCAAAATTTTTATGCGAACAGCAATCCTGTATGGTTTTAGGATTCCAAATAGAGAAGAAAAAAAACATGTAGACTGGTATAATAACGAATGGACTAATACAGAAATCAGACCCGGGCATGGTCTTGATATAAAGCTTGCTTTAGGGTACAGGTTTTAATGATGAAAGGCTGCATCTAAGGAGAAAAAATGGCTGGAAAAGGTTTATATGTCCTGGCTTTTGCGGCTTTTATATCAGGCAGCGCATTTGCTTTTGATATGAGCGCAGGTTTTGGCGGTAATTTTGCTGCCAGCTTCGATTCTTACAGGTATGACGGAAAAGATTGGGGATCGCAAAGTATAATCGGCGGCGGTTTTTTTGCTTTCTTCGATGCAACTTATTTGGAAGCTAATGCCGGCATACTCTTTGGCCGTATACAAGAGAAAAATCCCGGCAACCTGGATGATTACACAGGAAACCTCAATTATTTTACACTTGGCTTGTTTGGAAAATATCCTTTTAATATAAGAAGTTTTTATTTATTCCCTATGCTTGGTATTCAATTAGACTTGGGTCTGAGCGGAACTTTATACCGCAGTGATGACATCTGGATGCATTATTCGGAACAAGCCGATTATATGAATAAATTTTGGATAAAATTTGGTACAGGCGCTGATTTCAATCGTTCAGATCGGGTTTTTCATCGTCTCATATTGCTCTATGGTTTCAATTTTGGCTATCAGGATGACTGGGAGTTAAAAAAAGCAGATCGTAATTTTCGTTCGTTCCATCATGGATTGGATGTTCGTACAGCGGTTGGGTTCAGGTTTTAATATTCAAGGAGAAAAACATGAAAAAAAATACGTTAGCTATTATTTTGGTTTTTATACTTGCTTTTATGGGATGTGAAAGTTATGACACGTTTCATCGTTCCACATTAATTGACGGTTTAACAATTGGCAACTATCCCATATTTGATGGTTCAACATCAACTTTCCCTTTAAATACAATCATTGCCTGTAAATTATTGGGTGTAAATTACAGTTGGGTTGATGGGTCTGAAACACGGCACGTAGAACCTAATCTTAGCAGGAGACACAAAAACAGATTCTTTGAGGTGGTCAGAAATTCTCAAACGCATCAATCAATTATCAATCTGATTAACAATGAAGCAGACATTATACTTTCTGCACGAAAAATGTCACCGGATGAAAAGGCAGTCGCCGATGCTAAGGGCATCAGCTTAATTGAAACGCCGATAGCTCTTGATGCTTTTATTTTTATTGTTAATCCAAGCAATCCCATACAATCGCTAACGATTAGTCAAGTTCAGGATATTTATACAGTCAATATTACCAATTGGAATGAGGTTGATGGAAACGATAGTGAAATACAGCCATATGTGAGAAATGCCAACTCGGGAAGTCAGGAATTGATGGAATCGTTGGTGATGAATGATTTAGAAATAATATGGTTTCCAACATCTTGGCCAGAACTTATATCTCTTAGTGGAATGATGCCGGCAATTGAAGAAGTTGCCTGGGATGTTAACGGAATATGTTATACTATCTTTTATTACAAAGAACATATTGTCATGAATAATAGCCGTGTAAAAACAATCGCTATTGACGGAATATATCCTGACACAGAAACCATTCGTAATATATCATATCCTCTTACCGCCGAAGTGTATGTTGCAATTCGTTCTGATTTGGATAAATCATCAATGGCTTATAAACTTTACCAGTGGCTTCAAACAGAAGAAGGGCGGCAAGTAATTATTGAGAGCAAATATGTTCCATATTGAAAATATAAAAACTCCTTGCTCAATTTTGCCTTGCTTTTCCTAAGAAAATACGTTATGTTTGAATAGTAAATTATGAAAAATCGACACACTAAGCGTTTCCCTATATGCGAAACTTCGAAGTAGTATCCCCTTTCAAACCCGCTGGCGACCAAGGCGAGGCGATTGCCGCACTTGCCAAGGGTATCAGGGCTGGCGACCAATACCAGACTTTGCAAGGTGTTACCGGCTCTGGCAAAACTTTTACCATGGCAAAAATTATCGAGGCGGTACAGATGCCGACCTTGGTTGTCAGCCACAACAAGACTTTGGCAGCCCAGCTTTACCGTGAGTTTAAGGGCTTTTTCCCCCACAATGCGGTCGAGTACTTTGTCTCTTACTACGATTACTACCAGCCGGAAGCTTATGTAGCAAGCCGCGATCTATACATAGAAAAAGACGCTTCAATAAATGACGAGATTGAACGCATGCGGCTTTCCGCAGCACGCAGTATGATGGAACGCGAAGACGTAATCATCGTGGCAACTGTGTCATGCATCTACGGCATGGTTACGCCGGATGTCTATAAAAAAATGACCGCAACTTTTTCAAAGGGCGAAACTGTAGATGTCGACTCGCTGATACGCCGTTTTGTGGAACTGCAATACGAGCGCAACGATGCCGTCCTTGAACGCGGGCGTTTCCGCCGCCGGGGCGATACATTGGAAATTTTTCCGGCATACATGGAAGAAGCATACCGTGTAGACTTGGACTGGGACTGCGTTGAACGTATCCGGCGTTTCAATCCGGTATCAGGCGAAATGCTGGAAGACCTTGACCGTGAGTTAATCTACCCTGCGAAACAGTTTGTAATGCCGGCAGACATGGTGCAAAAATCGTTAGGTGCAATCCGGCGGGAACTTGATGAACGGCTTGAGTTCTTTCAAAGCAACGGCAAGATAATAGAAGCGGAAAGACTTAAAACAAGAGTCGAGTACGATATCGAAATGCTTACCGAAATGGGGCATTGTTCGGGGATAGAAAACTATTCCGCTATTCTGGCAGGGCGTAAACCGGGTGAGTCGCCGGACACGCTGGTCGACTATCTGCCCAAAAAACACCTAACATTCATCGACGAAAGCCATGTTACACTGCCTCAGTTGGGGGCTATGTATGCAGGGGATCGCAGCCGTAAACAGAGTCTTGTCGATTACGGCTTTCGCCTGCCATGCGCCCTGGACAACCGCCCTCTTCGCTACGATGAATTTGTCGAGCGGCTGGACAAAACGGTCTTTGTGTCCGCTACCCCGGGCAAGACTGAAATTGAACAGTCGGCGAGGGTAGTGCAGCAGGTGATTCGCCCCACAGGGCTTTTGGACCCGGAAATTGAAGTGCGCCCCAGCGAAGGTCAAATGGAAGACATCTACGGTGAGGTGCAAAAGCGAATTAAGGCCGGGGAAAGGTCTCTAATACTAACCCTTACAAAAAAAATGGCAGAGGACCTTACCGATTACCTTGGCGGCCTTGGGCTTAAAGTCCGTTACATTCACAGCGAAGTAGAAACGATTGAAAGGGTAGAAATCCTAACACAGCTTCGTCAGGGCGATTTTGACATACTGGTCGGAATCAACCTGTTACGCGAAGGAATCGACCTGCCGGAAGTTTCGTTCATAGCCATTCTGGACGCGGACAAAATCGGCTTTTTACGCTCGCTTACTTCGCTGGTACAGATTATCGGGAGGGCGGCACGTAACGCAGCCGGCAAGGTTATCATGTACGCCGACCGTATGAGTGATGCCATGGAAAAGGCCATTGCCGAAACCAATCGCCGCCGGGAGATACAAGTCGCCTACAATAAAAAACACGGCATTACCCCAGCCACGGTAAAAAAGGCCATTGCCGACATCCTTGTCCGCCATGCCGAAGAAGCTGGCGATGCGGCGGCAGCTTCCATCGAAGTCTTGAAAAAATCCTACAATATCCTGATACCGGCCCAGCGTAAGCAGTTAATAAAAGCCCTTGAAAATGAAATGTTGGAACATGCCAAAAACCTAGAATTCGAACAGGCGGCGGCAATTAGGGATGAAATCACAAAAATAAAAAACTCCCTGTAATGTAAATATTTTCTTCATTAAACTTACGCGGCGTTTATGCCGTTAATAATGAGAATGAACAAGATAAATACCGATACGCTTAGACCAGGTCAGGTGTTTTCCGCTCCTGTCTACTCAGAAGGTGATAATTTACTTGTACCCGCATTGACTCCTTTGCGTCAAAAAGACATTGATTTTCTTTACACATGGGATATTGGACATGTTACAACAATAGGAGATCTTATAGACCCTGATGAAAAAGTAATATCAGCCCCCGCCTTACAACCTCAACCTGTAGTAAAAACCCCTATAAATTTTTCCATAAGTGATGTCACGGAAAATTCTGCCCCGTATCGCGCTTATAAAACCCTAATAGAAAGACTTAGCTCTGTATTTACCGGAATAAAATCGGGGGTCGATATAACCATGCATACAATTGACAATATCGGCACCCAATTACTTCAGGATTTAAGGCTTTATCCTCATAACTTTATTGATTATATTCTTGGCGGCGAGGTTATAGGTCATGAACTTGCGAAAAACTCCGTAAATACTGCCATTCTTTCGGCATTGACTGCCCAGGAACTAAAACTAACCCATCATAAAATTCATAATATTATATCCGGGGCGCTGTTACATGATATAGGAATGTTAAGATTGTCCAAGGGTATTACGGAAAAAAAAGGCGGGCTTTCCGAAGCGGAACTTGAACAGATAAAAAGCCATCCCCTACACTCATCCAGAATAATTTCCAAAGAATTGTTTGGTACGCAGGAAGTAAATTTAATCGCGCTGCAGCACCACGAACGATGGGATGGAAAAGGTTATCCTGACAAAATTATGGGACCGGCAATAGAAATAGGCGCCCGAATCGTTTCGGTGGCTGATGCGTTCGAAGCAATGGTAAGCAAAAAATCCTACCGTAATTCCCTTTTGGGCTATCAGGCTGTGAAAAACCTGCTTGCGGATAACGCTCGCCGTTTTGATCCTGCGGTAATCATAGTTTTTACCAAAATAATAGGTATTTACCCGATAGGCTCAATAATCAGGCTGAATGACGGATCCTTAGCCAGAGTTGTTGGGATCAACACCGAAGCTCCAATCCGGCCAGTAATTCAAATGCTGGTTGATAAAAACGGCAATGTCCATGAGTCAGGAGACGGGGCTACTGTTGATCTTCTCTCCGAAAAGACCCTTTTTATTAAAAACGCGATTGATCCCGCAGAATTTTCTGAATCTAATGGATAACATCGCGCCGCGAGAACGTGGAAAAAAAGGTGAAGAGCAGGCTGCTGCTGCTCTGGAAACCAAGGGCATGAAAATTATAGCTAAAAACGTCCGTTCCAGGGAAGGAGAAGTTGATATTGTAGCCATGGATGGGGAAACAATAGTCTTTGTAGAAGTAAAATCCTGGTCTACTTACGGCATGGAAAACCTTCAATACGGCATAAACAACAAAAAACAGAGTAAAATCATTAAAACTGCTAAGTATTTTCTGTCTGAAAATCGAAAATATAGTAATATGGCTATTCGTTTTGATGTGGTATTCGTTCACAACAATTCAATTACCCATCTTGTATCTGCCTTCACGGAGGGTGTATAATGATGGTACAACAAGCGTCAGTTTCCAGGTTACAGACTTTGAATTCCCAAAAATTGGAATTCTTAAGACGGCGCATAAATGAAGAGGATTATCTTCATGCCGCTATTCAAAGACTGGCTTTGGTACTGAGTAATGGATTGATGGAAATAACCCAGGAGGGAACACGTCATGAGCGCCAGCGGAAAGGGCGGAAATAATCGTAAACATCGAAATCGTTTTAACCGGAGAGAAGAGGCTCAACGGCAAGACCGAAAAAAACATTCTGAAAACATTCTATCCGACAGTAAATTCGAAGTAAACCGTAAAGGCGCCCATGATCGGCCACGCTGGACAGCGCCGGTAATGCCCGCCAATCCAATAACTACTCCGGACTGTCCATGGTGCGGAAAACAAATTAAGGATATTACTGTCGCTATTTCAGATAGAAACACCGGTCTTCCCATACATTTTGATTGTGTACTTGATCGGATTGTAGAGACAGCTTATCTTGAAACTAATGATACTGTCTGTTATATCGGCGGCGGGCGTTTTGGGGTTGTTCATTATAACAATCCGCCGGATACAAGGGACTTTTCCATAAAAAAAATTATTGAATGGGAATTAAAGGATAGAGAATATGATTGGCGCAAGTCAATCTGTGAATATTTTTCAGTAACATAGGGGGATGATATGATTGGTATTATTGCCGCAATGGAAAATGAATTAAAACTTCTCTGTGAAACCATGGGGGAATACGAAACGCATAAAACCGGAGGATTTGAATTCTATACCGGGAAAATTGAAGGACGGGATACTGTCCTGCTTTGCTGCGGTATCGGCAAAGTGAATGCCGCCGTAGGCTGTGCGCTGCTTATCCAGCAGTTCAAGCCGGAGTGCGTTATCAATACAGGTTCCGCAGGCGGCATCAAGGAAGATTTAAAGGTGGGTGACGCGATTATTTCTTCCGGTCTTGTTTATCACGATGTTGATGTTACCGCATTTAACTATGCTCCCGGACAGCTTCCCCACCAGCCGCGAATTTTTCCCGTGAGCGAAAAACTGATAAAACTTGCCGAAACTGCGGTTAACGAACTTAAAAAAGAAAAACTCCTGCCCGACTCTTTCAATTACTGTCAGGGGATAATAGGTTCGGGAGATGTTTTTTTGTATGAGCCTGAACGTATAGCGGAAGTTCACTCTACTTTTCCAGATATCGCCGCGGTGGAAATGGAAGGGGCGGCGATTGCTCATTGCTGCCATCTCTTTTCGGTTCCCGCCCTTGTTATCCGGGCGTTGTCTGATGTCGCGGGTACAGAGTCGCCGATAAGTTTTATGGAATTTCTACCTGTCGCTTCCAGACATTCGGCTCATATAGTTATGCGGATTCTCAGGAAGTTGACATGAAAAACAAGATAGTATTCCGGCTTTTAACTGTTACGGTGTTATGCTCCATTGCATTGAATGTTATAGGCTGTTCATCAAAAAGAGTCCAGGTGCAGAATAATGTCTCGGCACAGCCGGTGGTACGAATTGATTAACATAGATGCTTGAGATATTACAGCGCGAATTCGTCTATTTCTGGTATTTTTTCTCGGTTCAACTTGCTCAGATTTTCCGGTACTGGGTACTGGGAATGGCGATAGGTTCCCTGATTTCAGTATTTGGAAAAGAAAAAATCCACGCGATGTTTTCCGCGTTACGTGAAAAAAAGCTGGGTACGTTGGGCATTATTTCTGCGGCGCTTTTGGGAATCGCTTCTCCGCTTTGTATGTACGGAACAATTCCAATCGCGGCATCTTTTGCGGAAAAGGGACTGAAAAAAGATGAACCTTTCTTGGAAGGCGAACTTGCCGCTTTTATGATGAGTTCCATCCTGTTAAATCCGCAGCTTATGCTTTATACTGCCGCTCTTGGCCTGCCTGCATTGGTCATACGTTTTGTTTTATGTTTTCTATGCGGAATCGCGGCAGGTATAGTCATAAGATTTTTCTTTACCCGACATAACCGGGAAGGAAGCCAGAAAAAATTTTTTAACTTCTCAAGATTTTACACTCCAGAAAACTGCGGAATTTCCAAGGATACCGACCCAAACCTTTTATTGCGCTTTATCAAAAATTTTGGCAGAAACATAAAAGCTACTGCCTTGTTCTTGCTTGTCGGGGTGGCACTTTCCGCGCTGTTCCAGCGTTATGTGCCACCAGAGGGTTTTGCCCGCCTGTTTGGCAGTAACAGAGGCTTTGGCGTACTGATGGCCGCTACAATCGGGGTTCCTCTGTATGTCTGCGGCGGCGGAACAATCCCGTTGCTTCAAGCCTGGCTAAATCAAGGTATGAGCATGGGCAGCGCTGCGGCATTCATGATTACAGGACCAGCAACCAAGATTACCAACTTGGGCGCGTTAAAAATCGTACTGGGTATAAAACATTTTCTGCTTTATCTTTTATTTGTCATCCTTTTCGCCCTATTAAGCGGACTGCTGATTGATTGTATTATCAAATAGCGCCGCGTGAGTTTCCTGCAGTTGTTTAATAATCGGCAGTTTCTGCGGGCATTTTCCCTCGCACACTCCGCAGGAGATACACTTTGATGCATCCTTGCTCTTGATCCAACTCCATCCCATACTCATTTCGTAGTATGCACTTTTGGCGTGTTCGGTTAAACCATAGACACGGTGGCGGTTCATAATTTCAAAAAGATACGGAATATTGATTTCCTGCGGACAGGGCAGACAATAATTACAGCCGGTGCAGTATAAATTGGCATGTTCCTTGTTTTCTACCATCATTGCTTTAACGTGCTGTAATTCTTCTGCTGTTAAATGCCCTGAGCGGGACGCGATAGCGAAGTTTTCCTTTACCATGTTCAAATCGCTCATGCCGGAAAGCGCAATGTCTACATTTTCGTTGGCAAGCACAAAGCGCAGGGCCATTTCCGCAGTGCTGGCAGGCTTGTTTTTCAACAACCCCTGAATCTTTTCGCTGGGCGCACCCAGTCTGCCGCCGCCGACAGGTCCCATCACCACCACACCCAAGCCTTTGGACTTTGCGTAGGCGATGTTTTCTTCGTTGGAGCGATCAAGCATGTTGTACTGTACCAGTGTTGATTCAAAAAGACCGGAGTCAATTATCGGTTTGTAATTTTCCGCCGCATCGTGGTACGAAAAAGAAATGTGTTTTATAAGCCCCTGCTCTTTGGCCTTTTGTGCGGCTTCCAACGGGCCGTACTTTAACCCCTGCCATGATTCAAAACTTTTTAGGGAGATTCCCCAAAAATGATAAAAGTCGATATAGTCGGTATCCAGTTTCTTGAGCGAATTTTCCAGCCTTTTCATCCAGTTATCGCCGTCTGCATCTTCGATGGGGTTTTTCGTGGACAGATACACCTTATCGCGGTAGCCCTTCAAAGCCTTGCCCACGGACACTTCACTTAATTTTTCGCAGTACAAAGGTGCAGTATCAACATAGTTTACGCCCATTTCAAAGGCCTGCTGCATAAGCGGGACGGCAAGATCATCGTCCACGATTCTTTTTCCGTCAACATCTTTCATGGGAAGGCGCATCGCGCCAAACCCAAGAGCCGAAACTTTTTTTCCCGTATTGCCAAACTCTTTATAAATCATTTTTCTTCCTTACATTTCCAACACAACTTCGTTTTCTGCTTTTAATATTGATGCCGGAATGTAATTTCCTTCCATCACCGCACCATTAACCGTAAGCTTTGGAGCATCGGCGCTTTCTTTGCCGTTGGGATTATTTACCTTGATGTTAAGTTTCTTGTTACGGAAAACTTTTTCCATTGTAAAAGATTTCCAGCTTGATGGAATTGCCGGTGCAAGCCTTAAACCTTCAAGGTCGGGCCTAAGCCCAAGAATACCTTCTACACTGCCAACCATAACCGTACTTGCAGTGCCGGTGAGCCAATGAACGTGGCTGCGCCCTTCAAACGGGCTGTCTACGCTTTCTGTAAACTGCGAATAAACATAAGGCTCCATCAGGCGGGTGTCGGCGATGCCGTTCTGCGCTGCGGGGCAGCTTTCCAGATAGTACTCCATCGCACGGCCGCCTCTTCCCAGCAGGGCTTCCGCAAGAATTATCCAGCCCTGCGACTGCAGGAAGATACCGCCGTTTTCTTTTGTTGTTGCGTTGAATAAAAGGGCAAGAGCGCCGTCAAAAGCATGTTCTTTGTACGAAGGATACATAAGGCGTGCGCCGTATTTTGTGTTCAGCTCTTTGTGAACAAGATCTAAAATTGCCTTGCTGCGGGATTCATCGGCGTAACCGCTGATAACTGCCCAGCTTTGCGGGTTCAGCCACATAGAAGCTTCCGGGTCGCCAGCCTTGCCGACAACAAAACCGTCTTCGGTGATGCCGCGCACAAATCTATCTTTGTCCCAGCATCGTTCTTCTATTATCTTGCCAAAGCGTTCTTTTAATTCGTTCATCTGTTTTTCTGTTGCTTCGTCTTTTTTAAACTTCGCAAAGCGGATCATAATTTCAA
>Ga0099364_10008086_pt1 | contig 14878 bp, 12 predicted proteins | sample TergutTh196P3_FD_73070 | JGI IMG/M metagenome (GOLD analysis project Ga0099364, IMG submission 73070) | Microcerotermes parvus P3 segment gut microbial communities from Pointe-Noire, Republic of the Congo - Th196 P3 | ecosystem: Host-associated > Arthropoda: Insects > Digestive system > Gut ... | reverse complement strand
GTCTTCCTATATCCGCATGAACAGAGGACCTGGCGGCAGTCAATCCAAGAGCGTCATAAGCCTGTACGCTGTCTCTTACAAATGCGGCCATATCCAATTGATCCCTTCCATAGTCTTCGGAAAGGCGGTCAAGGGCAACCATACGGAAACCCTGGCGTGTTGTTATGCCGCCCTTGCTTGGATCAACTTTAGGCAGGTTTTTTGTATAATACTCATCCAGTGCATCAGCTTCTTCTTCGGTAATAATTCCCTCCTCTGATGTCCATAGTTCCAGTATACTATACCTTAACTAATACAGCCAACAGCACGGCGACATTGCTCCCTATTCCATACTCCCCAGCCGGACATTATTGTCAGTCGGTGGAATGTCCGTCCAAAGCCCGTCAAGGGCGTACTGAAATTGGCCGTAGACAAAGCGGCTCCAAAAGCCGAGCCTTGATTTGTCAAAAACCGGGCGCAGGGCCAATGCCTCCATATTTACTGCGGGGAAATTCATTACAGTACTGGAACAGTATAGCCCTCTTCCCTCCCTTTGCCGGTTTTTTGCAGATAATTGCGGATCATGGGGAGTAGTTGCATATAAAGGCTTGACAGCCATCTTATTGCGTAATAAATTGCTTGTATACTAGTATGATTGTATGTATTCTGGAGAGTTTTAAATGCAGATGACCATGCGCTGGTTTGGAACCGGCTACGATTCGGTTACATTGCAGCAAATACGCCAGGTTCCCGGCGTTACAGGGGTAGTGACTAGCCTCTACAGCAAGCAGCCAGGCGAGGTATGGGAAAAAGATGAAATTGCCAATCTAAAAAAAACAGTGGAGGAAGCGGGGCTTTCCATTGCAGGAATCGAAAGCGTCAATATCCACGATTCCATCAAGGCGGCTTCCCCGGAGAGGGATGCCTGCATTGCCAACTACATAAAAACCCTGGAGAATTTGGGCGAGGCCGGAATAAACATCGTCTGCTACAATTTCATGGTCGTCTTCGACTGGACCCGCTCGGACCTGGCAAAACTGAGGCCTGACGGGGCCACAGTGATGGCCTACGATCAGGCGATTATCGACAAGATCGATCCCAACGACATGTCCACCGCCATGAACGCCCAGGCCCATGGCTTCGCCCTTGCGGGCTGGGAGCCGGAGCGCTTAGAGAAGCTCAAAGAACTCTTTGCCCTTTACCGGGACATGAGCGAAGAAAAGCTCTTCGCAAACCTGAAATACTTCCTGGAAGCCATTCTGCCTGCCTGCGAAAAGCATGGGATCAAGATGGCCATGCACCCGGACGATCCTGCCTGGCCGGTTTTCGGCCTTCCCCGGATTATGACAGGCAAGGAAAAACTCAAGAAGCTCCTTAGCCTTGTGGATCATCCCCTGAACGGCATTACCCTCTGCACAGGGAGCCTTGGAACCAATCCCCAAAATGACATACCGGACATAATCCGGGCCATGGGGGGGGAGCGCATACATTTTGCCCATCTGCGGAACCTGCGCCATAACGGCCCGGGAGATTTTGAAGAATCGGCGCATCTTTCCTCGGATGGCTCCCTTGACATGCTTGAGATCGTGAAGGCCCTTTACGATTCGGGTTTCAAGGGTCCCATAAGGCCCGATCACGGCCGGACCATTTGGGGCGAAGTCTCCATGCCCGGCTATGGCCTTTACGACCGCGCCTTGGGGATTGCCTACCTTTCGGGCCTTTGGGAAGCGGTGGAAAAAATGTCTGAGATTAAAGGCAAGGACAAGCCGTGATAAGACCCAGGCAACGCAAGCAACGCGGCTTTCAGGATGAAGTTTATGCTGCCCTCAGGAACAGCATCATCAACTTGAATTTGGCGCCCGGCTCTTCTATCAGCGAAATGGAAATTTCCCAAAAGTTCCATGTAAGCCGCACGCCGGTAAGGGAAGCTTTTATCCATCTTTCCATGGAAGGGCTAGTAGAGGTAATTCCCCAAAAGGAAACAAGGGTATCCCTTATCGATCCGAAAAGGGTGGAGCAGGAATTTTTCCTTAGAGAAAGCCTGGAAACCGCAGTGCTGGAACTGTTTATATCGAACAGCGGCGCCGGGCATTTTGCCGAGATGGAAAGCCTGATAGGCTTGCAGCACAGCGCCATAAAAAACCAAACATATGTTGATTTTATGAATCACGATGACCGGTTTCACCAGATATTGTTTGAGGCTGCGGCACAGCACTTAAGCTGGGAAGTCCTGTCCAGCATGAGCGGCCATTACCACAGGGTAAGGATGCTTACCATTCTAATTGCGGGAATCGGCGATGAAAAAATTGAAGATCACAGGAAAATTTTAACGGCACTGAAAAAAGGGGACATCGAAAAAAGCAAAGAGGTGCTTTACCAGCATCTGCACAATCTGGACGCTGAAGAAAAACTTCTATTGGAAAATTTTCCCGGTTATTTTGTTTCCAAAGAGGCAAAAAATGCCTTTGATGTGGATTTCGGGGGACTCCCCAACTTTAGGAGGTCAGAGGAACATGCGCTTAAGCAATGAATCTTTGAAAGAAAAGGCTTTCTGGGAGAAGGCAGGCATAAAGCTGCCTCGCTTTGACCGTGACGCGATGATCGCCGCTACGCGGGCCGCTCCAAAATGGGTCCATTTTGGAGCGGGGAATATCTTCCGGGCCTTCCCCGCTGCGCTGGCCCAGTCCCTGCTTGAGCAGGGACTGGAAACAGCAGGCATTGTTGTCGCCGAAGGCTACGATGGGGAAATTATCGACAAGTGTTTCAGCCCCTGCGACAATTTGTCCCTTCTGGTAACGCTCAAATCCAATGGCACCACGGACAAGCTTATTGTTGCCAGCGTCGCTTCTTCCCTTAGGATGGACAGGGATCTGGCGGAGCTAAAGGATATTTTCGCCAGCGCTTCCCTGCAAATGGCCAGCTTTACCATCACCGAAAAAGGCTACAGCCTCACAGGCAGGGACGGCAAGCTTTTGCCGGAAGTAGCCGGGGACATAGCCGCAGGCCCAGCCTCTGCCAAAACATTTCCGGGCCGCATCGCCGCACTCTGCCATGAGCGCTATGCCCGCGGCGGCCAGCCCCTTGCCATGGTAAGCATGGACAACTGTTCGCACAACGGCGACGTGCTTTTTGCCCTTGTTGAAACATTTGCCAAAGGCTGGGCTGGCAACGGCCTTGCGGACGCTGGCTTTCTGGATTATGTGCGTGACAATGGAAGGCTTTCCTTCCCCTGGACAATGATCGACAAAATAACCCCCCGCCCCGATGACGGGGTAAGGGACATGCTTGCCGCCTCCGGCCTGGAGGACATGCAGGGCCTTGTAACCGAAAAGAAAACATTCATTGCCCCCTTCGTAAACGCCGAGGAAACCCAGTACCTGGTGGTGGAAGACGCTTTTCCCAATGGCAGGCCGCCCCTAGAGAAGGCAGGAGTGCTTTTTGCGGACAGGCAGACCGTGGACAAGGTTGAAAAAATGAAGGTTTGCACCTGCCTTAACCCCATCCACACTGCCCTGGCGGTTTTCGGCTGCCTGCTAGGCTACAAGCTAATCAACGAAGAAATGAAGGACCCGGATTTGGTCAAGCTGGCTGAAGGCATAGGTTACCGGGAAGGCCTGCCGGTGGTTGTCGATCCGGGGATCATTAACCCAAAAGAGTTTATCGATCAGGTAATAAAGGTGCGCCTTCCCAATCCCTTTATGCCTGATGCCCCCCAGCGCATTGCGACAGATACTTCCCAGAAAATTCCCGTGCGTTTTGGCGAAACCATCAAGGCCTACAAAAGCACAGGCAAAGACCTTGGGGAGCTTAGGCTAATCCCCCTGGTCTTTGCCGGCTGGCTCCGCTACCTCCTGGGCCTTGACGACCAGGGCAATGCCTTCGAGCCAAGCCCAGATCCCATGTATGAAAGCCTTAAAGCCAGCCTTGACGGAATCAGCCTGGGAGAGTCCAGCCAGGCCCTTGTCCACGGCAAGCTGGAGCCCATCCTTTCCAACCCTTCCCTGTTCGGCCTTGACCTTTACAAAGCGGGCCTGGGCGCAAGGGTAGAGGGTTACTTTATGCAGATGATCGCCGGGCCGGGCGCTGTAAGGAAGCTTTTGTCCGCCTTGGCGTGAGATAAACTGGGCCTTGAGCTGGATGGGGCCCGTCAATAGACCTCATCGTCAATATGCGCCTATTGCGTCAAAGCGTCCCTTTGCCGCCTGCAAAATCCGGCACCGTATGAGGCTTCCAGGCGCCGGGCTTGGTTTTTCCCCGCAATTTATTCGCAGCTTCAGGTAATTTTCCGTAAGCGCAGGAATAAACCCCTCTTGTTCCCCCTTCCCTGACTCGACAATGGCCTCTGCTTCCTTTCCCTCCCAGCGGCGGATGTAGTCGGCACGGCCCTTCCGCCCAAGCTCCGTGAGCAGCTCGACCCGCCGGGCCGCCTCCCTTTCGCTCACCCGGCCTGGGAAAGCGTTTGCCGCTGTTCCCGGCCGCGGCGAAAAGGGAAAGGCGTGTATCCAGGCAAAACCGATTCCCCCGCAGAGCGCAAGGGTTTTGTCAAATTCAGCGGCGCTTTCCCCAGGAAATGCGGCAATTATGTCGCAGGCCAAAAAAGGGTCATTGCGCACAGAGCGGAGCCGTTTCACGGCTTTCTCGATGTCCTGGGGGCTGTAGCTTCTGCCCATTTTTGCGAGTATTTCAGCGCTTCCCGATTGCAGGGAAAGGTGGAAATGGGGCCGTATTCGGGGATTTTCCACAACCCGGATAAACTCCTGCGTAAGTTCGTCGGGTTCAATCGAAGACAGCCTTAGCCGTATAGCTTCGGTTCCCTCCAGCAGAAAACTTAAGAGCCCGGCAAGCCCCGGAAGGGCCGTCCCGAAATCCCGGTACTGGCTGATGTTCACCCCCGTAAGGACGGCCTCCGCAAAACCCCGCCGTTCCAGGGCTCTCAACCGCGCCAAAACTTCCTCTGCCCCAAGGCTCCGGCTTTTCCCTCGGGCAAGGCTCACCCGGCAATAGGCGCAGCAGCGGTCGCAGCCGTCCTGTATTTTCAAAAAAGCCCTGGAATGGGAAGCGAAATTCTCCGGCCTGAACCGGAAAGCCCCGTCCGTGGAAGCCAGGGAACCAAGCCAGGAAGCAAGCATTTCCGGGACCACAGCCCTCCCGGCCAGGAAACGGCCCAGATCCAGAATGCGGTCCTTCTTTTCCCCTGGAACGACAAAAAGCCTCTGCGGTTTATCATTATTTGGGGACAGGTTTTTAGCGTCATCTTCCAAGGCAGCCAATGCGGCCCTTTCCATCTGGGCATAACAGCCCGTGACAATGAGGCAGGCCCCAGGGTATTGGCGTAGCTGTTTGCGGATGATCCGCCTGGCCTTTTGCTCAGCCATGGAAGTTACCGTGCAGGTGTTTATCACGATAATATCGGGCTTTGGGGCATCAAGAGAATCTGGGTGTTCCTGCGAGCCCTGATCAAAAGGGACAAGGGTAAAGCCCTCGCAGGAAAAAGCATCTGTTATGGCCTCGGTTTCGAGCTGGTTTAATTTGCAGCCCAGGGTATATACAGAAAAAAACATAGGCTAGGACCGAGCCAAAGCCTGCCTGACCCGTTCAAGCCCTCGCCGGGCATCGCTTAACTGCGCATTCAGGGAAAGGGCCCTTTCGTAGGCCACTGCCGCCTCTTGCAGATCCCCGGCGTTTTCCCGGGCGTAGGCAAGCCTTGTCCACCAGGCCGCGTTTCCCGGCACCCAGTGAACCGCCGTGCTAAGGGCAATGTCCGCATGACGGAAACGGCCCAGGCGCATGTAGATTTCCCCCAAAAAATAGTAAACCGCATCTATCCTGGCCCCTTCGGGCGCCATATTTATGTATTCCTGAAAGTACCGGATGGCCTCGTTATTCTGCCCTTGAAAATAATTGATTTCCCCAAGGATTTCGGTGATTCTTACATCGTAACGGCTGATGCGCCTGCCCGCCTGGGCATAGGTCATGGCTTCGGAATAGCGCCCCAGCATGATAAGGCTCCAGCAGATTACCACATGGGATTCTATGCTGTTTGGATTCACGGCGATTTCATCTTTGCAAATCTCCACGGAGCGCTCGTAATTGCCGTTCCGGTACTCCAACAGGGCATCCGGGCGGTTCTGGGCGAATAAATTAGGAATGAGGAATGAGGAATGAGGGATGAACACTAAAAACAGCGCTAAAGCACGAATCATTGTTTCTCGGTCATGGTACAACGCCCGTTGAATGTGCATCCGGTCTCCATGAAAATTTCAGGGGCCGTCACATTTCCCAGCAGCTTGCCGGTAATGGTTAATTCCACCTTTTCCGAAGCAATAACATTACCCTTTACCGAACCCCGGATAACCACCTTGGATGCGCTGATATTCGCCTCCACCACAGCTTCCTCGTCCACTACCAGGACTCCCTTTGCTATAACGTTGCCAGAAAGTTTGCCCCTTATGAGAAAGGGTTTCTCAAAATTCAGGGTCCCCGAGAAGTCTATATCTTTAGAGAGAATGGTATCGAAATCCGCATCTTCCAATGCATCGTTGTGTACATCTGTCATTATGGATGAATTTAACAATGAGAAGAAATATGGTCAATAGCCCTTTATAAGGGAGTTATCTTTTCAATTTCTTGTTTAGAGGTTATAATCGCATAAGGAGTAATAACATGGATTTTGTAAAAGAAATGCTGGAAAAAGCCAAGTCTCTTCAGAAAAAACTGGTTCTGCCTGAGGGGGCGGAGCCGCGGACGATAAAGGCGGCGAGGCTCCTTGTTGACGAAGGGCTGGCCGCTTCGGTTACGCTTCTGGGCCTGGAATCGGAGATACGGAAAATTGCCGCCGAGGAAGGGGTGCTTCTTGACGGGATAGAAATCGTGAATCCCGAATTGTCTGCGCATCTGGAAAAATATGCCAGCCAGTACCACGAGATGCGGAAGCACAAGGGCATGACCGGCGAGCAGGCAAAGATCGACATGGCGGCGCCTATGCGCTTTGGCGCAATGATGGTCCACCTGGGCGATGCGGACGGCATAGTGGCCGGGGCGCTGCACACCACCGCCGATGTGCTCCGGGCGGGGCTTGCCATCATTGGAACCACGCCGGGCATTAAAACTGCGTCTTCCTGCTTTGTCATGCAGACCAAGGACTCATCCTGGGGCGTTGACGGGGCACTCATCTTCTCGGACTGCGCAGTGGTGCCGGATCCTTCGGCGGAGCAACTTGCGGAAATCGCCCTTTCTGCGGCACAGTCCTGCCGGGAATTCCTTAATACCGAACCCAAGGTAGCCATGCTTTCGTTCTCCACCAAGGGTTCCGGGGGGGAACACCAGGACATAAAGAAGGTTCAGGAAGCCATGGCCCTGGTCAAGGCCAAAGAGCCCTCGCTGCTGGCGGACGGGGAACTCCAGGCAGATACCGCCTTGGTTCCATCGATATCGGAAAAAAAAGCGCCGGGCAGCCCCATTATGGGCAAGGCAAATACGCTGGTCTTCCCGGACCTGAATTCGGGGAATATCGGCTACAAGCTGGTCCAGCGCCTGGGCAAGGCCGAAGCCTTCGGGCCCTTCCTGCAAGGCTTCGCCAAGCCCATCAGCGACCTTTCCCGTGGCGCTTCGGCGGAAGACATATACATAACCAGCGCGGTTACACTTGCCAGGGCAAAGTAATGCCCGGCACCTGGTTAAAAGGACTCCGCCTGGGCTCAGGAAACTAGCCCTTGCCGCGGAGGCAGGGAAAAAGGGCAATTACTCCCTGGCGGTAGAGATACTCAGGGAACTCATCTCGGAAACCGATGCCCCGCCTGAGGCCTGGATTCTTCTGGGAAGGGCCTTTCATGCCCTAAAAGACTATTCCAGGGCTTTGGCTGCCTTTAACGACTACATAAAGCAAAGGCCCGGCTCAGGCGAGGGCTATCTTTTTGCGGGCCGAAGCTACCTGAGCGCCGGAATGCCGTACAAGGCCGTCCCAATATTGAGGAAGGCCCTGGAAAAAAACCCTGGCAGCTCGGTTGCCAAGGCACTTCTGGGCATAGCCTACCTCAAGTCCAAAAATTCCCAGGCAGCGGTCAAGATGCTGGAAGATGCCGTGGAAGCCAACCCGGAGAACAAACGGATCTACCGGGCCTACCTTAACGCACTCCTCGTCCGGGGAATACGCCTGTGCAACATCGAAGATTACGAGCTTGGCCTCCAGATGCTCCGTTTCGTTTTGTCGAACGGGACTGACGCAGGAATGTACGACAATTCCTTTCTCAGGCTGGCGCTGGGCAGGGCCGCCCGCGAAAGCGGCAGGCTGGAAGAAGCGCTTGAACACTTCACGGCGGCCCTGAAAATCACGGAAAACAGCGCCGTCAAAGGCGGTGCCATATATGGCGATCGCAGAATTCGCTGGTCCCGTGTCTCCATCCTTATGGCCCTGGGGAAGAACATCGAGGCCAGGAAGGAAATCGAAAAAATCCGCTCCATGGACGCAGGGGTGCCGGAGCTGCCCTGGAACAGCGAATTGGTGGATCTTTTTATGCTGAGGTCATTTCTTGACAGCGGCGAATGGAGGGCGGCTGCGGCTTCCTGCCGCGACTTATTGAGGCAGCGGCCCGGCCTGCAAAGCCGGCCCATGATCCACGCCCTTTACGCCGAGGCCCTCCGAAATTTATCGAACTACGAGGCCGCTCACAACCATCTGCAAAGGGCACTGGAAGAAAGAAGCGGGGATCTGGAATTGTGGTATGCAGATGTCATTGTTTCATGGGAGGGAAATGATGATAAATCACTGAAAAAGGCGCTAAGGGCACTGAAGTCGCTTGGGGGGGATCAGGATATTATCAGGCGCTTCAGCGTCCTCTGCCAGGCTCGGACAAGCGATGACCCCAAGCACAACATCAGCCTGCTGCAGGGCGCAATCCGTTCCCTGGGGCCGGAGCCGGAACTCATGTACGCCCTGGGAGAGTCCTACCTGAAAGCAGGCCTTCTTGAAGAGGCCCTGAGCTGGTTCAAAAAAACCCATGCCATAAAAGACAGCCATGAAAAAGCCTGGCTTGGCGAAATCGCGGCCCTGGAAGCCCTGCTTGCGGAAGGGGCAGGGGGCGGGCTTAAGCCTCAGGAACTGGGTTCCCTTTACGAAAAATACCTTAAAAGATGGCCGGGAAATTCGGTTATCCGCCGGGAAAGGGCCATGTTCCTCGTAAAAACCTTTGAATACGCAAAAGCGATACCGGAGCTGGAAAAACTCCTCGCCTGGGAGCCCTCCAACCCCAGCCTTAGGAGGGTACTGGCCTACGCCTACCGAAAAATCGGCCGCTACCGGGAAGCGGCGCTGTTTCTAAAGTCTTTGCTAAAGGAAAAACCGGGGGACATAGAAGTCCTTATTGAATACACCGGCTGCCTGGGAAGGGCCGGTTCCGTGCAGCACGCAGTCCTCGTGCTGGAAAAGGCCAGGGAAGCGTTTAAAAGCTCCGACATTTCACTTGCCCTTGGAGTTTTGGAATTCAGGCAGAAAAAGGCGAAAAAGGCCTTGGACTATCTTAGGGAAGCCGCTTCCCTTGCCCCCAACGACCCCAGGCCCTACGAATGGATGGCAGCGATAGCGCAAAAAAACAGCGAAAGCTGGAATGTCAGCTATTACGAAAAGGAAGCAAAAAAAAGGCAAAATTACGAAAAATTCAAAAATTAGCAAGAAAGCAGTTGCCGATTTTTAAAAAGATGCTATAATTTAAGAATAATATTCTAGGAGGAATTTATGTCGATAAAAGCTATGGATTTATTTGAAGCCTACAGTGAAGACAAGTTGCCAAAAGATCAGGCATACATCGTTTCATCGATTATCAATACTCATAATGGCTATGCCATATATGAGGTAATTTCCTATTCTGGGGTAAAGGCCATATATCCTGAGGGAGAGGGGCTTACCTTCCAGTCTTCGGGAAAGAAAATGCACATTCTAATTGAACCTCCTTCTTACCCCAAAAAGGCCACGGAGCCCTACCTGCGGGACACTGAAGATCAGATTCCCCTCAGGTTCAGCGAACTTAACCTGACAACGGCTAAAAACCAGGCAAAAATCTACATGGCCAAAAAGCCCATAGAGTCATTGTCTTCATTTACCGTGGCCAGGCCCACAGGCCTTAACATTTCCTTCGTTTTCTATGAATTGCCGGATCTATACGATACATTGGCCAAATTTTTTGAGCAGACCTTTAACAAGGATGCCGGAGTTCCCCAGTCGGACTCCAAAAAAATTGCAAAAGACGCAGTTCAGACTATGCAAAAACTGATGGCCTTTAAGAGTGATTTTGGTGCATAAGCACAAATTATATATCAAGTTAAGGAGAGCATCATGACTATTAGGTTTATTGGTGGAATGTGGCGGCGCATTGACGGTTCCAACGTGCGGAGTTTTTGCACCTACCAGGAAGCGGTAGATAACAAAACTTCATGGGAAGATCTTGAGCCCCAAACCACAAGGGATGATATTTTGCAGCAGATGCAAAATTAATCCGCCAAGGACGAAAAAATCGGCCTGACCACTTGGTCAGGCCGATTTTTTTTATGCAACGAAACTAAGCAGAAACGCCGCCTTCCAGCTCTGCCTGGGCCACCGCCAGTAGGGCTATGGGCACCGAGAAGGGGGAACAGGAAATATAGTCGAGCCCGGCTTCCATGCAGAAGCGCGCATTGGCCGGGTTGGCGCCGTGCTCGCCGCAGAGGCCGCAGACGAGGTCCGGCCGGGTAAGGCGGCCCCGGGACGTGGCAATGGAGATGAGCTCCTTGACTCGCAGGTCCAAGGTGCTGAATGGGTTTCCTAGGATGAGGTCAAAGAGGGTATAGTCGGGCATAAAGTTCGTAAAGTCGTCCCGTGAAATGCCCAAGGTGGTCTGGGTCAGATCGTTGGTGCCGAAACTGAAGAAGCTGCCGTACTTGGCGATCTCGCCGGCGCCCAGTGCTGCGGCAGGAAGCTCGATCATGGTGCCGATCTTGTAATGCACCGGCTTGGCCTTCTTTTCGGCCCGCAGTTCGTCCTCGATGTCCACAATCCCCTTATAGTTTGCGCCCTCGATCTTCTTGCCGTATGCGATAAGCTTGAGCTCTGAGGCGTTCATTACAATGGGAACCATGATCTCGGGCCGGGCATCGATCCCTTCCCCCCGCAGCTTGTAGGCGGCCTCGAAAATGGCCTTTACCTGCATGGCGTAGATTTCAGGGTAGGAAACCGCGATGCGGCAGCCCCGGTGCCCCAGCATGGGGTTGAACTCGTTGAGGCCGTCTATCTGGGCCAGAATTGCCGATTTGCTGGGCTTTGCCTTCTTTGACTTTCCCACATAGGCCAGATAAGCCGCAAGTTCATCTTCATTGTGGGGCATGAACTCGTGGAGCGGCGAATCCAGAAGCCTGATTGTGACTTCCTTTCCAGCCATAACCTTTAAGATGCCGTAGAAATCGTCCCGCTGCATGACCTGGAGTTTTGCTAGGGCCTTTTCCCTTTCCTTGGTATTGGTAGAAAGGAGCATTTCCCTGAACATGTGTATGCGATCCGCCTTTAGGAACATGTGCTCGGTCCTACAAAGCCCTATGCCGTCCGCTCCAAAACTGAGCGCCAATTCAGCGTCCCTGGGGGAATCGGCGTTGCTGCGCACATGGAACTTTTTGAGGAAACTCTTGCTTAGCGCAATAAAGTCCAGGAGCCCCGAGTCCTTGGGATCCGGCTCGATAAGCGTGGCGGTTCCCGTATAGACGTGGGACTGGCCGTAGAATGGCACGTCCAAGGTGATGTAATCCCCTTCCGAAAAGCTAAAATCCCCCAATGTGGCCTTTTTGCCCTTAATTTTAAGCTCCGGCGCCACAAGGGACACCTTGCCGTACTGCCGGGCTACTACCGATGCGTGGGCGGAATAGCCGCCTTCCGCAGTGAGCACGCCGGTGCTTACCTCGATGGCCTTAACGTCTTCCGCGAAGGAAGAAAGGAGCACCAGGATAGTCCGGGTATCTTCTGATTGCTTAAGAGAATGCTTCTGGGCTTCCAACAGGGTATCTGTCGAGAAGTAAACCCTGCCGATTGCCGCTCCTGGCGCGCCGGCAATGCCGCCCTTCCAGGATTTCAGGTTCTTGACGCTTGCCTGATCGATGATCGGGTGCAGAATTTCGTTGAGCCTAAGCGGGTCGATTGCCTTGACCACATGGGCCTTGTCAACGATCTTCCTTTTCTCCAGATCCAGAAGGAGCTTGATGTCCGCCTGGGTGGATTTCTGGGGCACTTGGCGCTGCTCGATGATCCAGAGCTTGCCGTTTTCAATGGTAAAGCGCACCTGGCGGATTTCCTTGAATTTATCCTCCAGTGTCCAGGCTATCTTCTGCAGCTCCTTCAGGTGCTTGTCGTCAATCTTTTCGATGGCCTGGCCTTCGGCGCCTATCTCGTTGAATTTTCCCCGGAAGAATTTGCCCTGGAGTTTTTTCTCCCCGGTGACCACGTTGCGGCTGTAATAATCCCCGGAGCAGGAATCCTTGCCGTAGTTCCCGTAGACCATGGGCGCTATCATGATGGCCGTATCGTTGTCGTTCTGGTCGTCCATTTGGAACATCCGGGTAAGCTCAACCAGGGTCAGGAGAAGCTGCTGCTCGGCGGAGTCGAAGAAGCCCTTGGGCAAGAACTTCGCAAACTCGTTCATGTACTCTTCGGGGTTCTTGTCAATCGGAATGGGCTTTTCTTTATCGCCTAGCTCGTTGGAAGGCCCGGTGATGCCAAGCATTAGATCCACTTTTTTCAGGGTTTTGGAGATTTCCGCCATTTCCTTGTCTTTGGCCTCAAGCTCTTTTATCCTTTCTTGAATCTTGAGCATTCCCCGGATGAGGAAGATGAGCTCGTGGGCCGCAAAATCCTTGCCAACCCATTTGGCAAAGCCGTTTATGGTGGGCTTAACCAAGCCGAAGTTATGCAGGGCAGGATAGCTGCTGATGGCCAGGTTGGTGGAGATAACCACTTTCAGGAGCATCGGGTTCTGAGGATCCCCGTATTTCTTGCCCACTATGCCGGCGCACTTGTCCAGGAGGTTTGCGACATCCTTTTTAATCTCGTCGGGCTTTATGTCTGAGGCTAAGTCCGTGTCCAAAATGAAACCGGGCAGGATGGGAAAACTCAGCTCCGCAAAGTCATTGGCCTGGCGGCCCCGGATGCCAAGCTTTTCGCCGTCAATTTTCTTGGGGATCACGTCAATTTGACTGTAAAAATGTATTCTGTTATCCATATTGTTTTCCCCCTAACCGAAAAGCCTTAAGACTGTATTTACGGGGCCATGCAAAAACGCTTCAAAGCGGCTGCTGGCGCCCTGGACCAAATAACGCTGCATCTTGGCAACATCCTTGATGTCGTTGCCGGAAACCGCGAACTGGATGGAGCTTCCATGCTTTACCTTCCCCCACTTAAAGAGGGTGTTTATATCCAGAATGCGCTCTCCATCGTAATAAATAAAAACCTGAAGCTCAGGGTATTTTGCATTGTAGCTTGCGATGATCCGCTTCCAGGCTTCCACGTTCCCGTTGTGGAAAAGCTCGTTGGAAACAACCACGGAATACATGGGGGTCATCCGCATTGGGCCCTTGGAAATGGCCGGGGCTGCGGCTGTGACCACCGGCGGCGCAACTCGCGCGCTTTCCTTTGCCGCAGGCGCGGCTTTGTCTGCCCTCGAAGCAGCGCTCCGGCCTGGCTTGGCCTTGGCGGGCTTTCCTGCCTTGGCCGCCCTGCCCCCGGCTTTCGCCCTGGCTGGCGCGGACCTTTGGCCCGGCTCTTCCTCCGTCTTTTTAAGCGCCTTTACGGCAAAACTGCCCTTTAGAAGCTCCGGCGGAACCTTGGCTTTTTTGCCCTCAAAAAGGCTTACCGCCAATTCCGCCGCCTTGCGGCAGTTTTCGTCAGCCGCCTCGCTGCCTTTGCCGGCGTATATGACCAGGAGTTCCCGCTTGCGCAGCATTCCGAAATTGGCCAGCTCTTCGGCTATTTTGGGGTTCGCGATGAGAAGCCCAAGATCCGGATGGTGGTAGGCTACGACCAAGTCAACACCCTTCCATTTCGAAAATTCCCCCGCAAGGGCAGGGACATCAGCGGTTACCGCTTCCAGATTGCTGGAAAGCGATATATACCTCAGTTTGTCAACCAAAAGCATGCGGAGCAGCAGCGCTCCCCGCTCGCCGGAAAGGTTTTCATCCCCCATTTCGTACAATAAATCACCAAGGTTGCTTGTACCCAGTGTTCCCGAAATCTCAATTGTTTTGTTCATGTGCTTCACCGCGGAATTAAATCCCGCCCTTGTGGAAAGCACCTCAAGATTTGTCGATTCTCTGCTCATTTTACCTCCGAGAATTCAGCCTCCTACCAAAAAACGCCCCCGTATTCGGGGGCGTTTCGGCTATTAACCGAATCTTAAATTATACTTCGGTAAGACCCGTAGCCCCGCCGCCAGCCTTACCGGCCTTGGGGCGTCCCCTGCCCTTGCCTGCCGCCGCTGGCTTTGCCGCGCGGCCGCCGCCTGCGCGGCCCCTTTTGGGCGCCGCGATAGCCTTGGGCTTTGAATCGGAAACGCTGGCAGAACTGTCGGAATTGATGAGATCCAAGTACGAGGAAGCTCCGGATTCCGCCTGCGGCGCCTTCTCATCCGTAGCGGCCCCGAAGGACTGGCTGATGTCTTCCCGCACTGTGGAGCGCCGCCTGCTGAATGAGGCGAATGCCGCATCCGAGAAGCCCTTGGAAACGCCGTGGAGGAACTCGTTGAGCACGTTGGCCATAGCGTCAAGGGTGGCCTTCTTCCTCTTGATGGAGGTAATATCCACATCCAGCAGGATCCCCGGCTGAAGGTGATAGGGGTTGATCATGTACTCAAAGCGGTAGTACTCCTTCTCCAAGAAGGAAAGCCGGTCTTCCATA
>Ga0099364_10008085_pt1 | contig 14880 bp, 14 predicted proteins | sample TergutTh196P3_FD_73070 | JGI IMG/M metagenome (GOLD analysis project Ga0099364, IMG submission 73070) | Microcerotermes parvus P3 segment gut microbial communities from Pointe-Noire, Republic of the Congo - Th196 P3 | ecosystem: Host-associated > Arthropoda: Insects > Digestive system > Gut ... | reverse complement strand
TTCAGAAGGGTCAAGTGTCGTTCTTCCGCAAAGGCCATATAGACTATTCATCCCATCAGAGAATCGTTGAACGGCTACTCCAGGCCATTGAGGAAAAAAGGGTCTGCATAATTCATTACAAGGCGGCAGGTAAAGAGGAAGCGCGGGAACATAGAGTGGTGGCAACTTCCTTGGTCAGTCAAAGCAATGCCCTCTATCTTTTAGGGGCTATTCTTACACCCAGAAATGAGTTCAAGAGTCTGATCAACCTGGCCGTCCACCGTATTCAGGAAGTGGATTTGCTCGACAAAAGAAGCGACATACCTCTGCCTCAAACTGATCCTGGTCTTTTCGGTCTGCCTTGGCATGAGCCCAAGAAAGTCCGCATACAGTTTAGAGCAGGTAAAGCATCAGATTACGTTCGGGAACGTATGTGGTCAACAGAACAGCACATTGAGGAATTGCCTGATGGGGGAATCATACTAGAAATCCTGAGCCAGAGCGATGAGGAGCTTATGTCTTTTGTCAGGAGCTTTGGAGAGAATGCCAAGTTGTTGATTTAGAAATACCACAGAGCATACTGGCTCAAAAAAAAGGAGTTAGCTATGAGCGAATTTGATAAAGATTTGACCCCGATTTTGTCAACTGCCACTAATGAAGACCTTGATCCTCTGGTTAAATACATTCTAAAAGCAGCAACGACACAGACATTGGAAATCAACGCTCAGTATAAAGAGCATAACCCTAATCACGTTAAATATGCTGACGTGATTGAAAGTGAAATAAAAGAATTTGGTGGAAATTCCTTTGTCACCTTATTTCGTGGAGAGGGCCCCCCTTATTACGAGATCGTTGGAGATGTAGCTGGCAAGCTAGGCGCTAATTTCAGCAAAGGCACTAGTATTGAAAATATTGAGATGGCCATTCTAATGAAAATTATGAGTTCAGCATGGGAGAAGATGAGTAATGAAGAAAGGATGGAATTTGCAAAGGAAACAGGTATCGGCTATGGAATTGGAAGCATTCCAAGTGCATTTCCTGTTCTTGCTTTACAAGCAGCAATTGCAGCTTCAGGCTTTCTAGCATATCGGCTTGCACTAATAATTGCCAATAATATAGCGGTAACTATACTCGGCCGTGGTCTAGCCTTCGCTACAAATGTGGCAATAGTGCGTGGGATTGCATTTTTTACAGGTCCAATTGGATGGGCAATTACTGCTCTTTGGACATTAAAGGATATAGCCGGACCTGCCTATCGAGTCACAATTCCATGCGTTATACATATTGCTATGTTACGTCGGAAATTCAGCCTATCAGATTGCCCTGACTGTTCAACTCCCTACACTACAGGAACAAAATTTTGTTCGAATTGTGGAAAAAAACTTAGTGAATAGCCGTATTTTACCAAAATTGAGGAAAGGAGTTCCACTATGCAGGAAATTGAAATAAAGCATTAAAAGGAAGAAGCCCTACTATAGTTCGATCACGGATGTAGATGAGATAGAACCGACTACGCCACGCAAACTCTCCAACATCACCGCTGGAAGGAGGATGTCCTTTGGCAGGGGCTTTGGAGAGAATGCTAAGTTGTTGAGCGAAACCGTGCAATAGAAGGCCCATGTTATTTGAGTAAGGAACTATACCACGAAGAAAGTGTCAACTAGGAGGCACACCACATGTTTGAAGCAAAAGAAAAATCACTAATCATAGTCCATAATTCCGATACTAAGCAGTGCGCGGAGTTTCTACATGGGTTGATAGGCGAAATGAATGATGCCAGAATTCCCATAAACGCTGTGATAATTGATGCAAAGGCATTTGCAGCGTATCCCGCTGAGCAGAAAGCCGCCAAACAAAAAATTCTCTACATTGGCATTTTTTCCGAAAGCGAGGCAACCATTATGAATATAATAGAATGGGAATTCAATAAATTTGGTATCTCTTATGGTTGGCATGGTAGTAGAGCGGTTATAAAATTTGACAAAAACCTGTTACCGGAATCTGATTTTAAGGATATGGTAGCATACGCCAAGCAGGTTTTAAAAGAATTTAACAAAAACTCAAGTTTTATAACTAGAAATGTTGGTAAGCGCGGTTTTAATCCATTTAAAAAGGATAAGAATATGAGTATTTTTAGTAAAATTTGCATTGGCCTAGGAATTATACCACATCCTATAGCTAGGGTATTGCCACTTTTAGTGCTTATTAAAGCTCTTGTCAGTGCATATAATAAAAAAGGCAAATTAGATCCGATACAAATTAAGGAGAAGCAAATGAGGTTTGCTGTTTTTCACTTTTCTCTGTATCACCTGGCGGAGTTCATGGGAATCAAAGAAAACGAAGAGGTTTAGCCTGTGCCTGGGTTTGAAGAAGGTTATCGGGCATTTGCTAGGCTGGCTGGGGCGCACAAAGGGGCCGTAGTCGGTGGAAATTATGTTTTAGATGTCGAGAAGGCAATTTGTGAACTTGAGCGTGCCTTAAACCATGACCTGCGGTATACACTAAAAGGTGCTATCAATCAGAGAGACCTCAAACAGCTTAAAGGTAATGCCGCCGAGATTTGGCACGCCTATGTGCATAACATTGATGCTGCGGTTAAAGATGTATCGGCACGCGCTGAGAAACTTGAAAGCTATGTTGCTGGCTCTATTGATATACAAGGAAATTGGGTCGATTCTGCCTACGGACTAAAATACAATCTCAATTATGAAAGTTCAGCAAAAGCTCAAGCGGAGATTTACCTCGGTAAGTACAAGATTTATTGTAGTAAGAGAGTGAAAAAAGGTAAGACTCCGCTCTCATATGATGAATATTTCAACAGCCAGTACACAAAATATCTTAAAGAATGTACTAAGCAAGGGCGTACCCCGCAGAGTTTTGATGAAGTGTTCCCCAATCTTAAGGATCAATATAATCCATTGTATTCGGGGCAGCATAGGCTCATTCCAAAAGAGCAGATAGCCAAAGCGAGACTTTGGTTGAAGCGAAAAATTCTTGAAGAATCAAACGGAGGCCGCCAAGAGAATGTTAAGCGCTATCAGGAAACACTCGATAAGCTGACAGATCGCGTCAGAAGCAGTGAAGGCTCCGAATCAATCCCGCTCTCAAAAAAAGAAGCAAAGGAATTGGCTAAACTCGCTAAAGAAGGAGGATTTGATCCTTCCGAGTGGGGCTTGACTACCGAAGAGCTAATCAAATGGGAACATATCATGAACCAGGCCCACAAGGCCGGACTATCTGCCGCTGTAATCAGTGTTGTACTTGAAGTCTCACCAGAATTACTAAAAATCCTAACCAAGCTATTTCGTGATGGAGATATTAACGCCGACGACTTCAAGCGTGTGGGGTTTGCCGCACTAAAAGGCAGCTCGCTCGGATATGTGCGAGGTAGTGTTGCGGCGGCGATAACTGTTGCCTGTACATCTGGGAAGCTTGGTTCCGAATTAAAAACCGCAGACCCAACTATAATCGGCGCTGTTGTAGCGCTAACCATGAACACCTTGCAAAATGCTACGCTGATGGCGTTTGGGCGTATGTCAAAACAAGAGTTTGCGAATCGGTGCATTCAAGACTTGTTCACTACAACATGTTCGCTCGCACTTGGTTCTGCGTTGCAAGCGTTGTTGCCACAGGTACCCGTACTCGGTTTCATCCTCGGCAGCTTTGTCGGCGGTGTAGTCGGCTCATTTGTGTACACCACAGCATATAGTTGCTTTATGTCCTTCTGTATTGATACTGGTTGCACATTCTTCGGGCTAGTGAAGCAGGATTACATACTTCCAAAAGAAGTTATGGAAGAACTTGGATTGGCTCTGTTTGAGTACGAAAAATTTGAATATGAAAGATTTGAATATGAAAAATTCGAGTATGAAAAATTTCAACATGAAAAATTTGAGTACGCGCCAATCAATATCCGGTTTATTCGACGTGGAGTTATCGGGGTAAATATGGTGGGTTTTGTGGTTTAATTCTGTTTGCACAAAAACAAGTAAGGGCGTATCGAATTATCGGGTGACTTTTCTTAAATTTTACGGTGGAGGATGTGGCAATGAAAAAGAGATTGACAGAGTTGATATTTATCATAGACCGTAGTGGTCCGATGGAATGGCTTTCACGCTAAGATTAGCAAGCTAAACGAACTGACTGTATTCGCTTCTGAACTGTAAAAGTTTCTCTCATCGCACAGTTTAGGGGGCTCTTCTAAGATTTAGGACTAGAAACAAATGAAGCAATAGGCCACAATAGCTAAAATGTAATGACACTCTAAAGGAGATGAAACAAATGACCTTTACAATAGATAAGCCCCAGGACTTTAGTGCGGTACTATCCAAGGCGTCCAGTGAAATAAATAATGGCGGCGGAACTTTCTCGGGCACTGAAAATTCCGGGAAAGCCAGTGCCTGGGGTGTTGAGGGGAGCTACGAGGTAGTAGGAGACAGCATCAGAATATCCATCAGCAAGAAGCCATTTATTTATCCTGCTTTTTTCTTGGAAAAATTTATAAGGGAATATTTCCAGAGCGCGTAAACACCTATCCAGCTCTATGAATAACTTATCACCAACCCTATCAGTTGGTAGCAGTAGAAGAGATAACCAAGGATGAGGAAACTCTTCATTTACGATAAAAAGAAAGGGGGATGACATCCCCCTTTTTTTTGGCTGTTAGGCAGCCTCATAATTACTCTGAAAGGTGATGATCGTAATGCAATACATCGGCAGAATTAAAAAATAGACCGCATAACCTCCATTTTGCTTTATATATTATATATGTAGCGCAGTAAGCGCAACTTAAACAGTAGCTCCGACTACTAAAACAAAAATGGAGGGAAGGTATTTCAAATGAAAAAAGATTTGACAGAGCTGGTATTCATCATCGACCGTAGCGGTTCGATGGGGGGCCTGGAAAGCGATACCATAGGCGGTTTCAATTCTATGCTCAAAGAGCAGCAGGCCCTTGAAGGTGAAGCGGTTGTTACAACGGTTTTATTTGACGACAAATATGAACTGTTGCATGACCGTATCGACATAAAGGCGGTTAGACCCCTGACCGACAAAGATTACACCGTTCGCGGCTCCACAGCCTTACTTGACGCACTTGGTAAAACCATCAAGAAGATTCGTGCGGTGCAAAAGGCTACCGCCGAGGAATATCGTGCGGAAAAGGTGCTGTTTGTCATCATAACTGATGGTCAAGAAAACGCAAGCCACGAATATACAGCGGAACGGATCAAGGCAAGGGTTGAGAGGCAAAAGGATAAATACGGGTGGGAATTTGTGTTCTTCGGTGCAAATATGGACGCCATAGCGGAAGCGGGTAAAATCGGAATTGCTGCCGACCGGGCTCAGAATTATTCCGCTGACAGTGCTGGGACGGGAATGGCATGGAGCAAGTTGACAGGCACTTCCGTATCGTACAGAGCCGGAAAGGGGCTGACCGGGTTGACTGACACATGAGTGGAGAGGTAGCATATGATTTATGTGATGTCCGATATTCACGGTTGCTATGATGAGTTCATGGAGTTGCTCCAGAAGATTAACTTTAGCCCGGCTGATACCCTGCACGTTTTGGGAGATGTTATCGACCGTGGCGCTGAATCCATCAAGTGCCTGAAGTATATCATGGGGGCTTCTAACATTCATCTGCTCATGGGCAACCATGAGCAGATGATGCTTGATGCGCTAACCAGCGAGTTTGATAGAGATGGTTCACTGATGGCCCTCTGGCTTGGAAACGGTGGTACGGAAGTTCTCTCCCCGTTCCGTAAATTACCGAAGGATGAGCAGTTTGCTATCTTAGATTACATCGGCAGTCTTCCGTATATGGCCCAAGTTAAGATAGGTGAACAGAATTACGTTCTCGTCCATGCCGGACTGAACGTAGTGGATGTACCGACAATAGGCGACATCAAACTAACTTCAGCCGTCATTCTTCCCATGCAGCACTACGACGACTTGGTTTGGATACGCGAGAAATTCTTTCGCAAGAAGGCTTTGCCGAAGTCGATAACGATCTTTGGCCATACGCCGATACCGATGATAAAAAGTCGTAACGACGGAAAGGTATGGCGTGATAAGCGATTCAAGGACAAGATTGGCATTGACGGCGGCTGCGTTTATGGCGGCAGCTTACTGGCGTTACGCCTGGACGATATGGCAGAGTTCGCGGTAAAGAAGCATGGTAATGTGTGATTGAAAAGGAGGATATGATTATTTCTGATGATTATCTTGATGATTGGTGGAAAGATGACGATTGGATGGGCAGCGAGGAGCGTGGGGAAAAAATCTTTGACGCAGTAGTTAGTGGTAGGCTAACGCCAGGGGCATATGAACCCTGGAGCCCATACTTTCTGAGGGAGATAAGTAAGGAGGAGATTGCAGAGTATGCCCGGATCGGTCATGTTCGATTTATGGCTAGGGTTAAGGCTATGAATGAGGCTATAGAGGCAGACTATCTAGCCCTCAAGAACAATACTGAACCTCCCCCCGATAAGAGTGCAATCTTAAGCGGGACAAAGAATCCCCTACTTACCCCCCTTCCGTCTGAGATTGAGGAGATTGAGAAAAAAGATGAGGCTCCATGACGGAGCCTTATCTTTTTTACTAATTGGGGAGCCATTCGATCCCATCTCCACTACTATCGGATGAAGTAGGCGATACTACAATCGTCGTAGCCAGCTTTTGCCAAATTTAGAACGAGCTTTTCAGCATCCATCTCACCTGATTTGACACTCTCAAACCACTCCGGTATAGCCTCTTTAAACTTTCTTAACTCATCCTCTTTGGCGTAGCCCAAACAACCATCGCTCATCATGAGGACAGATTCAACGTCATCGGTGGGACAGACATGGACCTTCATACTTTCCTCGATACTTCGGGGATTGAAGGCGCATTCGGTGTGAGTATCAGCTTCTCCTATCTCCCCGTTTCCATACACGAAGTTGAGACCATTCCTCGTCTCCACATAGAGGGGGCTATCTCCAATGGCGGCTGCTATGGTCATCTTCGGTCCAATGATGCAGAAGGAGAGGGTACAGCTCATATCCCGCAACCTGGCCCCGATCTTCCTGGAGTACTCGAAAGCCTCTGCAATCATCCTCTCAAGAATCTTATGAAGACCCTCTTTCAGATCACCATCTTCACCCTCATGGGTGTCGATGAGATCGTGTATCTCCTTGTTATTTGCTGCTATGAAGTCAACAGCAAATTGAGCCCCTATGTCTGGACAGCGAAATTGAGGGTGGCCCATCCCGTCAGCTAGTGCCAGAACCAATCGACCATCATCCACTAAGGACACGGTTCTGTCGTGACAGAGTTCTTTTCGCTGAAGGTGCATCTGTCCCACTAAATACGCTGAATCAATTTTTCCGTTCATAATATTGCCTCCTGCGGTATTATATCATATATAGAATATATAGTTATATCACCTTATTATACGTGTATCTCCGCATATTCCTTTAGCCAAACATTTGATTCTTCTTCCTTCTTTTATCTATAGAATTTAAAATCAGTATGAATTTAAATCAAAGCCATGCCCTTATTCATAGACCGCATAACCTTCATTTTGGTTTATATATTATATACACAGCGCATTAAGCGCAGCGTAAGCAGTAGCTCCGACTACTAAAACAAAAATGGAGGGAAGGGATTGCAGTGATGAAAAAAGTAGAGACCGTATTCAAGGCACTCGCATCATTAGCCGCCGCAGCCTTGGCGACAATCAAGCTCATAGGCTATATCATCGAGATGTGGCCGAAAGCTGAAGCTGCCGCATAGTTCACATTTTTACAGCGTCAAAGTCAGGGCTTCCCATTGCGGGAAGCCCTGTATGTTTTCGGTTACGGAGATTCTTCATAAAGGAGGTGTGCCGATGCCAGCAGAGGTAGAAACGATCTTTTACACCAGGGTTATTCCCTGGCACGGCTTGGGCTTTAATGCCAAAGAAGCCTTAAATTCAGTTGCGTTGGCCGTATGATGAAGCCTAGAGCCGTAATACAGAAGATCAGCTATGAGCAGGCCGTGAGGATCATGGACACCCGTCAACCTCTTGGCCTCTTCTATGCCTTGGAGGCCGGAACATATGTCGGCATTGACAATTCCAACGGTTACGCCTGGACTGAGGCGTTTCCCAACCTGCGGAAGTGCAAGCGTTGGTTGAGTGATTCCGATATTGAAGTTGATTAAGGGGGCAGGTGGTTTTATTCCACCTTCCCCATCTTTCAGGAGGAAAAACATGGAAAACTTATGCTCGGATGCGGTAAATGAGTTGTCGAGTGCGATGCTGAAGGTTCAGGCGGAAATCAGCCCGGCGATAAAAGACGGTGAAAATCCATTTGCGAAAAGCAGGTACGCTACGCTCAATTCTGTAGTCGAAGCCTCTCGTGAGGCGTTGCTAAAGCATGGGATTTGGCTGGTGCAGTATTCTGTCCCGGTAGAAACCGGCAGCCTGGGTCTGGTGACTAAACTGGTTCATGCCGCCAGCGGGCAATGGCAGGCGTCCCTGATGGTAATGCCTCTGCCGAAGGCCGATCCCCAAGGTTACGGCAGCGCCCTGACCTATGCCCGCAGGTATTCCCTGGCTTCACTGGTTGGTCTGGTGACTGAAGACGATGATGGTGAGGCCGCCTGTGGCCGAAGCCACCCCAAGAACAAGCCCAATGGCAAAAATCGTGGGAACGGAGGCCAGAAAGAACTGAAAGGCGATGAGATACCCAACTCCGATTGCGAAACGGATACGGAACAGGCCCATGAGATATTGAAAAGTCTGCCCAAGCTGGAAGGCATCAACTACCGGACGGTCAAGGCGGGTGACGGACAGACCTGCATCATCGCCACTGGCCACACGGCCGCCAAGAAAGATATTTTGACCGGCACCGGCTTCCGTTGGAATTCGGAACGGCAAATCTGGTGGAAATACGCAGCTTGATTCAGGCTGCCTTTACAGGAGGAATATTATGAAATGGCTACAAAAGCCCTGCCTGGAAGCGCAGGATAGCTTCAAGGAAAACAAGTACCTCGACGACCGGGAAATCCATTATGATCCGGCAATAATGGCGGCCTTTTCCGCCACTACCAGGAAAAACCCCTATTTCGAGGGCTCATTTGACCCTAAAGGTTTATCGGCTGATGAACTGGAAAAAGCCGAAGTCATTGATCCGAAGTCGGTAAACGCTTCACTGTACGATGTCCATATTCTCAAACACCTGTTCCAGTATTTCACCACCAAGGACAACGGACGCTATATGCTGGAGAATGTGGCCGTATTTCCCATACCTGAACCCGGCCAAGGAGTGGTTTATGCTGCGACCAATGCCAAGAGAATAGCCTTCTTCCATTCCCAGACAAGCCACGCCAACCGCTTTCTCATGCTGGAAATCCCTTCTGACATCTTAAAGGCCATAAAGGCTGATCGGTTTGGCATAACCAGGCCCTTGGAGATACAGGACGGCTATCTCTCGGTTGAGACTAATGGGGTTAGAACGGCCTTGACCCTGGAGAAAGTCTGCCGTCCCGCTCTTACTTTCCCTGATGTAGCGATGCTTCTACCGCGCCGCATCGCAGTTCGGGAGTTGATAGGAGGCCATTGTCCGGCCATGCTTATTGAGGATATTGCCAGCTTCGCCATAAAAGGGGTGAAGGGAAATTACATACGATTCCTCATACCCAAGGCCAATAACGTGATGGTCTTTGCCGAGAGTGGTCTTTGGGGATTAAGCACGGCGATCGCAACGGCCTTTAATGAAGAGGCTCCCCTGCCATCTGTAATCAAAGAGGTATGGCCACATGAAGGAGAACCGGACCCTTGGTTGGAACCAATACAAGGCGCTTGTGAAGAGCAGGAGAGCGATACTGTCCAGGAGCCAATAGATTTAGCCGCCTGAAAGCTCTGGCACACTTTAGGTCTATCATAGAAAAAATCACAATAACCCCCTTGGATTTTTCCTGGGGGCTTTTTGTTGGAGGGAACCCCAATGAAAACTCAAGATGAAATCCTGTCGCTTCTGGCTTCCGGCCTGAAAGCGGCCAGGGAAAAACATACCAGGGAAATGCTGGGCGACCGCAGCCAATACCTGGGCTTATCCGACCTGGCTTTGGGGCTTTCCTGCCCCAGAGCCGTTGTAATCGCCAAGTTGGGCGGGTCTCAGGCTGCTGACAGCCTGGAAAGCCTGTTGAAACTCCGTCGCGGACACTGGCTGGAGCATGGCCTGGAAGAAGCCCTTGGGGCTATCAAGCGGAAATTCATCTCGCAACTTCGGATCAGCTTCAGTCATGGAAACGTACCAGTCAAAGGGCATCTTGATTTGCTGCTGCCGGATGAAGACGGGTTGACCGTTCTGGAACTGAAAAGCACGGCCCGCCTACGGGATCAGGTTTACGCCAGCCATGAGGCCCAGCTATATGGTCAGCTATCACTATTGAAAGAACTCTGGAGCCAGCCGGTCTTCAGCGCCGGAGACCATTCAGAATCCTATTCTTTCCCGGAACTGATCCAGCGCCGCCTGGGAATCAGTTTGCCAGATTCAGCCAGTTCAATTTCCATTCGTGGATTTGTTCTGGCCGTATCCCCCCAAGCTGCTAGAGCCTTTGGCCCCTATGAACCCAACGGTGCTGTATTGGAGGCTCTGCTTCGTACCGCTACTCAGATTTGGCAATCCATCACAACGTGAATTTTTCTTTTTTTTCTACTATAAATCTTGCTCGACCAAATTTTTCGGTGGGCGGCCTCTCTTGGGCTTGATTTTTTTGCGAGATGTGTAGGCAGGCGCGCAGCCTTTCGGTATATCGAAGCCGAATGCTTGGCATATATCCACTTGTGCCCCGATGAACGGGGTGATCACCTTGGCCCGATTCGTATGCTCTATTAAACGGATCGGCCTCATCTCGTCAAGTATGTCCAGTGAGGAAGAGAGCAAGTCTTTAAGGCTGGTACTCTTCCAAACATGGCGCAAGTGGGAGCTCAAAACGAGGGACACGAAAAGTATGAAGAGCCGTCCGGTCTTCCCTTCCTCCGACCAGTTTCGCTGTCTGTCGGCTGACATCTGACCTTTCATCTGCTGGAAATACTTTTCCTGCTCGTCCCGTAGACGGTAGGTCCGGAATGTTTTCATGGCGTCGAAGTCCAATCCGTGGGTAATGATGGAGAAGAACCCGGAAAGGCTGCGTGCTTTCGCGACCTTCTTCTCATTTAGTTCGAAAGACGTGATTGCCCTCGTGGCAGGGTCGTGGAAGACTTTGAAGTAGCAGTAGTCGCGCCTTATCGTGGCGTCGTCACCCAAGATATTTCTGTTTTCCAGAAGTTCGCCAAGGGCGGCTTCCTGGAGAGACAGGGCTATGTCCAGTTCCATCAGTTCAAGGCTCCTGCGCATCGGGTCAAAATAAAGGTTTAACTTCAGCCGGTCAGACGCCTTTACGGTTTCTCCGATACTCTCGACTTCATAATCAAGATCAAACTGTTTGTAATATATCTTGGCGTCAGGATCAACCGCCATCCCTTCCGGGCGTGCGCCGAATTCCCCAAGCCCCCGGATCGCGTTAGTGACCTCTTTCTGGCCGGTCTTGACGCACATGACCATAGACTGCCCACGCAGTATGTATTTTTCAAGATTGTGCAGCGTGTCATAGCCTCGGTCCGTGACCAAAACCAGATCCTTGAAGCCGGCATGCTCAAGATCCGTGAGAATGATGTCAAGGCTTCGGGAATCCGGCATATTGCCCGGAAACGTTCGGTAATAGACTGGCATATGGCTGGAAAGCGTGTACACGACGACCTCTGTGGTCTGTGCAAGCGGCAGGCGCTCCCTGTTCCTGCCCCAGCGAATGTCCGCAAGGCCGTTCCCATATGCGGACCTGCTGGTGGAATCGACGGCACAGAGTTCGTCTTTCCCAAGCCTCGCCGCGCGAAGCTTCAAAAGATCCATGCGATGCTGTTCGGTAATGAACTGGGTGAGCCGGGTGATCTCGGTAGGCGTCAGTTCTCTCGAAGAAGGAGTCTTGGCAGCCCTCTGCCACCTGGCGACGCGGTTATATGTGAACTTCGTAAGATAAGGGAAGACCGCCAGGGTAAGAATATCGTCCACGATTTCGCGATTCCCGTTGAAAACGGCCTCCAGATCCTGGCGGATGCCGGTTTTCATGGCGATCTGTTCAAGCAGCCAGACATCGCCGTACAAACGGTTTTTGCAGTCACCGCCGCATTCCGGCCTTCCCGCCTTTCGCAGTCCTGTGAGTTTCTCCGCTTCGCTCAAGTCCCAGTCTTCGGGGAAGATTAGCCGTGACCGCTCTTCGGGCGACGCCTGGAAAAACGCCGTGCCTGGGATGAATTTTCGGCTCCCGTCAACGGTACCCCAGTGGATATATCGATATTTCTTTCTTCCCGTGCTTGGGTCGATATAAGGGGGTTGAGTACTGGCGTATGTATAACCGTTTGTGGTATGCGGTTTGACTCGATATTGGGCGTTTGGATCGACAGGTCTTGCCATATGCGTTGACACCATCCTTTCATTTATAGTATAATTATACTATAAATGAAAGGATGGTGTCAAGAAGAAATTCTAAATATCCCTTATTTTAATGTTTTTCTAATGGTAGTCAAGGTTTGTAGTAGAGAAAAATGAAAAACTCACGAACTTCAAGACCTGTTTCTGCCGCAAAAAACCGGAAATTTCCTGCATAAAATTCACCTTTCCTTCCCCTTGGCAATGGGCAAGAGTGGGCTCAAATGCGTCCATGTGGGACGAAATGATACCAAGTGATACTTTTTTCTCTTGACAATTGGGAGAGAGTCGGTAGAGTGAAGGCATATACCCCGCTCTGGGGTATATATAGCAGATAAAAAGCCTAGCCAAGCCTTAAGTCTGCCGGGGCCTCGGTCCCAGGGCCGGTGAGTTGTCGCCACAACTTGCCGGCCTTTTTTTGTCAAGGTCCTGTCACGGCCAGCCAAGCCGGCCAAATTTCTCTAGATGTTGTGGGCCAGGTTAAAAAAAACGGCTTGAAACATCATGGACTGGTATTAACCTATTTTCGGCCAAAGGTCAAGCTGTTTAATGTGATTTTTAAGAATTTTTCTAATGCTATTCACATGATAAGTGTATATAAGAAGTGTATATATTGTGGAAATCCTTTTACCTCAAGCCAATCACTCAGCCCCCGGCCCTCGCTCCCCTTTGGCGGCCTCCGCTCTGGCCTCTTCCCGCAGCTCGTCAAGAAAGTCTGCCCAGGCCTGCATCATCTCCTGACGCTGGGGGATGTAGTCGGCAAAGTTATAGGCGGCGGCCACCTTGTTCCGCTCGCCGTGAGCCAGTTGAATTTCAATCCAGGCCGGGTTAAACCCCTTCTCCCTCAAGAACGTGCTGGCAGTGCGCTTAAAGCCGTGGGTGGTATGGCTGATCAAGGCCCCCGGCCCATAGCCCAGGCGGTTCAGAGCCCGGCGCAAAGTCTCAGGGTTCATTGGCGCTTGGGCGCCGGACAAAGCAGGGAATAGACAGGGCCCGCCACCGGTCAGTTCCCGCAAGGCTTCCAGGCGTTCCTTAACCTGGCGGGCCAGGGGGATAAGGTGATCGCCCTTCATCTTCATGCGCCATCCTGGAATCCGCCAAAAAGAAGAGGCCAAGTCCACCTCAGCCCAACGGCCGCCAGCCAACTCCCCGGCCCTGATGAAAACATAGGGGGCCAGGTCCAGGGCTTTGCCGGCCAGGGTGTGGGCGATGGTTTCAATGTCCAGGAGCAAGCGGCCCAATTCCGCCGGCGTCTTGACAGCCCTCTGATGTTTGACCGGCCCGGTCTTTCTCAGTTCGTGAATACCTTGCAGATCGGCCGCCGGGTTCCGGTCTGTCCAGCCCTTGACTATGGCGTGCTGAAATATCTGGCCGATATATTGGCGGCATCTCTGAGCGGTCTCCTGAAATCCCCTCCGCTTGATGGCCAGAAGAACATTCAGGATTTCCGGGGCCGTTATCTCCCCCAAGGGCCGGGCCCCCAGGCCCAATAATATGTGCTTTTGCAACCGGCCTAAAATGGCATCGGTAGCCCGGTCTTCGTAACCGTTTTCTCGCCTTGATTCCAGGAAAGAGGCGGCCGCTTGCTCAAAGGTCAGGGCGGCCTTTTTTTCGGTCAACTTACGGGCTTGTTTCTCGGCCGCCGGGTTCTGGCCGGCCTTGAGTTCTCTTTTGGCGATCAGGAGCGCTTCCCGGGCCTCAGCCAGGGTCACCACGGGCCAAGCCCCTAAAGACAAGGTTTGGCGCTTGCCTTCAAACCTGTAATCAATCCGCCAGAGCTTGCCTCCGGTGGGGGTGACCACCAAATAAAGGCCTCCTCCATCGGAGTGCTTTGCTGGTTTAGGCCCGGGCTTCAGGCTCCTGATTTTAACGTCCGCAAGCTTCCCGTTATACATGCATCGCCTCTACCGGCCAAATACCGTCAATTTGAAACTGCCCGCTCAGAATACCGCCAAATTTGCGAGATGTCAATATATGGTATGATACGACATAAGACAAAGAAAATCCCAAAAATCAGCAGGTTGGTTGATTTTTGGGATGATATGAGACAACAAAATACTATACTATGGTGGGCCCACCAGGACTCGAACCTGGAACCGACCGGTTATGAGCCGGCGACTCTGACCAATTGAGCTATGGGCCCCATAGCGAAAGAATCAGGTCACTATACTATCATTTGACGGCCGGCGCAAGTCCGCCTTGCATTAAGCGCCCGGTTAAGCTATCATGCCTTCATGTTTGCTCCCGCAAGGCCGGGCCGGTATTTGGAGGAAAAATGGCTGAAATCCGTGCGCCCATGAGCGGCAATATTTGGAAAGTGCTGGTCAAAGCCGGGGATCAGGTCCAGGCTGACGATGAGATTTTGTTCATGGAAGTCATGAAGATGGAAGTGCCGGTCACGGCCCCCCAT
>Ga0099364_10008084_pt1 | contig 14881 bp, 9 predicted proteins | sample TergutTh196P3_FD_73070 | JGI IMG/M metagenome (GOLD analysis project Ga0099364, IMG submission 73070) | Microcerotermes parvus P3 segment gut microbial communities from Pointe-Noire, Republic of the Congo - Th196 P3 | ecosystem: Host-associated > Arthropoda: Insects > Digestive system > Gut ... | reverse complement strand
GAGAGACTGCTTGTTGGTCGGCGGTGAGGTTTCCGTATCTTACACCTTCGTATACATGTCGATATTTTTCCATTTCATCAAGATTATTTTGATAGAAGAAATCTCCTTTTTCGATGGTTTGTGTTGGGGTGTCGGCGGTTGATATGTCGATTTTTTTCGATTTTAGCCACAAGACTAAAAGTTTATATGAAAGCCGTATTTTCTTATTTGGCTCTTTTTCGCGTTTGTAGATTTTTAAATTAATTTTCAGCCTGTCTTTCTTAACCGTATGCGGAATAAGCTCCTCAATATAATCAACATAAGCGGGTTTTTCGTTGTCTTTTGGGTGGATTGTGTTTTTTCTTCTCAACATAGCCTTGATTTTTGCAATTAAGCCGTGAACCCACCCCAAAACTTCTTTGCGGTATTTCCGCAGAAAGTAAACAGTGACAGCGATTACTATAGTCATGATGGCAATATCCCACGCTAAGCCTACCCTTGGGTCGTGGTGAATTTCAGGCTGGTTTGCGGCACGCGAATTTGACATTCCCAAAGAAGGCAAAAGGCTTAACACCAAAGAAATAAGCCCGATTATAAACGAAACAATTACACCCAAAATCGCGCCGATTTGCTCTCTCAAAAGAAAGAGTAGAAGTATGACTGTGCAAACTGCCCCGACAATCACGCTGTTCAGAAAGCGAAGGTTTCGGGGAATTGACAGCCCCGCTCCCGCGCGCCGCTCTAACAGCCTGCTGATGTTTGCTTGATTGTAAATCAGCGCGGTGAACAGCCCGTTGAGCAAAATGTTAAAGACAATCGTCTCGCGAATAAAGCTTGTGTCGCTCTCTAAAAATGCAATTCCTACATAGCACAAAAGGCTTACACCGAACAAGACACCAAGCACCATCGGCTTTGCTAAATCGTAATAGTTCTTTTTATAAGTCCACCTGCCAACGTAAAAGCAATAGAGAGCCAAAGCCGAAAGCGAAAGGTTTGCGAAAAAGAATTGCCCATAATAAAGCGCGCCCCCCAACAATGGCAGTGAGGTCATGATGAGACAGGACAAAACCACTATAATGCGCGAAAACATAAGCCTTAGCCAACCCTGTTTCTCTTTTGTGTAAACTTTTGAGACGAAAAATTTGCTTAGCCCCCCACAACGTTTACACAGGAATAAAAACGGCAAGCAAATAAACCAAATGCGAAACGGCGAGTCGCCGCCGAAACTCTCTTGCTCCCCATAAAGCAAAACGGGGACAACAGGCGACAACAATGAAAAAATCGCCATAAGATTAAACAACTTCTTCATATTTTCAAACATGTCCTTCCTAACGGCACGATTTTGCCGTAGCCTATGTTGTTTTTGTCGTCAATATTGGCGTTGCAGTAAAAAACGGTGTTCTTCCCGTCTGACATGCCGTTTCGATAAAACCTGTCAGCGGCTTTGGCGATGTTTTTGCTTATAAAGTAGGTGAAAATAAAAATGTCGGTATAAGGAGCAATGTCGATTGTTTCCATAAGAAGGCTGAAACTTGAGCCGCACTCATTTTTAAGCCGCGCTAAACATTCAAGCTCACTCGAATATCTTGTTGTCAAGCCCGAAAATTCAGGCTCTTGAGTGCTGTTGGTGATGATTGTGGTCTTGATTCCCGATGCTTTTGCTTTGTTCAAGTGCCACGCAACGGCTTTTATTGCTGTTTCGATATAGCTGTCAGGCGCGGGTGAGAGTCCCCCAAACTCGCCGTGTTGAAAATTTATGAGGTATAAAATGTGGTTGTGGGTGGTATATTCGGTGTTATAAACCATGAGAGAGCCTGCTTTAGCCGTGCTTGCCCAGTGAATACGGCTCATGGGTTCGTCGTTATATTCCCTCACTCCCGACACTGCGAACGGGTCGTCGGAGATAAACCGCCGAACAGGGTTAGTACCCCAAAGAAGGTCGTCATTTAACGGCAACGTTTTCAGTTCATAGGGGCAAGGCAAGACAACCAACTCAATGTCCGGTTGTATTAAGGAAGAGGTAGAGCAAAGCCCAAAAAGGTCGCTGGTATAAAGCCGTATGTCATCGAAACGATAAACGCCGCGTTTTAAGCACTTGACATTCCACACTCTTATGCATTTTCTTCTTCCCCAAAGCATAAACACACTCGGGACAAATCTAAGCCCCGATTTAACATCGGGCTGTGTGCCGATAAACTCTAACCACCCCGAAACAGTAAGCTCGGTTTTTATCCACGGAATAGGAAAAGGCATGGTGTTAGAGACCTCTTCGACAACCTCAACCGTGTCGCCTTCAAAGACCTCGTTTATATTAACGCTTATGGCGTATTCCACACCTTTTGCGGCAAACGATTCATAAATTTTCGACTGTATGAATATGACCGCGATAAATATAAACAATACCGCAAAAATTACCATGGGTTGGGTTGTCCTTTCATTTAGATATTGTTCAAAAAATTTTTCTCTCGCTTTCTGTAATGTTATTTTAGCATATTTGATTTTAAAAGTCAATCGTCCGTCACATCGCCACAAAGGCTATGCCCCATCTGTCAGCATACTCCTCTGCATAACTCCCACTTACGCCGTAAATTGTCAAATCCGGGCAACCTTGAAATGCCCTATCGCCTATATCCGTCACACTATCAGGAATTACAATACTCGTCAACCCAATACAACCCTCAAATGCCCAATTGCCTATACTTGTCACACTATCGGGGATTATGATTTCCGTCAACCCCATGCAATTTGCAAATGTCAATTCGCCTATACTTGTCACGCTGTCGGGGATTACTATTTCCGTCAACCCCGTGCAACCGCTAAATGCCCATTCTCCTATACTCTTCACGCTATTAGGAATTGTCAGGCTTGCCAACGCCGTGCATTCCCAAAATGCGCTCCCGCCTATACTCGTCACACTGTCGGGGATTATTATTTCTGTCAATTCCACACAACGCGCAAATGCGCCCTCACCTATACTTGCCACACTGTTGGGGATTATTATTTCTGTCAATTTCGCACGATGCCAAAATGCATTATCGCCTATACTTGTCACACTGTTGGGAATTATATAGCTTCCCATTATTCCGGGTGGATATTGTATAAGTTCTGTAGTGGTTTTGTTAAACAACACACCGTCTATGTCGGTGAAATGTTGATTATTAGCTGAAACTTTTATTTCTGTCAACGCCATGCAATCGTAAAATGCAATCGCACCAATACTTATCACGCTGTCGGGGATTGTCACACTCGTCAACCTCAAATAAGAAAAAGCCGAAGTACCTATCATCGTCACAGTCATGCCATCAATAGTCTCCGGTATAATCACTTCGCTCACTCTGCCGATATACCTTACAATCTCTACTCCATCTAACCCGTCAGGGCGGTATATAAATTCACTTTCGGGGGCAACGGGAACATCGTCATTTTCCAAATCATCGGAATTATCGTTAACGTTTTCTTCTTGCTCAAGAAGAACGCCGGAAATATCCTCAACATTTTCTTCACGCTCAACAACTTCACCGGAAATATCCTCAACATCTTCTTCGCGCTCAACAACAACATCGGAAATATCCTCAACATCTTCTTCGCGCTCAACAACATCACCCCGAATCTCATCGCCGGAGCTGTTGTCTTGATTTTGTGTGTCGGGTTGTGGCTCTGCGGAACTGTTTACTGTCTCGACAAGTGTCAAATCAGCCAAATCAGCTAAATTCACAAGCGCGGAATTATCGCTTTGCGCTGAACAAGCGCAAAGGGTTAATAATAGTGCGGTTGTTGTTAAAAATGTAATAAAATTTTTCATCTTTAATAAATCACCTCGCTTTCTGTAATGTTATTTTAGCATATTTACAAACAAAAGTCAACAAATAAATTTATATATAACACCACCGCCCAACACATAAGTGTTGGGCGGTGTATAATTTTAAATCCCGTCCGCGCAAGCGGACTCAATCACTGTCAACTCTCAACTGTCCACTGTCAACTGCCGTCAACTTTCTTAATCGCCCCTTTAGTAACCACAATCGTCCCACCTTCAGAAGTGGTGAAGTGGAGATAGCCGTTTTTGTCGACACGATACTGCGATACTCTCAAGGGTCTGAATTTATTTGTTGCTCTGTCATAGCTGTAGAAGTTCAATCTCTCGCCGTTTGTAATCCCAGGGGCTCTTGCGGCGACGGTTGCTTCTTGACCGTAACTGCCGTTTTGCCCTAATTGAATTACTAAAGCAACGTTTGAGAAAAACTTGTCAAATCTTTCCTTGATTTGTCTTGGAACTGCCCCGGTGGTAGTGCCTGAAAGATTAAGCGTTTCGTTTGCTTTGGTAACGTCAACGATAACACGCACATCAACCCTTGATTTATCAGCCGTTAAGCTGTCAATGGTGAGGGTAATTCTGCCGCCTGATTCGTTTGAAGCCGCCGCCATTGCCGCGAAAGTCTCGCCTGTGACAACTGCAACGTTTGCAAAACGAACGTTCACGTTAATGCTTGATGTGTCGTTTCCTGCTGCTTGAGCTTGAGCCACTGCTGCTGAGACCGCGCTTTCAACCGCGCTTATTGCCGCACGGGTTGAAATCGTGTTGCCTGCCGCGCCGCCTGTACCCGTTGTGACTGTGCCGGGTGCAGCACCGCCGCCACCGCCGCCTCGTCTGCCATCAAAGGTGGGACCGCCACCGCCTTCGCCACCGCCGCCGCCATCAACTCTGTCGGGTTTAAGAATGATGTTTGCACCGGGGTCGGGTTTCAAGTTTCTGAAGTCCGCGCCTTTAACTTTGCCTTCTGAAGTCCACGGTTGAATTTCAGCAGGGTTAAATCCGGGAGGAACTTGAAGTTGTGGAATCGGCTCACTCATTGGAGTTTGCTCTGTCGGCAAGAGGAATCCGTTCATTTCAATGGTTCCATCGGGAGCGATTGTCGGCTTCTTGAAGGGATTTGACGGGTTTTGGCTGTTGAAAATATCAAACCAGTTGCGTTCGGCATCTTCAAGATAAGTCATTGTAGGAATGTAAAAATCGGAATCGGGTCCGCCCAAATTGGAGTCAAAGGTACCGTATGCTATGCTGCCATCGGGGTTGCGAACAACGGGACCCCCGTTTGATACGGTGCCGTCATTCCCTTGAAGGAAAAATTCATTACCAATTAGTGGATGCATTTTGTCTGTGCTGATTCTTATTCTTCCGCCTGATTCAAAGAGCAGGTTGTTATAGGCTCTGAATTTCAGCAAGTCTTGTTGCTCGGGGGGAAGGTCTTGAATTCTGAAAACAGAAGTCATGGTGATTCCCATTACGTTTCTGAAAGCCGTGCTGTTATAGACTTTAAGCCCTGTTCCTGTGTTGGCATCAAAACCTATTGCGTAGTTAAACATAGAGATGCAGTTTCTTATTTCGTGCGGAACTGCCATGTTGGCACCACCCATTTTAAAGCCGTTGCCATTACCTAATTTTGCAGCAACAAAGCTTCCGGGGACACCGCTGACTTCATCATAGTCATAATCCGGCATACCGTTGGCGTAAGAAACGCAACTGTCAATAATTACGGGACCTATCGGGCCGTAGGTTGACTCGGCGAACATATCCCAACCATCGTCGGCGTTAAAGCTTGATATGCAATATTTGAACATGTTGCCGCGCCCAACGATTTGTTTCGCCGCCATACCGTCAGAGTTTGCTCTTTGAATGTCAGCGCAGTTTTTAGATGTGCTGCTTATAACTAAGTTGTTGTTAGGCCAACCTGTGTCAATGGTTTCGGTGGCATAACCGCTTATTTGAATACCTGTATCGGTGGCGTTTAATACGTTCATTCTTTCAATTCTGTTGCCATGCCCCGATATTTGAATGGGTCTTCCGGCGTGACCGGGATTGTTTCTGCTACTTCCACTGTCAATGTCAAAGCCGTGAATATGCCAGTTGTCACCTCTGAGATAAATACCGCCGTTAGTGCTGTTTGTGTAGTCAAGAACAACATGGGCACCCGGGTCTGCCATAAGCGTGCCGCCATCGTTGCCGCGTTGAATCACCAACCTGGTGTTGATGGGGTATCTTCCTCCCAACATAACGATTTGTTGCCCTGGACGACTGTAGTTAAGAGCTTCTCTCAAAGACATGGGGTCGCTTCGTGTGCCTGCCGCGATTACAGTGCCGCCCGGGGAAACATAAATCGCATAGGCAGGGTCAGCTATACTTCTGACTGTGATTGAGAACCTAAGCTCGAATTCATCCTGAGTCGGGTCAATTTCAAATCCTGTTTCGAGGTTTTGGCGTTTGCTTCTGTCTATTTTTACTGTTGCAAAAAGGTCGTTAACACCTTGTTCTAAATTAAGGGGAACGAGAGTACGTTTGTTGCCCTCAATTTCGTATGGGCCCGCTATTCTTCTGTAGTTTGTATCTGTGATTTCAATCGTGCCTGTTACGTTTGTGACAAACGCAGGACTGAAAGTCGGTGAGCCTGTTGTAGCGGTTGAGTCAACCCGCAAGGCGATACTTTGATATCTTGTCGGACGCGGATTAGTCCCCGGTGCCGGTTTGGGTTGTGAATCCGGGTCAAACTCTTGCCATTTAATATCAGTTATTTCTGCCGCCATTTTACGTGAAACAAACATGCCGACAAAATATCTGTCCGGGTCTTGGATACGAACGTGATAGTCGGGAACATATTTACCGTCCGGGTCTAAAATGAATTGTCCGTTTTCATCGAAAACGTATTCGCCATTTGCATCAACCTTAACTAATTCGCCGTAGGCAACTAACGGATTGTCAACAAATGGTGTTCCACCGTAGTTTTGCCCAAGAGGGTCGGTGTATTGCCATGATTGACGAGAACCGTCCATAATTCTCGCGCTTAAAAATGTCCCACGGAAACCGAAGTTGTCTTTTTCCAATTTAAACACGAAGGTTTCGCCTTCATTGCCCATTTCTTTGATTGCAAATCTGTCGTGAGCTATCCATCTCATGTCGTAACCCGGGATTAACGGGTCATTTCTGAGAGTAGCGCGGTAGAACTGGTCAAAACACATGGTGTCTGTTCCCCAAACATAAATGCCATCGGGAGAAGTTTCACCTGTTTTGTCGAACCAACCGGTTTTAACGATAAGACCAGGTGAGCCTTCAACTTGAAGTTCTTCACCTGTCGGTGAAATGAAACGAATACGCCCCATTCCGACAGCTATAGAGTTGATATAGGCTAAAAAGTCATTTTGTGTTGCAAGGTCTGTGGCAATCAGCCCGAACCCCGATTGGGTGTCAGTCGGTTCTGAACGTCCTCTGAAGGTGTCTTCAACACGGTCGGCAATCTTAAAGGTAGCTTCAAGCGACCAGTTTTGACGTTCGGGGTCAATTTCGGTGTAGAAGAAAGAGAAGCCTGTATGCCCTTCTCTGAACTTCGTGAGAATTGGCGACGACATATAGAGTTTAGCAGGGAATCCCCCTTCTGTCGCGCTCTTTGTGGGGTCAACTGTTATTGGAATGTTTCTGTAATTTGTTTGCATTGGGAAGAACAAGCTGGTTGTTCCGTAATATTGGTGGTCTCTGTGATAGGTAAAACCGCGTTTGTTAGGAGATGTGTTGGTTAAACCCTCACCCATTGAGCCAACGCCCTCAGCTAAAACCGGTTTGTTGACATCATCATAAAGGTAGGTAAACCCGTATGTGGCATAGTTCGCCGGGCCTAAGGTTGAAGCCTCAAAGCCTTTACCCATAACGCCGTATAACCAAGTGCGGTCTTCAAAGTCGATTCTTGCGCGAACGCGAGTGCCGTCAACTTGGTCGAGAGCAGGGTTAAACCCGGGGCCCTCGTTACGGAACGCACGCACTCTGAAGTCGTATTCGTTTCCTATGGTGAGTGGCTGTCCGCCGATATCAATGGGTTCTGCCAAATTAAGAACGTAGTCGCTCTTAGGGCCGCTGTATAGCATCCTGGCATTGTTCCAGTTGGTTCCTGCTGCCGGCTGTCTTATTTGAAGCTCATATCTTGAACCTTCAGGAACAGCGCGCCATTTAATGATATAATCATCGGGTTTGAACTTATCGCGATAAGTGGTTAGAATAATCGGGTCTTCAAGCTGAACGTTAGCCGCATAACCCGGTTGACCCATCGCAGGGTATGGCGGAGATTCAATCGCAAAGCCATCGTTATAGTTGTCTATATCCACGATACCCGCATCAATCATGCCCGCGCCCCTACCGGTTTCTCTTGAGCCTAACAGAATAAATCTGTAGTTGCCCGAACGTGGAATCGGATAGGCTAATGTTTTGTTTTCGCCAACCCGTGCTTCCCAAGTTCTTTGGATAACAACAGGGTCTGTCGGAGATTCAACGGCAAGCCCCGAATTTGTGTCAATCACGATTAAAGCAACTTTATCAACACCTTCCCAACCGATGTTACCGCTCCAGTTGACTCTGAGTTCTTTGCCAACTAATTCGATGTTGGGATTTATTCTTATGTTTGCCGCCGCATCGGTTAATGTAGGACGCGGTTCAAATGTATATTCCAATCTCATGAGGAATGTCCTTGAGTTATTTGCCGAAGCGAGCGAATAGGTATAAACGCCCGGACCGGGAAGGTCAAAGTCCATTTTAAGAGGACGGTTTTCGGCAGAGCCTGTTTGAGTAACACCCTCATCACTCACCCAACCGGGATAAAATCCGGCAGGGATATATTGTCCCGCACCAACGATTTGACCGTTAATCGGGTCGGTTCCTCTTCTGACGTTAACAACCCTGCCCGCATCAGAGCCATGTGCCCAGACTGAAAGCCGTGAGCCTGTCGCACCGGCAGGCACGTTTATGGTGAAATAACGCCCGTCACGAGTGTCGGTGACAATCGGGTTGCCGCGAATGTCAAAAGCACCGCGAATTTCAATGCCTTCAAGCGAGCCGACCATGTCGGGAGTAGGTTCGGTTAAGCCTGCATCTGTAGGGCCGCCCGCGCCACCGGCAGACACGTTTGAGTTGAACGGCAGGTTGTTATAGCGCATATGATACGAGAGTTCACCCGGACCCGGGCATATCCAATTGAACACGCCATCAGCAAACGAAACGTTGCCGAATTGGTCTGCTTCACCGACAGCACCGCCGCCGGGTGCGCCGACTAAGCTGTTGAAGTTAATCTCAACAACATGAGCGTTCGGCATGTACGGTTCGTATGTACTGTCGGGTAAACGCTTGTCGCCGCCCGGGGCAAAGTTGCCCGTTGATTGCAATTCTAAATTTTCTTCCTGAACTTCTTGGTTAAGTATTTCACTGTTTTCTTCGCTATTTTCGTCTGTTTCTTCGCTATTTTCGTCTGTTTTTTCGCTGTTTTCGCCTGTTTCTTCGTTAGTTTCGTCTGTTTCTTCATCAAGTTCCTCGCTGATTATGTCGTCGTTACCCTTATCAACAACATCACCGATTTCGATATAATCACCTAAACCGATTGTGTCGTCAGCCGATACAGAGCCGAACAACAAACTTGACATCAGAAAAACAGTCGCCATGATGCCACTAAGAATTCTTAGCTTCTTAGATTTTGACATAAAAGTTTCCCCCTTTTAATATAAAATTTAATTTTTGACGTATACAACTTATCGCATATATTAATAATAACAGAATTAAGAAATTTTGTCAATAGTTTTTATGTCTAAATGGTAGAAATAGTCCACAAATATTTACAAAATAATTGTGAAATATGACGGTTTTTGAGTTTAAAATTTTGCTTGACGACATGGCGAAAATGTGGTAGAATAGGTTTAAAGAGCAAACACAACCCGAAACGAGGTAATTCATAAATGAAATCTTTGGAATTAAAAACCCCTGTAAATCGACAATATAAATCCAGTCTATTCGACAAGCTGTTTTCCACGAAAAAAAGCATCTTGACACTGTATAATGCACTTTCGCAAAGCAAATATCCGCCCGACACTCCGGTAGAAATCACAACCCTTGATGACGTGCTTTACAGGGGCAGATACAACGATTTGAGTTTTACTATTGACGGAAAATTAGTAGTGCTAATAGAACAACAAAGCACCATCAATAACAATATGCCGTCAAGACTCGTTCTCTACTATGCGAAAATTCTTGAACGCTATATCAAGGCTCAAAAAGGAAGTATATACGCCTCGCGGCTTATCAAGATTCCACGCCCTGAATTTATTGTGTTGTACAACGGCACGGACTATTACCCCGATGAGGGAGTTTTAAGACTTTCGGATGCGTTTTTTGAGCTGCCAAAAGTTCACGAAATTAACGGGGGAATTGAAATCACGGCGAGGGTATTGAACATCAACAAGGGACGAAACAAAGACATTGTTCAGAAAAGCATTGAACTTGACGGATATGTGGATATTGTCAGTGAAATTAACAAAAATAAAGATTCCGGCATGAACCTTGAGGAAGCCATTGCAAAGGCGGTTGAGGATTGTGCGAGCAGAAATATTTTAACCGATTTTTTAGAAAAATATGGAGGTGAGGTCATGAGTTTACTTTATGCCGAATGGGATTGGGACGAATACGTAAAAGTGCAAAGACAGGAAGCAGCTTTAGACAGTATATTTGAAATTGCAAAAAAACTCTTGGGCATGGGTGATTCTGTAGAAAGAGTATCTGTAGCAACGGGCTTGCCTTATGAGCAAGTAGAGACCCTCTGCACACAATATAATCGTTAAAAAAATAAAAAGAATAAAAAAATAAAACAAGCATATAAATCCCATATATGACAATTTCACTCAAATAAGGGGAGAATTATTATGTTTGTTTTTTCAATTTCAAAAAAGAAGGCATTAAGAGCGGGGGTGTTAGTGCTTGCTTTATTCGCCATTGCCGCTATAACCATTGCCGCGATTCTTACCGCTGTGGACATTAGTGCCGGCGAAAATCGGCTTCCGATTTACTCTGTTGAGCGCGCCGATAATAAAGTCGGGCTTTCTTTCAACTGCGCGTGGGGAAATTCCAATACCGATGAATTGTTGGAAATATTAAGCACTGCCGGGGTGAGAGCAACCTTCTTTGTCACCGGTGAATTTTGCGACAAGTTCCCCGAAGATGTGAGAAAGTTCGCCGCCGCAGGGCATGAAATAGCCAACCACTCAAACGCTCACCCACACATTAAAGGTATGAACATAAACAGTCTCATCGCCGACACCAAAGAAGCAGAGCGCAAAATCACAATGCTAACCAAGAAACAGCCCAAACTGTATCGCGGCCCGTATGGCGAACACGACACCACATCTGTCGCCACTATTGAGGGAATGGGCTACAAATTCATTCAATGGTCAGCGGACAGCATAGACTGGCAGGGACCGGACAGTGAAACAATAAAAAGGCGAATCATTGACAAGAGTGTTGCGGGTTCAATCTTGCTCTTCCACAATGACCTTGAAAACACGACACAAGCATTGCCCGAAATACTCACCGAGCTTAAAAAGAAAGGCCTTGAGCCGACACCCGTGGGCGAGATGATTTATTATAACGATTATCACATAGATAATACAGGCAAACAAATATTCAGCGTAAATGTTTATAGTGAGCTTTCGTCTTATTTAGAGCCTGACTCACCGGATGTCGCCGGCGACTCTCCGGATGCCACCGGAGGCTCTCCGGTTGGGGCGACGCTTGCGGAAATTCCAATCGAAATTCCGTCTGAGTATGACCTTTCAAGCTTAGACCCTCAATTGGCGCAGGAAATACTTGACGCATATCAAAACCACGATTTCAGTGAACTTGAACGTTTGGCAAAAGAAAACGCTGAAAAATAATACCAAAATAACAGCAAACCCGAATAAAAACATTCAGCGTTTTTTATTCGGGTTTTTTGTCGGTTGACAGATTGAATTTATAATGTTATAATAACTATATAATATAGGGGGTGATTAATATGGACATTATGTGGATTTGGGTTATTGTCATGGTCTTACTTATTTTAATCGAGGTTTTCACATTTAACCTTGCCACAATTTGGTTTGCCTGCGGGGCTTTGGTTGCGGTTTTTGTGAGCGCGTTCGCGCCGGAAAACTTTGCGGCTCAAATTATTTCTTTTGTCGTAACAAGTGCGATTTTGCTGCCGCTGACAAGGCCGTTTGTTAAGAAATTTTCGCGCAAGGCAATCCCGACTAACGCCGACCGTTTTGTCGGTGAACAAGGCGTGGTTGTCGAAAAAATTGAAAATCTTTCCGCCACTGGGCAGGTGAAGGTTTTGGGGCAAATTTGGACGGCGCGCGCTCAAGATAACTTGACGGTGTTTGATGTCGGTGAGATTATTACGGTCAACCGCTTAGAGGGCGTGAAATTAATTGTGGAAGCTGAAAAAATCGACATTGAAGAGGGCGCGCAAACACATTCCACCCTAAAAATTTAAAAATAAAAACTTGAAGGAGAAATTTATTATGGAATATGTAATAGCGACAATAGCAGTGGTGGTTATTCTTTTAATCATCACAAATATAAGGGTAGTTCCGCAAGCGAAAGCGTTCGTTATAGAACGTCTCGGAAGCTATCGTGAAACCTGGACAACCGGGCTTCGCCTTAAAATTCCGTTCATCGACAGAATTTCAAAGCAGGTGACTCTAAAAGAACAAGTCGGCGACTTTCTGCCGCAACCGGTTATTACTAAAGACAATGTTACCATGCAGATTGATACCGTGGTTTATTTTCAAATCGTTGACCCCAAACTCTATACCTACGGCATCGACCACCCACTGTTGGCTCTCGAAAAAATCACCGCCACCACACTCAGAAACATGGTTGGCGACTTAGAGTTAGACGAAACGCTCACCTCAAGAGAGCTTGTTAACTCAAAGATGAGAACAATTCTCGATGAAGCGACTGACCCGTGGGGCATTAAAGTCAACCGCGTTGAGCTTAAAAATATCGTTCCCCCACGCGAAATACAAGATGCCATGGAAAAACAAATGAAAGCCGAACGCGAACGCCGCGAGTCGATTCTTCGCGCTGAAGGCGAAAAGAAATCGGCAATTCTCGTTGCTGAAGGCAAAAAAGCATCGGTTATTCTCGCCGCCGAAGCGGATAAACAATCAACAATTTTGCAAGCCGAGGCTATCAAAGAAGCCAAAATAAAAGAAGCAGAGGGTGAAGCAGTTGCAATTTTGAAAGTTCAAGAAGCAACGGCACAGGGTATTCGATTGCTTAACGAATCTAACCCTGCCGATAACGTGTTAACCATTAAATCCCTTGAAGCGTTCGCCAAAGCCGCCGACGGAAAAGCAACAAAAATCATCATCCCCTCACAAATACAAGGCATCGCGGGGTTGGTGAGTTCTATTAAAGAGTTGACGGACAGTTGACAGTTGACAATTGAGAGTTGACAGTTACGGTGTCGCCTTGCGGCGACGGATTTAAAATTATAACAGCTACACCGCCCGGCAGTTTTTGTCGGGCGGTGTTTTTGTTTCAAAAATAAATTAAAATCCTGTCCCAAAATGTCCGTTTCATTGTGTTATAATAGTTACATGATTATTTAATGCAGAAAGGGGGATTGAAAATGAGTGCTAAAAATCAAAATTATTTTTATATTTTTCGTCAAAACGAACAAAGTTCATAAGTAAAATTTGGCAAAATTCACAAAATTCAAAAAATGCAAAATATTTTTGCATTTTAGGGTTGACACATACGCAACGGTGTGTTATAATGTGAACACGTTAACGAAATCAAGGCAAAGCAAGAAGTTAAATAAAAGCAGGAAAGGAATACATCATGACAAGAAAAAGACTTAAAGAGCTACATATCCTTAATCGGGAAATATGGTTACTCAGAAAGCGGCTGAATGAATTTAAGCCATTTGCAACAGATTTTGAGCATGTTAAGTTTATTGACGACAAAACTTTGATTGAGACTATGCGAAAGAAAATTGAAGACAAAATCAAAGATTTGATAAGGCAACAACTCGAACTGACAGATTTTATCAACAGCATTCAAGACAGCCGAATTAGGCAAATTCTGACATTCCGCTGTCTATACGGCTACTCATGGGAAAGAGTAGCCTACGAAGTAGGCGGAAAAAACACCGCCGAAGGAGTAAGGAAAGCGTTTTACAGGCATTTTGACAATTGACGAACAGTTGACAATTGACAGTTGAGAGTTGACAGTTATGGTGTCGCCACAGCCGCACGCAATCCTCATATATTTTTCGTCAAAACAAACAAAGCTCATACGTAAAATTTGTGAGAAGTTACAAAATTCAAAAAACGCAAAATAATTTTGCATTTTAGGGTTGACAAGCGTTGGTTTGTGTGTTATATTGTAACTACGTTAACGTGCAGTATTAAAATTTAGTCGGCGCAGATAATAGATTATCTGTGACTTTGACCGCACTTATATGTGCAGAAAGGAAGTAGTATGAACTACGAGTTAAAAATAAGAAACAGCGAGGGTGACATTTTGATTCCGTCTGTGAGAGATGGTGTTACTCTTACGAGTTACCGCGTGAGAATGCCGGGGGTGCTTAGGTTTGCGGCTTTGATTGACGATGAGTTAAATATTTCAGAGGGAAATAAAGTCGCGTTTTTCGTTGATGGGAGAAAAGTGTTTTCATATTCACTCGAAGGTTGAGTGCTGACGGGCGATTTTGGGAAGTTATGGCGTGTGACCAGATTCGTTACTTCAAGAATAGTTACAGCTTAGTGTATAGAAACGCGCGTGCTTCACAAGTACTACGTACAATTTGTGACGAGCTTGAACTTAAAACCGGCTTTATAGCAAAAACAACCCATGTCATTCCCTATGGAGAAGAAAAGGAAAATACTATTGGACGGATTGTCCACAACGCTTTAGAGCGTGAGCTTGCGAATAATAATACGCTTTATACGGTTTTTGATGACTTTGGTGAGGTTACGCTGAAATCCGCGCGCGCAATGACGGTTGATTCGCTGATTTGCCCTGATACCGTGAGCAAGATTCAATATTCGAGTTCGATTA
>Ga0099364_10008083_pt1 | contig 14882 bp, 13 predicted proteins | sample TergutTh196P3_FD_73070 | JGI IMG/M metagenome (GOLD analysis project Ga0099364, IMG submission 73070) | Microcerotermes parvus P3 segment gut microbial communities from Pointe-Noire, Republic of the Congo - Th196 P3 | ecosystem: Host-associated > Arthropoda: Insects > Digestive system > Gut ... | reverse complement strand
GACCTCATCGACGATGGCGTAGTGAAATTCGCGCTGGACTTTATCGGCTTTATAAATCACCATGTTATCGCGCAGATAATCAAACCCGAACTCGTTGTTTGTGCCGTATGTGATGTCGGCGCCGTAGGCCGCGCGGCGCTCGTCGTTTGTAAGCCCGTGAACCACAAGCCCCACGGAAAGCCCCAAAAATCTGTACAGCTTGCCCATCCATTCGGAGTCGCGCTTTGCAAGGTAATCGTTGACGGTGACGATATGCACGCCATTGCCGCAAAGCGCGTTTAAATAAGCGGGAAGCGTAGCGACAAGGGTTTTGCCTTCACCTGTTTTCATTTCGGCGATGCGGCCCTGATGCAGCACGATGCCGCCGATTAACTGGACATAAAAGTGGCGCATACCTAAAACGCGCTCGCTTGATTCGCGGCAGCAGGCAAACGCGTCGGGCAGGATATCGTCCGGCGTCTCGCCGTTTTTAAGCCGCTCCTTGAGCTTTGCCGTGGTTTTGCGCAGCTCCTTGTCGCTCATCTCTTTATAAACACCGCTTAAAGCCTCTATCTTTTTCGCTAAGGGCTCGATGCGTTTTAATTCCTTATCCGAGTAGCTGCCGAATATTTTCTTCAGAACACCCATAAACAATCGTCATTCCTTTCGCCGATGGCTCGCTTCGCAAGCGCGTGAACTGCATATGATGTGAACGAATGTAAACGAAGTTTACGTGCAGTTCACACAGCCTGACAGGCTATCATTCATATTTTCATATAAATCATTCTACCAGCTTATTGTAACGTAAAGGGCAGTTACCTGTCAAACGCATGAAACGGTTTTCCCCGCGCTTTTCACCATTTGACTGATTTTAGAATAGTATATGCATAGAAACTATGCGTATAAACAATTAGGGGGACTATATATGAAATCAGAAGAAAAAGCCCTGCGGTTTTTCTTGGGAGCAAACACGCCGCAAGGCTTTGTGTCGCGCTTTGATCATTTATCCGATAAAACGGATGATTTCCGGCTGCTGATTGTAAAAGGCGGCCCGGGAAGCGGAAAGTCCACGATGATGAAAAAAATAGCCGGGGAATATGGCGATGAAAAAACAGAGTGGATTCATTGCTCGTCTGACCCCGATTCCCTCGACGGCGCCATCTGCCACAGCCTTAGGTTCGCTGTTGTAGACGGAACCGCGCCGCATGTCCTTGAGCCAAGATATCCCGGCGCTGTGGAATCAATCATCGACGTTGCCTCCTGCTGGAACGAGGATGCGCTGTTCGCATGCCGCCATGACATCAAAACGCTATCGAAAAGCTGTTCTTCATGCCATGAGCAGTCGTGCAGGTTTTTGTCGGCAGCTTCGTCACTGCTCGGGGATACATACCGGCTGTCGCTGGGAGCCGTCAACACCGCGAAGCTTTCGGCTTACGCCGAAAGGCTGTGCGGACGCGAATTTAAAAACAAAGGCACAGGCACAGGCGATGAAAAGACACGGTTTTTCTCAGCGGTGACAAACAAGGGCGTCACCATGTTTACCGAAACGGCAAAGCTGCTCTGCGACAGGATATACCTCATAAACGACGATTACGGCGCGGTTTCCCGAATTTTGCTCACAAGCGCACGCGCGGCGGCGATTGAGGCGGGATACGACGTGATTAGCTGTTACTGTCCGCTATCGCCTTATGAAAAGCTTGAGCATTTGTTTATCCCTAAGCTTTCGCTGGGATTCATGACGTCAAACAGGTTCCACGATTACAACAACGACATTGACGCATACCGCATTGTAAACTGCCTGCGCTTCAGCGATATTTCAAAGCTGAAGGAATGCAGGAAGCGGGTCAATTTCAACCGCAAGGCGGCAATGCAGATGACGGATAAAGCATCCGGGCTCTTAAAAGAAGCGAAAAAGCTGCACGACGAGCTGGAAAGCTATTACACCGCCGCTACTAATTTTGATAAGCTCGACGCGCTTACCGGCGTGGTAATCAATAAAATAAAGAACTTTTAGAATCCGTGATTATGGGTTCTTAAACCTTAATTTCACAATCTTGAAAGGTGAGCTTCAGCCATGCCGCGTCCATGGCGGTAAGGCCCGTGTCCTGAACGTTTAAGCTTGTAAGGCGCGAAAGCGTTTTAATCTCGCGTATATTTCCGATTTGATTGCCGGAAAGATCAAGCGAGACAAGCGCGGTATGACTTTTAAGCGGGGAGACGTCGGTAATCCGGTTGTTTGCCAGGGACAAATTTGAAAGACGGCCTCTCGACGGAAACACAGGCGCCGCGCCGATTAAATTGTCTGAAAGCTTGAGGTCTTCCAGCCTGTTAAGCCTTGCAATCGGGGATATATCATATATTTCGTTTTTAACGGCGCTTAGCGCGAAGAGGTCGCGCATTCCCGAAAGCGGCGACAAGTCCGGGACCCGGTTGCCGTTTATGTTAAGGGTGCGTATCTTCACAAGCCCCGCAAGCGGCGACAAGTCGGATACATCGTTAAACGCGATATCCAGGTTCATCATCTCGCTCAAGCCTGAAAGCGGCGTTAAATCTCCAATCTGGTTTTGAGAAATATAAAGGTGCTGAAGCCCGGAAAGCCCCGAAAGCGCCGCGACGTCGGAGATTTGATTGTGGTTTAGCCACAGCCTTTGCAGCTTCGGATGATTCGCAATCGGGGAAATATCCGTGATGCGGTTATAGGCAAGCGATAGATGCGTAAGCTCCGGCAGCGATTCAAGCATGGAAATATCGCTTAGGCCCGACGATGAAATCTCAAGCCTTGTAAGCGCGGCAACCGACGATAGTTCTGAAAAATCACTGACGCCCGGGCAGGAAAGCGTTAGCAGGTTGAGCTTTAAAAGTCCGCCTATGCCGCGAAGAGAGGAAAGGCTTGTGTCGTGGATATTGAGCTCTAAAAGTCCCTCGAGGCCGGAAATTGACGTTAAATCAATCAGGTTTGCGTTCTCAAGCGAAAGCGATTCCAGCCGCGGGACAGAAGAAAGCTGCGAGAGATCCGTGATGTTGGGGTTGTTGTATAAAGCCACGCTTTTAAGCGCCGGGACTAAAGCGAGCGGAGAGATATCGCTGATTTCACTGCCGCTAAGCTCAAAGCTTGTAAGCCGCTGGAAGTGCTCGAAATCCTCAAGGTTTTCAATTTGTCCGGGCACAGGGTACGGGTAGCTGTTGTTGTTGTATCTTACGCCGCTCTTTTCGACGCTAAACGAGCGGAATATGTTAAGCTCGCCTGAAAAAATATCTTCGTCGGGTTTATCCAGTATAGCCCTGACGGCAGCCTCTAAAACAGGGTCTTGCCATTCAAATACATAATTCCGGCTCGTTGCTTCGCCGCCGGGGGAACAGGCGGCAAGGCCCGTGAAAGCGGCCGTCAGGACAAAGAGCAACAACAGTTTTTTCATAGAAACACCCATTCCTTTCGCGAGATTTATAGTCGTTTTACTTGAAAGCAGAACGGCTATAGAGGGCACAAAACGCCCATAAAAAGGAATGGGCGTTTTTTACATTAACAGCGGATATTATCGCGGGTTTTTCTGTTTTTACCGGGAAGCTTGCCCGGATGACTTGTTCATGATTTTCTTGACGGGTCCGCATATTGCGGCGCAGCAGATGGCTCCGAGCAACGCTTCCGGTATGCCGTTTGTAAGTACTACGCTGCCCAAAACCGCAAATAAAAGGTCAGGGGCAAGGCCGATGGCTTCCGCGTATTTCCCCGCAAAAAACACATAGATACCGCCGAGCACGCCGAATGTGTTCACAAGGCTTGAGGCGCCGCCGGCTACAAGATAAGCCTTAACCGCAGACTTATCCGGATTCTTCGAGAGAAGCTTGTAGAGATAGGCCGCCGTGGCTCCGACCAGGATGCGCGGCACGAAGCATATGAGTAAGCTTGCAAAATTCCCGCTTACAGGGCCCAGCGTGTAAAACGGCGTAAATACAAACGCTATAATCGGGTTCGGCGGCATGAATGTCCATACAATAAACGAAAAAAGTCCGGCGAAAAACCCCATCAAGGCCCCCGCCTTTACACCAAGCATAATTCCCGCGATCGCAACCGGTATCATACCGAGCGATGCCACGATCGGGCCTATCGGCAGAGAGCCGAGCGGCGTAAATGAAACGATTGCAACAATCGCAAGGATCATTGAGAATTGGGCCAGCCACAGTATTTTGTTTTTGTTATCCATTAATTATATCCTCCAATAACTTAAAAATCTTGCCAGTTCATGTCGTAAATGAGCTTTAGCCCGTTTAGAACAAGGGAGTCGTCAAACGTGACGGGCTCCTCGCAGTAAGGGATGATAAAAGAGGTAATCCCTCCGCTTGCGACGACAGAGGCGTCAGGGCTCGAAAGCTCTTTTTTTATGCGTCTTATCATTCCGTCAAGCATACATGCGGCGCCGTATACGGCGCCCGATTTCATGCAGTCCACCGTGTTTGTGCCGATGACGCCGGCGGGTGAGTCAAGGCTGACATGCGGCAATTGCGCGGTCTTTGACGCCAAAGCCTCAAGCGAGATAACAACGCCGGGGGCAAGGCTTCCGCCGAGAAAAAAGCCGTCCTTGTCAAGCGCAAAGATGGTAGTTGCCGTACCCATGCCGATCATTATACACGGCATCGTATATTTCGCGGCGGCAGACACCGCGCAGCAAACTATATCGGAGCCGATCGAATCGGGGGAATCGAGCTTTGCCTTCATCCCGGTTTTGAGCTTCGGCGACACAAGGAAGACGCGCTTCGTCTGTATCACATCGCGGACAGCTTCTAAAAGCGCCATCGACAGCGGCGGCACTACGCTTGAGATGATGGCGCCGTCAAACTGCGAGGAGTTAAAGGCTTTAAGCTTTAACATATCGACTAAGTTTATGGCGTATTCGTCACGCGTTTTGAGCGTGTTCGTCTGCAGCCGCGAAACAAAAACAAGCTCGTCCTTATCCCACGCGCCGAATTTAATATTGGTATTTCCAATGTCAACCGTTAGTATCACACTGTTGCCCCTTAACATGTTTGTATGGTATTATACAATAAAAAGAATTTGATTGCAATATGCGAAAGGGATAGCGCGATGAAAGAAAGCATTTATACCATACCTATCAGCGAGGCCTTTGAAACAGGCGGAGGATGCCCGTTTTGCAGGATTTATTCGCGGCTTGAGCAGCATTTCGTTGAATATATCACAGGCCCCGCCATGATGGAGCCGGACGTCCGCATAAAAGTAAATGAAAAAGGATTTTGCAGTCATCATTATAATATGACAATCCTTAAAAACAACAGGCTTTCCGTGGCGCTGATGTTGCAAACGCGGCTTGAGTGGCTGCTTGAAAATATGGATAAAGGCAAGGGACGCGGTTTTTCGTTTAAAAAAGCGGAAAACTCAAATCATGAGGACTGCTTTATCTGCGAAAATATAAGCCGTGAATATAAGCGCGTAATCGGAAACGCGGCTGTCGTGTGGGCTAAGGAGAGCGATTTTAAAAGCCTTTACGCCCGGCAGGAGTATATCTGCTATCCCGATTACAGGGAGATCGCCGCGGTTGCGGGAAAAAAGCTTAAAGGCGCTGACCTGGACGCTTTTCTAAAAATCACGGCGCAGCTTGCGTCAAAGCGGATTCAGGAGCTCAAAAGCGATATCGACGCGTTTTGCAACCTGTACGATTACAGGAACGCGGGAAAGGCTGCTGATGAAAAAACGGCGGCGGCGATTGAAAACGCCGTCATGCATCTTACCCGGGCACAGGATTGTTGACTTGTGTCCGGGGTCTGTTGACACTACCGCTCAACGCCCATATAAACGGCGCATTTCGGATAGTGCCAACAGACCCTGAAAAATAGTACGATTGAGAAAGATTGGAGGCGCTTTGAATGGGACAGGCTCTTACGCATTTTGACGATAGCGGCAACGCGGTGATGGTCGATGTTTCCGGCAAAGAGGCAACGGCCCGTTCAGCCGTCGCGAAAGGCTTTATAACAATGAACGGGCAGGCGTTTCAGGCTGTAACAAGCGGCTCTGCAAAAAAAGGCGACGTGCTCGGCACGGCGCGTATCGCAGGGATTATGGCCGCGAAAAGAACACCGGAGCTAATCCCCATGTGCCACCAGCTTTTGATTGAGAAATGCTCTATAGACTTTGAGCAGCTTCCAAACGAGCTTAAAATCGAAGCCTCCTGCACGGTAAAGACTTCGGGAAAAACCGGCGCCGAGATGGAGGCTCTGACAGGCGTTACGGCGGCGCTTCTTACAATTTACGACATGTGCAAGGCGGTTGACCGCGGCATGGTAATCGGCGGCGTGCGGCTGCTTGAAAAATCCGGCGGAAAAAGCGGGCGCTTTGTGTGCGGGGAATAAAAAATGACTGATAATTTTGGCAGGACTATCGATTATTTAAGGGTTTCGGTCACCGACCGGTGCAACTTGCGGTGCGTTTACTGCATGCCTGAAAACGGCGTGGATTTCATCCAGCACGGGGAGATTTTGCGCTTTGAGGAAATTTTGCGGCTGTGCCGCATATTGGCGGGGCTGGGCGTCCGCAAGGTGAAGGTGACGGGCGGCGAGCCGCTTGTACGGCGCGGAGTTGCGGGATTGATCAGGGAATTAAAGCATACCCCGGGAATCGAGCAGGTGACGCTTACATGTAACGGCACGCTGCTCCCGGAGCATCTTGACGATTTGATAAGCGCGGGGCTCGACGGCGTTAACGTAAGCCTTGACGCGGTGGATCCGGTTGTGTTCAGCCGCGTCACGCGCGGCGGCGAGCCTTACGGCGTGCTTTTTGCCATCGGCCGCGCCGTGCAGTCCGGCCTGCCTGTCAAGATAAATTGCGTTCCGGTGAGGGAATTTAACGGCTGCGAAATTTTAAGCGTCGCGGCGCTTGCGCGGGATAAAGATATTGCCGTGCGGTTTATCGAGCTGATGCCCCTCGGTGACGCCGGGATGTATCATGTGATTCCAGAGGATGAAATAAAGGGGATGCTTATGCGGGAATATGGTGAGCTTATCCCCTTTTCGCATCGGATGGGCAACGGCCCCGCTGTATATTACAGGATTTCCGGTTTTCGCGGGAAGATTGGCTTCATCAGCGCCGTGAGCTGTGACTTTTGCAAAAGCTGCAACCGCCTGCGCCTGACCTCCCGCGGATTGCTAAAGCCATGCCTTGCCAATGAGGACGGTTTTGACGTGAAATCAATGCTTCGCGGCGGCGAAAGCGACGATGAAATTGCTGTAAGAATCGCAGGGTTTGTGGCGAAAAAACCGCGGGGACACGGGTTTTCAAGCGATAAGAAAGACAACCGGCATGAGGGAATGTTCAGAACGGGAGGGTAACAATGGGGAAGATAACGGCGATATGCATAAGCCGCGAAAAAGGCACGCCGAAAAGCCGCGTGGACAAGGCCGAGCTTGTGGCGGGGCACGGCATAAGGGGCGACGCCCACGCAGGCGGCGGGCACAGGCAGGTAAGCCTGATCTCCAGGGAGAAGGTCGGGGCGTTTACATCGAAAGGGGCGCATGGCGCCGCGATAGAGCACGGCGCGTTCGGCGAAAATCTTGTGGTATCGGGCATTGACTTTAAAACGCTGCCAGTCGGGACGATCCTGCGCACAGGCGCCGCCGTCATGGAAATGACCCAAATCGGAAAGGAATGCACTGCTCCATGTCAGATTTATCAGCGCATGGGCGACTGCATCATGCCGCGCGAGGGCGTGTTCGCGAAAGTGCTAAAGGGCGGCGCCATCGAAACGGGAGATGAGCTTTTATATGAAAGGCCGTACCGCGCGGGCATTATCACGGCGAGCGACAAAGGGGCAAAAGGTGAGCGCGAGGACATAAGCGGCAAAACCATCATGGAAATCATAAAAGAAAACGGGTATATAGCGGAAAGCTACAGCGTGCTCCCCGACGACCGGGATTTGCTGGAAACGGAGATGAAGCGCTTGTGCGACAGCGGAAGTATTGACCTGCTGCTCACGACCGGCGGCACGGGGCTGTCCTCACGCGATTGTATGCCGGAAGCGACGTCCGCGATTGCAGAGCGCCTTGTTCCGGGGATAGCCGAAGCTATGCGGCAAAACAGCCTGACCATAACGAAACGCGCGATGTTAAGCCGCGGCGTTTCGGCGGTGCGCGGCAAAACGCTGATTATAAACCTGCCGGGCAGTCCGAAAGCCGTTCGCGAAAGCCTTGAGTATATCATAAGCGAGCTTAGCCACGGCCTTGATATCCTGACGGGTCATGACGGCGAATGCGCAAGGTGACAGGTAATTTAGGCGGATATTCGTAATTCCCCGCAGGCGAATTTATTTCGCCCAAGGGCACCCTAACCCGCGCTAGCAGCGCGGAACCGGGGGAGCATTGAGGGGGTACCCGATACCCCCTCAAAAGAGTGTTGACTTTGTCAACACTCTCAAGGATTGCCAGGGCAATCCTTTTTATATTTTAGCGTTTTCTGTAAATAATAACATATAGTCTTTCTACTCCAACATCGCCTCGGGATTTTGAAATAGAAAGACTATAACAATCTTTACAAGGAGAATAAATATGTCAAATTTTATCGGAACAGGGCATAATCCCGACGGCCCCGACCTGCCTTTGGGGCTTGGAATGCAGCTTGCGCAAAACCCGAAAGCGATGGAGGCCTTCGGCAGAATGACAAACCTTGAGAAAAGCAAGATGATTGCGCATATTCAAGCGGCTAAAACCGGGGACGAAGCGAAAACGCGCCTTACGCAATCGGTCTGCGAATTAGGCGGGAACAATATCTAGTCCGGAGTTATTGATGAACCTCCATTTGTCCATAAAGCATATCGTCTATGGACAAAACGCAATTTGCAGGGTATACTATGTTTTGTTTGGTAAAAACAGGACTTAAATACAACGGAGGTTTCAATCGATGAAAGCAGTGAAAAGGGGGACGGCTGTTCTGCTGGCCGTCCTGATGATGATATCCGCGGGATGCGGCGGCGATACCAGCTGGGTGTTCAGAAGCGGCGAAGACGTCATTTCGGCGGGGTTGTACATTATCGGGCAGATTAACGGGTTTTCCGGGGCCATGGAGAAGCTTGCCGGGGAAAACGAACACAACGCGGAATTTGTCATGCCGAATCAAAAAGAGCTCCTGAAGACCACGGTTGAGGGCAAACCGGCCGACGTTTGGATAAACGACGCCGCTAAAGATTTTTCGCGGGAATTTATCGCGGTTAACCGCAAATTCGCGTCGCTTGGCCTTGCCCTTGATGAAAGCGACCATGCGTTTGTTGAAAGCTCCGTTTCATCGGCGAAATCGCAAAACGGGGATTTTTACAGCAAAAGCGGGGTATCCGACGAATCTCTGCGGCAGCTATACGCGTTTTCGCGAAAAAGAAGCAAGCTGTTCATGGCGCTTTATGAGGAGGGCGGCGAGTTTGCCGTGCCGGAAAGCGCGCTAAAAGATTATTTCAATGAGCATTACGGGTACGCCGAGCTTGTTCCCGTTGCAATCCCGTACATTGTGCCGGAGGATGAAACGAGATCTTTAGAGCAGCTTCGGGAGGAAGCTCAGGCAAACGCGGACAGGCTTCAAAAGCGCGCCGAAGAAGGCGAAGCGATGGAAATACTCATGCACGAGTGGAGCACAGAGCTTTCAAGCGCGGAGGAACCGCTGCCGGTTCCCACAAAAGCGGAAATCAGCGTGCTGGTTTCCGGCAACGACAGGCAGGAATACGGCGAGGATTTTGTCGACGGGATTCTAAACGCGAAGCCGGGCGAAACAGGACAGTTTGAGGCAATGGGATATATATTTGTTTACAAGGGCCGCGACGTTTTTGAAGACCCGGAGCTTTTTGAGTCGCGGAGATTTACAGTGCTGATTGAAATGAAAACGGATGAGTACGAAGCGAAGCTCAAGGAATGGGGAAACGAAATAGTCCTTGAGGAAAATGTCGCGGCGCTAAACCGTTACAAGCCGGGAAATATAAAATTCCCCGAAGAATAGGAAGTATAGCCGTTCAACCCGGGATATATCATGTCTTTTCGGATAAACGACTATAGAAAATTAAACAGTGGGCGCGAAACGAAAAGCCGTGCGCCCACTGTTTTATTTTACTCCATTTTTTACTCCACTGTAGTGCCGGGGTAATAGTGCGCTAAGATTTTTTTGTAGCCCCATCCTTGTTTTGCGTAAATATTCGCGCCGTTCTGGCTCATTCCCACGCCGTGTCCGTAGCCGTATGTAGTAATCGAAAACTCATCCCTGTCGGAATTGTATCTTATCGTAAAGCGGGCGGAGCGCAGGTTTAAGACCTGTTCGCGAATCATGCGCCCGGTAATCCGATTGCCGTCGAGCCGGTTTCTGGTTTCGCCGCATACAGTCATACTGCCGTTGTATCCGTGAACCCTGCCGTTCACCTTAAACCAATTAGACGGGTTGCCGCGGGGCTCGATGCCAAGGGAGCCGGATATCCTGTTTTCGACCTCCCGCCGGCTCATAGTGGTGGTTACCTTGTAATTCGGAGCCTGCTTGCAAACGGAGCTGTCGACCGGCACGAGATACGGGTAGGCCCCTCCCCACACGGCCCTTGACGATGTTGTGTTCCCGGCGCTTGTCGCATAGTAAGGGGTGAACGCAATCTTGCCGTCATAAAACACCATTTCGCCTAAGACCTCCGAGACGATGCCGGTGATTTTTTTGTCCGCCTTCGGCGCCATCGCAATCTGCGGGATATTCCCGCTTGCGTTTGCGTGGGCTATGAATGTGTAAGTCGCGACGGCTTGCGCTTTTATGGCTTCCATTTCAAAATTGCCGCCGACTTCAAGCTGGACGACGCGGGAGACGATCTCAAGCTCGTCGGTTAAAACTTTCTTTTTACCGGCCTCCCTTGCCTCGATGCGAAAGCCTCTGCGGTCTTCCGGGGGGACGCGGGAAAATTGCAGCCCGGTTAAAGCGGGGGCGCTTCTCATCGCGTGAATACCGGAGCCTCTAAGGTCTAAGCCCTCGAAATCAAACCCGCCGCTGAGCGGAGTGACAGAATCGGCGATCTCAAACAGGCCGGAGGCGGACGCCGTCTCCGCCGCGATTTCAGGCGTGGTTTCCCCGATGGGCTTGCTGCCGCCGAAGAGCTGGTACCAGATGTCCGGCATGAGGGGAGCCGGGTTGATTCCGGCGCTCATAACGTCGATATCGGGGCTTTCGCCGCGCCGGACAGCCCTTGCCGCAATTACAAGCCTTGCGTCCTGGAATTCATATGTGCATGTGGAAAGCGTTAAGAGCTCGTCGCCCTGCCTGACGTCCACGGTGGTGTTGATCATGCTTCGTTTTTTAAGCTCGTTTACGAAGCGGTCGAAATCCTCGCCGCTTGAGGCATCGATGAAATCCTGATACGCGAAGACCGGCCCTTGCGCCTCATACGCGTTTGTGAGAAACACCGAGAAGATTTTATATTGCCCGTCCTTATAAACGGTGCTGAAATCGATAAGCGGGTTGTCGCGGTAATAGCTCAAGGCGGCGTCCGGGTTGCCGGTTTTCGGGTTGTATTGTATCAGCTCCCCGAAAATTTGCCCGTCCTTCATGTTGTGGCCGTAAACCACGATATTGTCGCTTGGCTTTTTCACGTCCACGCGGAAATCCATGAACGGGATGCCGTACTGGTTTGAGCCGCCGTAAAAATCGCGGCGCAGGTAGTAGTCGTTGTCGGCGGCCTGCACAATCGGGTATGCAACGCTTGTATCCGGTATGGAGATGAACGCCGCAACATCCGGGTTTACGTTCCACAGCCCCGCGAATTTAAGGCTGTAGTCCCGCGGGAAATCAGGGCTTACCGTGACGTCGCCCATCTCGCCGTAAAGGAACATGTTCTGAAGCTCCTCAGCCTGCTTTCTCGCGGCATAGCCGCTGTAATAGTGGAACCCCACATATCCGCCCGAACCCAGGAATACTAAAAACGCAAGGAACAATATAAATTTTCTCACTTTTACTCCCCGTTTATCTGTTTTATGGATGAAAAACCGCCCGATGCTTTTTCGTTTTTCAGGTGGCGGGTCATCGATTTCAACGTTTTCAAAATCAACAAGGCTGTCCGTGACGCTTTCGCCGTGAAGCGCGTCGTCAAGCGGAATCGCCGCGGGATAAGCGCCGGGGTGATAGTCAACCATCAGCCGCGTCATATTGAGCGCGCGGGACAGCGCGGCGTCTACGATTACGTCCGGGCCGGCCTTGCCCTCGCCGATGATCAGCTTCTTCACAAAGACATTATTGGCGTCACACACCGCAACATATACAACTCCGGCGGGACAATCCCTGCGCGTGTCGCCGCCCGTGTTCGCAACCACCGAAACCCCGAGGGCCGCGCCCGACATCCCGCGGACGGCGCCGGCTGCCGCAACGGCTGCGTATTCGCTTACGTTCCCGCTTTTTCTAAGCGGCTTTTTAGGAATTCCAAGCTGCTTTATTTTCGCGTCAATCGTTTCGGGTGTAACGGCATAACGCAAGAACTCATATCCGCCGGGCGTTTCGCTGATCATGCGGCCCAGCATACCGGATGTGCCGCTTTCCGCGATTGCAAGGTCAAGTCCTTTTTTGCGTAGCTTTAAGACGACGGCTGACTGTATTGAATCCACGTCAAGCCCGTAGGCGCTGTCGCCGAGCCTGTCCGCGATATTCTGTAAAACAGGGGTGCACAGCGCCGCCGCCTGCTGGGAGGTTTCGGCGTGCGCCGCGACGCGCACAAGCACTTCGTTTCCGTCCTTCTGCAAGGTGACGGCGGGGTTTGAGGAATCCATCAGGTCGGTAAGCTGCGACGCGACGCCGCTTTCGCTCACACCGTATGTACGGAGCATCCGCGTGATGGTGACGCTTGGCTTGCCGCCTAAGTACGGCGTTACGCTCTTGTTGAACATAGGCGCGATTTCGGCCTGGGTTTCGGGCAGCATGATGATATGCTGCTTCGCCGACGATATGGCGCAGCCCGGAATCTTGCTGTAGCTGCCGGGAAACGCGGCGGCCCCGCGCGGAAGCATGGCGAGCGCCATGTCGGTTTTTAAAAACGGGTTGCCGGTCTTCCTGCAAAATTCGCGTATTCCGAGAAGGGCCTCCGGGCTTTCCACAAGCGGGAGCTTTAGCCCCTGGCTTAACACGGTTTTCGCCATGAATCCTGACTCCAGGCCCATACCGCCAATCGTGACAAGGACGTTGCTTCTTGAAAGCGCCGCCTTGACCGCCTGCTGAAACTGCACGGAATCAGGGCAAACTGAAATATGCTCGCGCACTTTCAGGCCGATGGACGAAAGTCCGCGCGCCACATACTGGGCGCTTGCTTTTGCGGCGTCAAGACCCAGCCCTTCCGGTATCAGCACGATTTCCGCGATCACTGTATTACTCCTCTAACTGAATACTTTCAAATTTAACCAATCACGACGGAAGACACGCCATCAAGCGCGTGACTGATTAAATCGTCATGGGAAAGCGGCGATTCCGCTTTGATGACTTCATTAAGCCTCGGCTTTGTTTTTGGCCGCCGCGGCGTGAATACGGTACAGCAATCGTCATACGGCAGGATGGAGGTTTCAAACGTACCGATTTTTCTCGCGACGGAAATAATCTCCTCTTTGTCCATGCCGACGACGGGGCGCAGTACCGGCAGGCTTGCGGCGGCGTCGGTACAGGCAAGCGCCATCAGCGTCTGGCTTGCCACCTGCGCCACGCTTTCGCCTGTCACAAGCGCGCCGCAATTGTTTTCGGCTGCGATTTTTGACGCGATCTCCATCATATAACGGCGCATGATAAGCGTGAAATAATCTTCGGGGCAGAGCTCTTTTATCTGCTCCTGTATCTTGCTGAACGGCACGGTGAAAAGCTTTATCCGGCCGCAGTACGCCGACATTTTTTCGCACAGGGCCTTTACTTTCAACTCGGCGCGCTCACTTGTATACGGAGGCGACGCGAAATGCACGGCGATGAGCGAAAGCCCGCGCTTTGCCATCATGTAGCCGGCTACGGGGCTGTCGATGCCGCCGGACAGCAAAAGTGCTGCGCTGCCTGACATACCGACGGGCAAGCCTCCGGCTCCGGGCGTCTGCTCCCTGTGGATATACGCGGCATAATCCCTGATTTCAACAATCACGGTAACCTCGGGGCTGTGTACGTCTACAGTGAGGTGCGGAAACCTTTGAAGCAGGAAGTAGCCGAGCTCTGCGCATATCTCGGGCGACGCGGGAATAAACGTCTTGTCAGGGCGCTTTGCCGCGACTTTAAATGTCCTTGCGAGGCTTAGGCAATCCTTTAAATATTCGGCGGATGCTTCCTTTATCGCATCAAAATCTTTAACAGCGACGCACGCCCTTGAAAGCGCCGAAAACCCGAATACCTTTGAAAGCCTTGCGACGGCCTCATCGAGGTCGCAGTCCTCTAAAGGCTCGGCATAAATCGTGGACTGCGCTTTGTAAAATTTAAATTTGCCGACGTCTTTTAGCCTGCGGCGCGCGTTTTTCATCAGCGCATCCTCAAAAGTGCCGCGATTTAAGCCTTTAAGCGCCAATTCGCCGCATTTTAACAAAACTAACTCTTTCAAACAACAATCTCCTTTTGCGCCTGTGACAAAGCCAGAAAAAACGCGTCAATATCGCCGGTTGTGTTATGCTTTGAAAAGCTGATCCTAAGCGCGCTGTCAATGCGCTTAGAGGAAAACCCCGCAGCCTTTAGCATGTGGCTTGGCTTTCCCTTGCCGCATGCGGAGCCGCTGGATACAAAGACGCCTTTTGCGGCAAGATAATGCAGCACTGTCTCACTGCGAAAGCCTAAAAGCGACGCGTTACAAATATAAGGTGTCGAATCGGGCGGCGAATTCATGCAAAGATTCTCCGGCAAATCCACATTTTTAACAAAATGTTTAAAAAGAGCGGTTACATGCGCAAGATTTGCGTTC
>Ga0099364_10008082_pt1 | contig 14882 bp, 9 predicted proteins | sample TergutTh196P3_FD_73070 | JGI IMG/M metagenome (GOLD analysis project Ga0099364, IMG submission 73070) | Microcerotermes parvus P3 segment gut microbial communities from Pointe-Noire, Republic of the Congo - Th196 P3 | ecosystem: Host-associated > Arthropoda: Insects > Digestive system > Gut ... | reverse complement strand
GCCTCAGACACGTCGAGGTCCTCAAGGTTGGTTGCTTGGTCGCTACCGATCCTCGGGGACCTCGACCCCTACCCCCAGCACCTCACCCCACGCGTGTCGTCACTCCCCACCGGATGTCCGAAGACCCCGATAACGATGCTCCAGTTCGTGGGTTCCACGCCGATCCACCATTTTAAACCAGTGGATCGGCGTGGAACCCACGAACTGGGATCTGAGATTTGGGACCATCTCTGGTCTCTGTGGTACGACGCCCCCACATGGCACCCCGCTGCGTGCGGGCGGGCAGGTGATGCCCTCGTCCGGCCGCGGGTTGGAGCAGGTGCTGTGTATCAGATCTGCGACAGCATGTCTCTGGACTGAAACAAGAACGTGCCCACCTGTGGTGCGACGTTGGTTATTGTGATTCCCGAGGAACGCCGACAGAGACCGTAGGAAGAGGTATGACGCGCAGCGAGATCCGGCTGGTGGTCGTCTATGCCGTCGGCCACGGGGTGATGGAGCTGGTCTGCTTCTGGCAGATCGCCGCACTGGTACCAGCCCGCAGCGCGGTGCCGATGGCGCTGGTCTACAGCGCGTTCGCATTCGTCGGACCGCTGGTGCTGTCCACCACGGTGCCGACGTTCCTCGGACGCCACTGGCCGACGTCGCCCGGCCGGTTGGCGCTGGTCGGCGCGCTGGTCGTGGCCGCTGGTTCTCTGGTCGCCCTGCCGGTCGCCAGTCTCGTCCTGCTGGGGTCGGGCAGCGCTGCGTACCACCTGGCAGCGGGCACGGCGACCTTGCGCAGCGAGCACCACCCGGCGGCGGCTGTGGGCATCTTCGAAGGACCAGGTGCTGTCGGCCGGGCCTGCGGCCTGGTGCTGGGCACGGGATCGCTGGCGAGCGTGGGGCAAGGCTGGAGCTGGCTGCTGGCGGGGCTCGCCGTGCTGGTCGGCCTGGCCACCCTCCGCCCTGGCACCCTGAACCCGTGGACACCGGAGGCGCGACCGGCGCTGCACGACGGTTCGCACGGGTGGCTGGGCGGGGCCCTGGTGATCCTGGCTGTCGTCAGCGTGCTGCGGGCCGTGGCCGCCCACGCTGGCGAGCCCGCCTGGCACGACAACGGCGCCGTGCTGCTGGTGGGTGCGGCGGTCTGTGCGGGGTGGTGCGCCGGGGGCGTGCTGGGCGAGCGAGTCGGTCTGGCCAAGGTGACGGCGGCCGGGTTCTTGGTGGCTGGCGTCGGGTTCGTAGCATTCCCGCCGAGCAGTCCGCTGATGCTGCTCGTCCTGTGTGCGCTGGCCCTGCCCATGGCACCGGTGCTGGCCGTGCTCGGAGACCGGCTACGCGGCAGCGAACCGATAGCCTTCGGCTGCGCCCAGCTGTTCCAGTTCTCCGCGGTCCTGCTGAGCGTCGTGACCTGGAACCGACCAGCGCTCGCGGCTGCTCTGGGACTGTGCGCGCTGCTGGCCTGGGTGGCATTCCGGCCGATCGGGCCGACCAGAAAAAACCTTCGACCAGCGGTAAGGACTCCTGATGCACATTCCGTCTGACACTCTCATTGGATCACTCCTCTCTGCGAACCCGGCGTACCCTGATGACGAGCTGGCGCTCGACATCACCGGGGCCGCTGTTGTAGCCCTGGTACTGCTCGCGGTGGGGGTCACGATCGCGTGGATCGTGGTGCGTCACCGGCGCAAGAAGTAGGAATCCTCCGTGACCGTCCTCGGCGGCCTCGCTGCGACAGCCGCCCTGGCCGTAGCCGTCGAGGTTCCGGTCATGGCCCTCGCTGGATATCGACGTGCCGTGTTCTTGGCAGTGTGCGCCCTGGTCAACCTCGGTTCGAATCTTGCACTCAACCTGACCCTGACCCTGGCACCAGGCACGTGGCGGACCGTCTTGCTGCCGATGCTCGAAGCAGCAGTGGTCGTCGTCGAATGGGCCGTGCTGCGCCTGGTGGTGGACGGCCCCCGGCCCCCGCTAGCGATCTACCGTCCGTCGGCGCGCCTCGCCGTCGTCGTGCTCGTCGCCAACCTCACGTCGCTAGCAGTCGGCTTCGTTCTGCTGTGACCTCAGGACGAGGGTCAGACGGGGTCGGCCTCGGCGTCGCGTTCGGCGACCAGGCGGGCCCACAGGTCGTCGACCTGGGCCACCAGGTCCTGGTCAGAGCCCGCTCCGTCCAGGACGACGTCGGCAGCGGCGAGGCGCTGGTCGTCGGACGCCTGGGCAGCGATCCGGGCCGCGGCATCCTCACGGTTCATGTGGCGCAGCCGGACCAGTCGTTCCAGACGCAGCACAGCGGGGGCGTGCACCACGACGACCAGCTCGAACCGGTCGGCCTGCCCGGTCTCCACCAGCAGGGGGATCTCGTGCACGACGATCGCCTGCGGGTCGCGGGCCGCGGCGGCGGCCTCGCGCTCGGCGCCCAGCCGTCGCACCTGCGGGTGCACGATCCGCTCCAGCCGGACCCGCGCCGACGTCTCGGCGAACACCAGCCGGGCCAGAGCCGCCCGGTCCAGGTTCCCGGCGGCGTCCAGCATCTGCGGGCCGAACTCGTCGACCACCGCGTCGAACCCCACCGTCCCCGGGGCAACAGCCGCCCGGGCCAGGTCGTCGGCGTTGACGACCACCGCCCCCAGCTCCGCCAGCCGCCGTGACGCGACCGACTTGCCAGCCCCGATGCCACCTGTCAGTCCGATCCGCTGCATCTCCCTATCTTGACGGTTCAGCCCCGACCGCTCCAACTGTTCCCGTGGAGTACGCGCGGGTTCGCGGGCGGGACAGAAACGTGCTAGGTGCCCGAAGAGACCAGATCGAACAGCTTGTGGCGCGGTTGTGAAGCGAAAAAACGCACCGCTACCTCGACATTCGGACCGGCGTCGAGACTCCGGGCCGCCGGTGAGGCACGGTCGGAAACGCTGGGACCACCCGATGGCGGGCGGATGATCAAGCCCGACGAACCGGATATCCGGGGCATTCTTCTTCGGCTGGACGGGTGAAAGCGGCGGAAGGGCTACGTCGGAACGCGAGTGTCCCCGATGGCAGCAGGTGAGACCCGTCGTCGACCCCTGAGACAGGCCGACGGCTCCCGGGACGGACGATCCCGCTGCTGCTCGATCAACGCCCCCACCACACCTGTCTGCCACCACAGACATCGCTATCGAGCTACTGGAGACACCGTGGCGGCTCATGAGACACGAGGCCCGCGCACGACAAGATCGCGGACCGCGCTATCCCGTCTGGTCGCCATGGCCGGGAGCGTCGTCATGCTCGGCCTGTCGCTGACGGTGACCCCGATGGCGGTCGCGCCGGCCGCGGCCGAGGAGACCGTCCAGGTCGGCGTCAACGTCGTCAACAAGCTGGACGTCGCGCTGGCCGTCGGCCCGACCGATGTCGACTACTCGACGTTCGAGGCCGACCTGCGCGCGAACCTCAAGGCCCGGCCTGTCCCGGTCGCGGACGAAGACCTCTACATCACCGCCGCGAAAGCCGTCTCGGCCAACACGACCAGCGAGTTCACGTGGTGGAACTACGACCACACCAACCCGGAGAGCACCGCGACCATCAACGACTTCACCCGCCAGTACGTCGAGCAGTCGGCGAACAGCACCACCACCACGTCGAGCACCGGCACGGTGCAGAACACCAACCCGGCCGGTGCGGCCTGGACCCCGGACCCGGACAACACCCGGATGGGGACGACCCAGCACCCGTACATCGGGCAGCAGTGGCACGTCGTGGAGTCCGACGCCGGGGCGACCATGGACTTCTACGGATACCCGTCCGGCGCGGTCAAGGACTTCCGCTACCTGCCGAACGACCAGAAGACCCACAAGACGTTCGAGTTCGCCATCGAGGAGTTCACCCCGTACGACGCCCTCGACGGTACGGGATTCTTCTTCAACACCTCCGTCGACGAGGACAAGCCGTACGCGACCGGCGGCGCCGGCCAGACGATGAGCGGATACCTGCTGTTCCTGGAGTACGGCAAGTCGAGCACCATCCCGGCCAACTGTAATGCTGCGGTCGCCGGAGCGACCAATACGGCCACCCCGGGCGGCTGCGGTCACAGCATGTCGATCTACCGGTTCTCGAACATCAACACCAAGGACTTCCACGAGCGGAACAAGTCGTCGACGTCGAGCGCCGCCGCGGACTACATCGCCGGGTACACCGGTTTCACCAAGGTCGCCGAGGCGCCGTACAACCCGCAGCACAAGTACCGCCGCATCAAGCTGGACGTCTACCCGACGTACGCGCAGGCGTTCTACAACGGGTCGACCTCCGACTCCAGCGTCATGACGACGCCGATCGCCGACGGCGCGGCGCCCGTCACGTTCAACGCGGGGACGCAGATCACCCTCGACTCGGGGTTCGTGGAGAGCTACGGCTTCGGCCCCATGGTGTCGTACCGCGGCCATGGCTGCGCCCGCCCCACCCGCATCTCGCTGCGCAACCTGTCGATGACGATGGACAAGGTCAAGACGCTGGTCGAGGTCGTCGACGAACCCGAGTGGCACGACAACACCAAGAAGTTCCTCGTCAACCTCAACGAAGAGACGATCCCGGACTTCGAGGAGACGAACATCACGGCCCGGCTCCTCAACCGCCTGCGGAACGACGATATCTACTACATCGGCTGGGCGACGCAGGACAACGCCGAGAAATCGGTCGACTTCCTGGAGAAGAACGACCTCAAGGGCACCGTCGTCAACATGACGCAGGACAACCCCGACCCGCGCGAGGTGTACGCCCCGACCTATGCGCAGCAGATCCAGGCCATCGCGGACGAGATCTACAAGCAGTACTGGGTCGAGAACGCCGGCGACGTCGTCCTCACCACCGACAACGTGGTCCTCTCCGTCACCGGCGCCGACCAGACCGGCACGGCCGACGCGGAGTACCCCGACGGCAAGTGGAAGGTCGTCCACCGCACCAGCGGTTCCGACCCGCTGACGCCCACCGACCCGGACCGCACCGGCGACGACGCGTTCGACGACGACGAGGGCATCCAACCCTGGAGCGATATCACCCGTCCCGACCTTGACGTGCAGTTCGACAAGCCCGGGTACTACGACCTGTACTACCGGGAGCAGTACCTCAAGACGATCACGGCGCACCGCCCACCAGTCGCCGCGTTCGACGTCGCCCTGGGCAGCGCCGGAGCCGTGACCTTCACGAACACGTCGTACGACCCGGACTTCGCCGACGACCTCACCAGACTGTGCAGCGGGCTCGTCACCGACACGTGCTCGCAGTGGAAGTACCTCGACCTCGACGTCGACACCACGCCGCACGACGGCGTCCCGGACACCCTGATCGAGGGCGACACGTACATCGTCTACCTCACGGTGACCGACCGGCACGGCACGCCGGTGTCGATCTCCAAGCAGGTGCGCTACGTCGCCGGACCGGCCGAGGACTGCGAGGGCGCGGAGTGCGACGTCGTCCCTGACTACGCGGCACCTTTCGCCGACTTCACCCTCACGCCGACCAAGATCCTCCCCTGGGGCGACAACGTGCAGACCGTCACGCTGGCGAACCGCAGCTACGACCCCCAGGGCTTCGCCGTCACGTCGACGTTCACGCTCACCCACGACGGCCTGCCGTACGCCGGGTACACCTTCGCGCCCGGGTGGGAGCAGGGTGACATCGACGTCGCGAGCTGGCCGGTCGGCGAGTACGCCATCTCTCTCGTCGTCGCCAACGGCAAGAAGGACGCCAGCGACGTCGACCTGGTCTCGGCCCCGTACGTCCTGACCTTCACCATCGTCGAGGACAACGACCCGCCGACGGCCACCGCCGACCCCGGGCCCGGCAGCTACGTCGGCAACACCACGGTCACGCTCCGGTTCTCCGACGTCGGGGACGCCGGGCTCGCTACACAGCGCGTCGCGGTCACGACCAGCGCCGTCGCACCGAGCTCGACCGACCCCGCCTGGACGGCGACGTCGGCCTCGGCCAACCGCCCGGTCACGGTCGGCCAGACCGGTTCGTACATCCACTGGGAGGCGACCGACCGGGCCGGTAACGCCGCCGCCGACAGCTTCGGCCCCTACACCATCACCAAGAACAGCACGACGCTCGCCCTGACGGCCAGCCCGGGGTCGGGGTTGTTCACCTTCGGCACCGGGACGGTCACGCTCACGGCGACGCTCTCCCCCGCGACCCCGACCGGGTCGGTCCACTTCTACGTCGGCAGCACCTATATCGGCAGCGGGACGATCAGCGCCGGCGTCGCGACGCTCGCCTACACCCCGACCATGGCAGGCACCGTCACGTTCACCGCCGAGTACGCCGGTGACGGTTCGCACCACGGGTCGAGCGGCGCGCTCGCCACCTACGCGATCGCGCAGAGCTACGATGTCAGCGCGGCGCTCGGCCAGCAGACGGACAAGGTCTACGACGGCGACCCGTTCGAGGTCATCGATATCACGGTGACCACCGGCGGCGTGGCCTCGACCGACTACGCGCTCTCGTACGCCGGTGTCCTGACCGACGGTGTGACCTACGGCCCGACGGCCACGGCACCGACCGAGGCGGGCAGCTACACCGTCACCGTGACGACGACGGACTCCTGCTACGTCACGGAGACCGACAGCGCGACCTTCGCGATCACGAAGGCCAGCCAGGCCAGCCTGGCCGTCACGGGTCTGGACGCCACCTACGAGGTCGACACGACCAGCCCGCCGACGGCGACGCTGGGCGCCTCCGGCGGCAGCGGTGGCGGCGCCGTCGGGTACGCCATCACGGCCCAGGACCCGGCCGGGACCGCGACGCTGAGCGGGACGACCGTGACGATGAACACCATCGGGACGTTCACCGTGACCGCGACCAAGGCAGCCGACCGCAACTACAACGCCACCACCGCGACGTTCGACGTGGCGGTCGTCGACACGACGGTCCCGCGCGGCACGATCATGGTCACGCCGGACGTCCTCCCGGCCACCCCCCCGTACGCGTACGGGTGGGTCAACCGCTTCGTCTCGTCGCTCGTCTTCGAGCAGTTCGTGCTGGGCGCGGCGACGTTCACCGTCGAAGACGTGACCGACAACAGCGCCGGGACCGTGACGGTCTCCTACCTCTTCTCCGACAAGGTCCTCACGGCAGCCGAGATCGCGGACGGCAGCATCGTCTGGACCCCGTACACCACGCCGGTGGCACGCAGCTCGACGTGGAAGGGCATCATGTACGCCCGGCTGGTCGACCCGAGCGGCAACGCCGCGTACATCGGCTCCTCCGGCGTCGTCCTGTACACCGACGTCACGCAGCGGACGGCGTCGTTCAGCACGGCGCGGTACTCGACCACGGACCAGAAGGTCCCGCTGACGTTCAACGGCAACACCGTCGCGTCCGTCACCGTCGGCACCGTCCCGCTCGGCGCCCCCGTACCGTCGACGTCCGGTGCCTGGACGGGTGACTACACCAGCGCCACCCCGGGTCTGACCTTCTCCGGATCGTTCCTGTCGGGCCTGCGCGTCGGGACCTACACGTTCACGATCAGCTACGACCCGCTCGGCGAGACTTTCTTCGCCAGCGGCACGAACATCGCCATGCCCCCGGACACGACGGTGCTGACCGTCACCGTGACCACGGCGACCCCGACGGTGACGCTGACGGCGGCAGCGGAGACGCGCGCGGCCCGCCACACCGAGACCGTCACCCTCACCGCCGCCGTGGCCGGCGTGAACGGCAGCACGCCGACCGGCACGGTGTCGTTCTACGCGGTGACCGCCAGCCAACCGTGCGGCACGGGCCCGGTCCTGTCCACGCAGACCTTGAGCGGTGCGCCGGTCACGACGACAGTGAGCAGCCTCGGGGCGACGGGGCACACCTTCTGCGCGGTCTACAGCGGAGACGTCAACCACACCTCGGCCGCCGACACGACGGCGCTGCGGATCAACGACTGGGTCACCGCCGTCGCCCTGGTCACGGCACCGACGAAGAACGTCTACCGGTACGGCGAGCCGCTCGACGTGACCGGTGGCGTCCTCGGACTGACCTGGTCGGACGGCAGCGGCGCACCGACGATCGGCTTCGAGAGCCTTCCCGCCACGGCGTTCAGCTACTCCCCGACCACGCTGGGGAGCCAGACCGTGACGGTGACCTACGCCGGGCACAGCGTGACCTTCACGGTGACGGTCGTCGACTACCAGGTCGGGGTCGTGATCGTCCCCCCGGCCAAGACGGACTACGAGTGGGGCGACCCGCTCCTGGTGGCCGGTGGGACCATCGCGCAGAAGATGGCCAGCGGCGCGGTCCAGGGACAGGTACCGCTCGCCGCGGCCATGGTCGCCGGGTACACCAGCACCCAGGAAGGCAACCAGACGCTGGCGGCGGCCAACGACTGGGGCGAGGGCAGCTTCTCCGGCAACTTCACCGTCGACGTCGTCGACCCGGTGCTGGAGATCCGCGTCAAGACACCCCCGGACAAGACCCGGTACGCACCGGGCGAGCCGCTCGACCTGACCGGTGGCGAGATCTACGTGGTCAGGAAGTCCGGCACGTACCCGATGTCGATGACCGACGCGATGGCCTCCGGCTATATCTCCACCCAGGCGGGCAGCCAGACCGTCCTGATCGACTACGGCGGGAAGCAGGCCGTGTTCACCGTGGTCATGGCCGCTCCGCCCGCCCCCGCCAGCCTGGGCGGCACCGGCGGCTCGGGCGGCAGCACAGGCCGCAACGGTGGGGCCGTCGGCAGCCGGACGGGCGGCGCCATCGTCGGCGAGGCTCTGGCCGACGGGGTGCTCGAGGTGACCGACGAGGCCGGTACCGGCGTCGAGAACGTCGACGCCGTGGCCCAGCCGGTGGCCGACCCCGTGCTCCAGGAGTCTGACAGCCGCTGGGCACCGTTCAACATCGTCCTGGTGGCTGCCGGTCTCGTGCTCACCGTCTGCGGCGCGGTCGTGCGACGCAGGCACCAGGCCGACGAGGCTCCTGGTCGTCGCCGCCGCCGGACCGTCGGCGTCGCGGTCTCCGCGACCACCACGCTGGTCGGCGTCGTCGTCCTGCTCCTGGTGCTCGACCCGTCCGGCCGCGCAGTCGTCGCCGACACGTGGACACCCCTGCTGGCCGCGACGTCAGCCGGATCGCTCGGCGCGCTCGTCTGGTCGGTCCGAGGCCGGGCGGCAGACATCACCGACCTGGCCACCGCGTGACGCCAGGACGGCCGACCACCAGTGAGGTGGTCGGCCGTCGAGGACCGTGCGGTCAGGCGCCGGTGAGCTTCTCGCGCAGCGCGGCCAGGGCCTCGTCGGAGGCCAGGGTGCCCGCGGCCTCGTCGGTGGACGAGGAGTAGGACGACGGTGACTCCTCGGCGACGGCGGCGCCGCCCTCCGTCTCCGACGCCTCGGTCTCGGCCTTGGCGGCGGCGGCGGCCTGCGCCCGGTGGGCTTCCCAGCGCTCGTGGGCGGCGGCGTACTGGGCCTCCCACTCCTCACGCTGCTTCTCGAAACCGTCCAGCCACTCGTTGGTCTCCGGGTCGAAGCCCTCGGGGTACTTGTAGTTGCCCTGGTCGTCGTACTCTGCGGCCATCCCGTACAGCGCCGGGTCGAAGTCCTCAGACTCGGGGTCGAAGCCCTCGTTGGCCTGCTTGAGCGACAGGGAGATCCGGCGCCGTTCCAGGTCGATGTCGATCACCTTGACGAACACGTCGGAACCGACCTGGACCACCTGCTCGGGGATCTCCACGTGGCGCACCGCCAGCTCGGAGATGTGCACCAGGCCCTCGATACCGTCCTCGACCCGCACGAACGCGCCGAACGGCACCAGCTTGGTGACCTTGCCGGGCACGACCTGGCCGATCGCATGGGTGCGGGCGAAGGTCTGCCACGGGTCTTCCTGGGTCGCCTTCAGCGACAGGGAGACGCGCTCGCGGTCGAAGTCCACGTCGAGCACCTCGACGGTGACCTCCTGGCCGACCTCGACCACCTCGCCCGGGTGGTCGATGTGCTTCCAGGACAGCTCGGAGACGTGCACCAGGCCGTCCACCCCGCCCAGGTCGACGAAGGCGCCGAAGTTGACGATGGACGAGACCACACCGGGACGCACCTGCCCCTTCTGCAGCGTCTGCAGGAAGGTGGACCGCACCTCGGACTGGGTCTGCTCCAGCCAGGCCCTCCGGGACAGCACCACGTTGTTGCGGTTCTTGTCCAGCTCGATGATCTTGGCCTCGATCTCCTTGCCCACGTACGGAGCCAGGTCGCGCACCCGGCGCATCTCGACCAGGGAAGCGGGCAGGAAACCGCGCAGGCCGATATCGAGGATCAGGCCGCCCTTGACCACCTCGATGACGGTGCCGGTGACGACGCCGTCCTCTTCCTTGATCTTCTCGATCGTGCCCCAGGCGCGCTCGTACTGGGCGCGCTTCTTGGACAGGATGAGACGGCCTTCCTTGTCCTCCTTCTGCAGGACCAGGGCTTCGACCTCGTCACCCAGGTGGACCACCTCGGACGGGTCGATGTCGTGCTTGATCGACAGCTCGCGCGAGGGGATGACGCCCTCGGTCTTGTAGCCGATGTCGAGTAGGACCTCGTCGTGGTCCACCTTGACGACGGTGCCGGAGACGATGTCGCCGTCGTTGAAGTATTTGATCGTGGCGTCGATGGCCGCGATGAGGTCGTCGGACGAACCGATGTCGTTGACTGCGACCTGGGGCGTTGTCGTCCTCGCGGGGGTGGTGATGCTCATGAACCAGTGGGCTCCGATGCGGACAGGGAGTTGTGCGGACAGGGACGGGATGCGCCAGACGCCACCTGCCAGACAGAGCCGGGACGACGGCTGCTCATCAGACGAGCAGGAGGCGACACAGCGGAGCACGACGAAGCCGACGGTGCGCAGCACCGCGGGTGATCCTAGTCACAGGCTCAAGGCCGGTCAAAACGAGCCGTAACGACGGCCCGTCAGGCCAGCGCCTTGGCGACCTCCAGCAGGTCCGCGGGCACGTGCTTGACCTTGCCGGCGATCTCCGCGATCGGCACCAGCTCGACCTTCTCCCCGTGCAGCGCGGTCATCATGTTGTCGACCTTGTCGCTGACCGCGTCGATGGCGAGCATCCCGAAACGGGACGCCAGGATCCGGTCGGCCGCGGTGGGGCTGCCGCCGCGCTGGACGTGGCCGAGCACCGTCACCCGGGTGTCGAACCCGGTGCGGGCCGCGATCTCCGTCCGCACCCGCTCCCCCGTGGCCCCGGCGACGATCCCGAACTCGCCGACCTCGGTCTCGAACTGCATCGCCGTGCCCGGCGCCGGGACCGCCCCCTCGGCGACCACGACGATCGAGAAGCTGGCGTGCGCCCGGTGCCGGTGCCGCAGGTACTTCACCACGGTGTCGATGTCGAACGGTTCCTCCGGGGCCAGCACGATCTCCGCACCGCCCGCGATGGCCGAGGTCACCGCGATCCAGCCCGCGGACCGACCCATCACCTCGACGACCATCACCCGGTTGTGGCTCTCGGCCGTGGTGTGGATCCGGTCGATCGCCTCGGTGACGATGGTGACCGCGGTGTCGAAGCCGATGGACGCGTCGGTGCCCCACACGTCGTTGTCGATGGTCTTCGGGATACCGACGACGGGCACCCCGGCCGCGGCGACCTTGCTGGCGGCGTGCAGCGTACCGTCCCCGCCGATGCAGATCAGGGCGTCGATCCGCTCGGCCTCCAGGGTGGCCTGCACCGCCTCCAGCCCGCCCTCGTTGCGGTGCGGGTGCCACCGGGCCGTACCCAGCAGGGTGCCGCCGGTGGCCAGCACGTTGCGGATGTTCTGCCGTCCCAGCTGGACGACGTCACCCTCGGCGACGCCCTTCCACCCGTTGCGGAACCCGATGATCTGGTGACCGTGCTCGGTGTCACCACGTTTGACCACCGCTCGGATCGCCGCGTTGAGGCCAGGGACGTCGCCCCCGCCGGTGAGGAGCCCGACTCGCACAGCACTGCCCTTCCCTCGACTGCCGTCCTGCAGGCACAGTAGCCGCATCCGGTGGCGCAACCACAATGAGACCCGGCACGAAAGGAGTCCCCAGCCCGATGTCCCGGCGCAGATCCCGGCACCACAGGTCTCAGCACGCGGACCAGGACGACCCCTGCCACGATGTCCCGGTGGAAACCTTGGCCCAGTTCCAGACCGTCACTGCCGAGACCGCGGTGCAGGCCGCCCGCACCTGGTGGGACGCCAACGCCGCCGCGTACCAGGCCGAGCACGCCGACGACCTGGGCAGCGCCCGGTTCCTGTGGTGCCCGGAAGGGGTGGACGAGGCCGACGTGCACCTGCTCGGAGACGTCGACGGGGCGGACGTCCTGGAGGTCGGCGCCGGGGCGGCGCAGTGCTCGCGCTGGCTGGTCGGCACCGGCGCCCGGGTGCTGGCCACCGACGTCTCGGCCAGCATGCTCGCCGCCGCGGCCGACCTCAACGCCCGCACCGGCGTCGTCGTGCCCCTGGTCCAGGCCGACGCCCGGATGCTGCCGCTGCCCGAGGAGTGCGTCGACGTGGTGTTCACCGCGTTCGGCGCGCTGCCGTTCGTGGCCGACACCCAGACCGTGCACCGCGAGGTGGCCCGGGTGCTACGGCCGGGCGGACGCTGGGTGTTCTCCGTCACCCACCCGATGCGCTGGGCCTTCCCCGACGACCCCGGCCTGCCCGGCCTGACCGCCTGCCACTCGTACTTCGACCGGCGGTCGTACACCGAGACGGACGCCTACGGCGCGGTCGTCTACACCGAGCACCACCGCACCGTCGGCGACCTGGTGTCCGACGTCGTCGGTGCCGGGTTCGTCCTCGACGCCCTGGTCGAACCCGAGTGGCCCGACAACCTGGACCGCGCCTGGGGCGGCTGGGGCCCGGTGCGCGGGGCCCTGCTGCCCGGCACGCTCATCGTCCAGGCCCACCTACCCGGTTGAGCACCTGCCGACCAGGACAATGGGGGTTCTGACTGTCTTGCCCAGTCGCCAGAGGTAATCAGGCAGGACAGTAGGAACCCCATTGTCTGTCTGATCTCACGAAGGACCGCTGGACACGATGAGGGTGACTGTAGCGCCGTAGGGCAGCGAGGTGCCGACAGCGGGCTGGACCCGGACCACCCGGCCTTTCGGGACGGTCTGGGATGCCTCGGAGACGACGTTCGGCTGGAACCCGAGATCGACCAGGACCGCGATGGCGTCCGCCTCGTACTTGTCGGTCAGTGCCGGAACCTGCTTGCCGGTCGGCGGCACCTGCGTAGACGTCGGTGGTGCCGCAGTCCCCTCCGGCGTACCGACGTCTTCGGGCGGCGTGCGGGCCTCTTCGGTCGACGTGCCGGTCTGCTGGTCGTACCACTGGTGGAGCAGCTCCACGTTCGCCTGGTACTCGGCGAAGGTGACGGCGAACCGGGTTTCCAAAGTCTCGTAGTTGATCGTCACATAGTAGAACCAGTCTCCCGCAGCGGGGTTGAGCACAGCATCGATCGACGCCTCGCCGGGCGACGCGATCGGTCCGGGCGGCAGTCCGGCGTGCTTGTAGAGGTTGTACGGATTGCTGGCGTCCTCGTTCTTCTCCGACAGCGGTACGTCTGGATCAGGGTCGCCATAGAGGACCGTGCAGTCCACCTCCAGGGGCTTGTCGGCGGCCAGGCGGTTCGCGATCACCCGGGCGACCATCGGCCGGTAGTCCTCGCCGGTCTCGGTGTTGACGCCACCCTCGCGTTCGACGATCGACGCCTGGATCAGCACCCGCTGCCAGTCGCCCTGCGGCACCTGCCTGGCCGTCAGCAGGTCCGTGGTCTGCTTCACCATCATCGTCAGCACCTCGGCCGCCGTCGCACCCGGAGGCACGTCGTAGGCACCCGGAGCCAGCCAGCCCTCGACGCCGTTCCTGGCTGCGGGGTCGACGGCCTCGGGCGGTATCCCCAGCGACACCGGATCGGCGATCGCCGCGTCGAAGTCCGCCACCGAGATCCCCGTCGTCCGGCTGATCTGGTCGACGATCTCCGCCGCCGTCGCACCCTCGGGAACGGTCACACCGGTCGCACCCTGCTCGACCGTGGGACCGGGGAGCGCCGGCCCGGCCGGGCCGTCCGGGCGCAGGACCATGAACGCGGCCGCACCCACGAACAGCACCACTGCCGCGACCGTGGCGGCGGCCGCCCGGACAGCGCGCCGTCGCCGCCCTTGGCGCACGACGGCGCTGGTGTCCACGATGATCGTCGGTTCTGGTGCGCTCGGTGCGCTGTCACTCATCAGGCTCTCCTCTTCCAAGGCCGCGCGCAGCCGACCCAGGCCGCGCGACGACGTCGACTTCACTGTCCCGACCGAGACGCCCAGCATCTCGGCAACCTCCTTCTCGCTGAACCCCTTGACGTGGCGCAGCACCACGACCCGGCGCTGCCGTGCACCCAGACGCGCCAGCGCCCGCGCCAGGCGGTCTCGTTCCGCCACCGCCTCGGTCGGGTCGGCCTGGCCGTTCTCCGGCATCTCCTGCGGGACGGCCAGCACCTCGCGCCGACCGTTGCGGGTGCTGTTGAACCACTGGTTGGTCATGGACCGGCGCACGTAGGACAACGGGTCGCGCACCCGCGACCACGCCACGTAGGTCGACACCAGAGCCTGCTGCACCAGGTCAGCGGCCCGGTGCTCGTCACCGGCCAGGCACCACGCGGCCCGTGTCAGCGTCGGCAGCGCCTCGACCATGAACGAGGTGAACTCCTCGTCCCGTGTTCCTGCCGGAGCCTTCTCGGACACGGCACCCATTGTGCTCATGCCCCTCAGACACCTCACCGACCCGGGAGGTTGCCTCCCCGGCGAAGAAGCATCACTCAGCCCTGATCCACCGATTTGCGCCGTCACGAGCGTCATTCCCCAGCGCCACTCCACACGTCGGCTACGCCGCCGCGCGGAGCCTCTGGCGCTGTGGGCCCAGACGGGTGCGATGGCAAGGCGG
>Ga0099364_10008081_pt1 | contig 14883 bp, 12 predicted proteins | sample TergutTh196P3_FD_73070 | JGI IMG/M metagenome (GOLD analysis project Ga0099364, IMG submission 73070) | Microcerotermes parvus P3 segment gut microbial communities from Pointe-Noire, Republic of the Congo - Th196 P3 | ecosystem: Host-associated > Arthropoda: Insects > Digestive system > Gut ... | reverse complement strand
TCAAGTGGACATGATTGGGCAAAGCGTAAGGTGTTTTCGACGTAAGAATCGCAGAAAATCCGTGATTTTGCTTGTTGCTCCGCCATTATTGGTTGAGGAAGACCAATGAAGGATAACTAATTATTATCTGTTTGTGGGAAAAATAATATGCAGCTAAAAAATGCGATTGAAAACGCGGACAATTTAATCAAATCTATCATTGATACAATTAGTATTGTAATCGTCGCTCATGTTTTGAATCCAAGAGGATACACCTGTGCTAAACAGATAAATTGTTCAGAATTGGAACAATTCACAGTTCAGGAATTCAACGAGATCTATCAGGGATTAGTGAAGGCAGGTTTTTTTGTTGAGAAAGTGTTTTTCTCTGAAATTGAGTTCATTCAAGATGTCCTAAAAGAGCCTGATAAGTATTCATCGACCGTTGTGTTTAATTTGTGTAGAAACGGTATTGGAATGAACAAGAAAACCGCAATACCGTCAGTTTGTGATTTACTCGGCATTCTGTACACGAGTTCAGGGGCTGGACAATGTGCTATAGCGAGAAACAAAATGCTGTTCACCACAATATTAGATGCGAACAATATTAGAGTCCCTATTTCCAGCCTATGGATTGATGAAATATCCACTCGTCTTCCCAACACTGCTATGGTTATATGCAAGCCAAATAACGAATCTGCAAGTCAAGGTATTGATGACGAGAGTATCGGACCTCTGTATAAAATTAAAAACCGCAAAGACATTTTGGTACAGGAGTTCATCGATGGTTATGAGTGTGAGGTTCCGGTATTTTGCTCTAACAATCAATGCTTTGCTATGCCACCAATAGGGTTATGTTTTAATAACAACGCGAACACGGGCGTATTATCCTGTGAGGATTCAAAGACGAATAAGTACGGGTTCTATTCCGCATCTGACATTATTCCTCGCAATATTTGTGAACAAATGATGAACGATGCTGAAAAGGCATTTATACTACTTGGACTTGAACGGTATGGAAGAATTGACTTTCGCATAGACAAAAATTCTTATCGGCATTATGTAATAGATATTTCTACAACGCCATATATTACACAACATAGTTCGTTTGCATTTTCAGTCAAGCAGAACGGGAGCAAGTATAGTGACATATTTAAACTTATTCTTGGTGCAACTTTAGAGAAGAAATTCAATCTACAATGAAAGAAACTGGAGGTCAGATAGAAGAAGCCCCCTTCCCCAGAAGGTGGCTGATGGGTCTTGTACTCGGATCCCTCTCCGAATAAATTCATAGTTAAAAGAAAAAGCATCACCCTCATATCGGTCCATTATTAGTTGGCGAAGATGTTGATTCCTCTTTTTCAAAATCTTGGAAAACCCCGATAGCAAGACCACATTAAGATCCTCTAAGTATTTTAGATGAAACAGGGCTTTGTTAAATTCTCCGAAAATTATGCTATTTGCACAACACGCGTTGTGATAATAGTATTTATAGAAGTTATCTAATTGCCGGTATTCAATTTCAAAGTGGTTAATAATAGCCGATGCTTCACTGTGATCCCCTTGATCCCCTGACAGCATTAACATACTGAAGAGATTGAATTCTATGACATGGGAAACTTCATTGCTTTGTTGGTCACGCAACACATTTAGCTGCCTTGCAGCTGTTCTAGCTGCGGCAGTAATTTGCTGTCTATTACGTGAGGAAAAGTCAAACAAAATACCTTCATTTTGCAAAAAAGTGTTTATGATGATGTTGTTGTCAACCTTGTAGTGACCTGGAAATCGTATGCATGAATTTTCTATCTCTAGTCTTTTGCATTCGTCAAGGCGTAATTGAGCATTCACATAATCGCCACAAACAATCCGATTACCTGCGTTATTACATAGACTAAAGTATAGATTCAAGATGCTATTGTAGGTACGGTAATACTCGCAACTGTCTTCAGTCAATTTGACAGCAATGATTGAAGCAAAGAACAGCGAGGATTTTGCCGAATATTTCGCGTGTAGGGCACGAAAAGCATTTTGATAAATATGTTTTCGAAAACGCTCATCAAATCCATTTTTAAGTTCTTGGAATTTGCCAACATGGACATGACGGTCTCCATAAACTTCAAGTAATTGCAATGCCACCTGACACCAAATCTCATCTTCAAGAAATTCTGGATGACATATGTTGGCATAAAGTTCATCTGCCAAGCGTTTGATTTCATTGATATCATCTGCAAGCTGAACGTAACATAAGAGTAACAGGCGCATAGACTCAATTGAAAATGCTTTAGATGCATACATATGATGTAGCCCAGCAAACTGAATAATTGCCTTGTCATAGTTACATTGGCGTAGAAGGTAATATCCTTCATTAAACTCAGAAATATTCGCTTTGACAATCTGTCCTATAAAAGGCGGCAAAGAGTCAATTATTTCATTTAACCGTTCAGTCAAAAGATGCTCGGCGGTATCACCTGATACTTCTCTTCGGCGCAATATCTCGATTGCAACTAAATATGCTGCTTCTAATTGATTGGGCTCCCTATTGACATCGCCACTCAAGAACAAATGATACGCACGATTAATGTAGTCCTCCGGATAAAACGATTGAAGATATTTTGCGAATCTATGATGAAGGTATTTTTTTTCGACATCTAATCTGTCTTCAAAATATGCTTTTATTTCCAAGTTGTGGAAGTCATATTCTTCCTCTTTTCTGATAAAATTTAACTTTACTGCCTCGCTCAATATTCGTTCTGTTTGGATCGACGGCTTATCAAGTAAAAATGCTGCTTCCTTTTCAGAAAAAAGAGAATTTATGATTGACACATATTCCAAAGCACGGCAAACAATTTTCTGATCCTCAGACATGCTCAGAATACGCTTCTCGATTAAATCTCTCAGCGATTTAATCTCTGTGATTCCCTGATTCTCTTGATGATAATGCACTGCCAAAGTTATTAATCGCAAGTCATAACCGGTAAACTGAATTATGTGTTCAAGATTATTAATCTGCTGAATGTTAGCATGATCCTGCTGAACGATAAATTTGTTCTATATCCTCAAAAGCGATATCATCGATATCTACGGCAAGTACACCATCTCTATGAACGACAAACGGTGTTATCTTATCGAGAACAGCGTCAATTAGTACCAAAAAAATCCGTTTACCCTTTCCAAGAGTTTGAGTTTGAGCACTGAACAGTTTAAAAAGGAGTTCTTTTGACGAAAAGTCCCACGAGTTAAAATCATCAGCAAAAATCAAAATATTTTCCTTCTCGCGTATCTCGTGTTGAATGGCCATAATAATTGCCTGTTCATTGGCGTTAAACAAGGATTCAGGCTGGGAAAATCCAACACCTATATCCAATCCAATTGGCAAGCCAAAGGGTTGAAAATTTACTCCGAGCGATACCGAACCAACTCGATCCTTCGACATTAACGTTCTGTGAGAAGCGGAATACCACGTATAATACGGAGGGCTTTCCTTGCCAGCTCCAGATATCTTGAAAACCTTCCAGCTTTCTTTTAGTAAATCACTGAGTTCATTGACGATGATGCTTTTTCCACATCCTTTGGGACCGCGAAGTAAAATGAATTGGCAATTCTTGTCAACAAGATTGCCATACAATTCATCAAAACACTTAATCTGGTACCCAACTAGCTGCATAATATTTTTCCCACAAACAGATAATATTGGTTTTAGCACGCCTCAGAAATTGAGCACATTGAAAAGAACTGAGACTGTACACCGTCTGAAACTACATATAACAGGCATATCGACTGTTTGGTTTGAAGTTTTTCTTGCTGTATTTATCCATGTCTCCAAACCGTCCGAGAGGTAACAAGGACTCCTCAGAACCCAATCCTGCGTAAAATTGACGATGGCAAGCTTTTACAACGTCAAACTGGGAAGTCTTGTAAAGGATTTGCCAATTTTAATGATTAATCTAAATACGTAAAAGAAATTTGTGTAATTTGTGAGAATAATCCTGATTACAAGTGCAATCTCTTACGATTAACCTTTCTTAAGGAGAAATAACAATATGATGATTCTAAAAGAACAAGTAGAAAATTTTATCAATTATTGCGCTTGCAACAAGAAATTACGTCCGAACACGATTAAGGCTTATTCAATAGACCTCGGGCAATTCACCGCTTTTTCAGGCAATGACTTTAACAAGGATTGCCTAACAAAGTATGTCGCATTGCTTCATCAAAAATATAAACCAAAGACAACGAAAAGAAAAATAGCGTGTTTGAAAGCACTTTCAAGTTATATGCTACAGGAGGAAATTATTGAAAGAAGCCCATTCGCTAAGATAAAGCTATCGTTTAAAGAACCGTTTGTTTTGCCGAAAACCATATCTCTTGAAATTGTTCAAAAAATGCTATCTTCTGCGTACAGACTTCTCGATTCTACAAGATTAACTCAGTATCGCAGGGAAGTAATCATTCGTGATATAGCCGTGATGGAACTCCTGTTTGCCACGGGAGCACGCGTGTCCGAAATATGTAACCTAAGGATCAGTGACATTAATTTTGCAAACTGTTATGTGAAAATTTACGGCAAAGGCAGCAGAGAAAGGATAGTCCAAATCGAAAACGCCGACGTACTACAAGCCCTTAAGGCGTACTGGCATTTATCACCAGGCCGCTTCAATGACAATGGGTGTTTCTTTGTTAACAGGTTGGATAATCGCTTGTCAGAGCAGTCCGTCCGTTTTATGATTAAAAAGTACGCCGAAAAAATTGATTACTGCGGACACATCACCCCACACATGTTCAGGCATTCTTTTGCTACGCTACTCTTGGAGGAAAATGTTGATATACGATACATACAAAAATTACTCGGACATAGCTCAATCACTACAACCGAAATATATACCCACGTGTCATGCACAAAACAAAAGGAAATACTCGCAACTCGACATCCAAGGAACAAAATCCGCATCGAGACGAATGAAGGATAACTAATTATTATGAGCGATAAATATGATTTGTTCTCAAAATACTACCGTCAGCTAATCCATGCGACAAAACACGTTGAAAATGAGAACAACGCAGTCAGGCACGTAATATCAGATTTACAAATAGACATGCAACATTCTATTTTAGATGCAGCCTGTGGCTCTGGAGATCTATTATATTACTTAAAAAACAATGGCTATAACAACGTTTCTGGATTGGATGCCTCGATCGGGATGATTAATAAAGCAAAAGAGTTATTGCCCAATATTCCTTATTTCCATACATGCTGGGAGAGCATGAATAACCATGTTTTAGATCGGTATGACTATATATTTATTCTTAGTATTTCCCTGTTACACGCTCTACAAGAAGACTTTCCTTTGGTATTCAGGAATATTTATCAAGTATTGAATGTCTCGGGAGTTTTCGTTTTCGACAATCGGTTTTGGAACATCCATCAAGGGGAGATATTACAAGTAAACCGCTCGATTGACAGATATAGCAATGAAGTTGTGATAAATATTGACAATGTAGAAATTGTAATTGATAGTATCTGTCGCTATCTGGATGACAGGCAATATATCAAATATAGAATACGCTATGAAGAAAAAGAAGAGTACATCGAAGTAAGCTATTCGAGAATAACAACAGAAACATTGATCAACATGCTATATGATGCTGGGTTTTCCAAGGTTAAAACAAATCATTTTGCCGAATGGCCTTATGAGATATTATATGCGTTCAAATGAGACAAACGAAAAAATCCATTGGAGTTATTTACGAGATAAAAGGGAATCCATATTTTGGTGATTCAACCATAGAATTCTCGAATAAAATTTCAGAATATGTCTATCCAAGCGAAATAAACGATATCTGCAAAGCTTTAGAGGCACTGAACTACAACTATGATATTATCGATGGTCCGCAAGGTCTGTTGTCGAGGATTCTGAATGGAGAAAAATGCGATTTGTATTTTAACAAATCAATTGGATTTAAAGGATTAGAACGAAAGATAGGGGTTCCAGCAATAGCCTTGTTGTACAATTTGCCTATAATTGGTTCTACAGCCTACGCCATGACACTTTGTCGGCATAAGTTTCATACTAATAGACTTTTACGTGGAATGGGGCTTAAAGTTCCGGATGCTCATTATGTACATAGTCTACAAGAAATACCTATATTGTCGACATATCCGGTTATAGTGAAACCAAATGAAGAATCCGATTCACTGGGTATTTCAGAAAGTTCTATCTGTATGAACATGTCTGATGTAAAAGAAAAAATTTCATACTTGTTAAGTACATTCCATCAACCTGTGATTATTGAGGAATATATCCCAGGAGAAGAATGGAAAATTGCAGTAATAGGCAATGGGCACAACACTCACGCATACGGAGGAGTTAATAGTTTGAAAAATGGAAAGAAGATGAATGGTACGCTTCAAACCCGCGATGATATTCTTGAAGATAATTTATCATGCATAGATATCGAGCACACAGAACTCTATTTTGAGGCATTAAGAAAAGCAGAGTTTATTCATAAATTGTTAGGATTGAATGATTATTCAAGATGTGATTTTAGATTAAAAAACTCGGAACTATTTTGCATGGAAGTGTCTACACATCCTTTCTTGCCAAACTCAGCAAGCTCATCCTTTATAATGGCGGCACGGCAGGAGCTTCTAGATTATGGAAACATAATTGATAAAATAATCAGTTCGGCATGTGAAAGATATAATTTCCAAAACTAATTTTCGCTCCAAAATTCCATCGTGATCATTGCAAAATCGGGATGATTGTTTCCATGTAGTTCGAGGCATCGTGCTAGTATTCTTTGGTATCGATGCTCAAAATCCAATAACCTTTTTCCTGTTGTTTTTAAAAGGCATGCATGCATACCCTTGTACCAAATAAGAAACACGTAATCAGTGTAGTATTCTTTCAATAACGGCTCAACGTCTGTCAATATTTCATGGGCCAAGAGATTGTTGCCTTTTTTATTGTTTGCAATGCCCCAATTTATCGATGCGGGAACAATATATGCATTTTCCCCCGTATTCTTAGAATCTCTATATGCCTTTTTGAAGAAAGAAAAAGCGACATCAATTCCATCGGTTATGGCCGTAAGAACAGATTGGTTCACATCAATAATAAGTTGCTCCACGTGACGATATTTTCCATTTCGAGCCTCATTGAAATTTTTTCCAGCTTTGTCATATTGTTTTGTAAAAATGCTAATCAATCCTAAATTGTTGTGTATATACACGTGCCCAAAGTTTTCAATATCAATTGATACAGACAAGGCTTCTGCCAATATCATTTTTGCCTCTCCGTAGTTGTTTAGATTTATGTATTCCACGGCTGCATTTGTCAGTGCCATAATTTGCTCGTGTAGGATATTGAGTCTCTTCCAGCTAGCAGCCAAATTTTTCAGTAAAGGCGCAGAAAACTTAGGTTCCATGAAAATGATGCATTTTCTTTGTAACCTGAGCATTCCCAGTTTGTCATTCGCAATGTTAAAATATCGTTCAGCATCTTTATAAAGAATTTCAGCCCTATCTCTTTGATTTATATGAGCATGCGCGACAAGTAAATCCATCAGAACATCTCCGACAATGGAGAAATTTTCTTGTTCTTCAAATATAGTTCTTGCTAAATTCAAGTGTTCTATCGCTATTTTAAAGTCTTCTTGAGTGTTGAGTTTTAGAAATGATCTAGCGAGCCATTGATGGCAAAAACCCTTTAGTTCATGGTTTGTGGATGCTAATTCATTAACCAACTTTGTGAATATTTCAATCGCTGTACCATATTGTACGCTGTGAAACATGCTTCGTACCTTAAGGAACATAAACTCATAATATAAATCTTTAGAGATAATAACCTCGGGCAAGTAATTGTCCTCAAAATAATTGATATTGCTCGAAGATGATGGATAACAGCCAGAATCCAGCAATAACCTTATTTCTTTGAGAAAATATAATGATGATTTTTCATAATTCCCCCCTAATCGGTAGTGGATAGAAATCTTTGAGTACAAAGAATCGCAATTCTTATTGGCTAAATAATCTGCAATTCTGTTGTGAATCTCCTTGGATTTATTCCCTAAAGAATGGTATATGTAATCCTGGATTAGAAAATGTTCAAATTTCCATAACTTATTCTCGATTAAATACTCTATTAGACGAAACTTTTCTTCAACTTCAAATAGCACTTTTGTGCAATTCTTATCGTTAAATATTTCGTTTATAGACTCATCTGTAAAGTCGTCATTTATAACACTTCCAAATTCCAATATGTCCCGGCTTTCTGGAATAGTTTTATAAACTCTATTGATTCTATTTTTCATGGAGTCTTTTAAAATGTTCTTGATATTTGCAGAATTCCAGTCTGAGTTGCTTGTAACAGAATCACCAACAACATGAATATGGCCAGAATCTAACAATGAGTGCAAAATCGTTTTTGCATATAGCGGAATCCCTCCCGAATACTCGTGGATCTGATCGTATTGTGATTCTGAAAAATCCGTTGAGCACTTTAAAATACTATCGCATAAATACCTAATATTTGATAAACTCCATCTTTTCATGTAATGAATATCGAAATGACAGATATCCGATGCTGCTTGTAAGGCAAATAAATCATCATTGATTTTATTTCTTGGTAAGGCCGAGATCTCTGCGTTCGTTGTGTATGAAAGTAGACAAAACCATTTTCGGTTATTTATTAGAGAGAACAACTGTAATAACATGCTCCAAGAACTTTTGTCAAGCCACTGAATATTGTCACAAAATAAAATTGTCTTTTTTCCTGAAGAACATTTTTCAATAAATTTGATTATTTCTAGAATCCTTGGCTCTTCGGTGTTGATACCTGCTCTTCTGACAAGATCATTAAGGGATTTGTTGTAAATGTTGGGATCTATTAATGATGAAATTTGTTGTCCAAATCTTGGAATCCATGTGGCCAATTTCTGAAAGATATTTATGCCGATTTCCTTTTTTAAGAGATTGTTGTTCGCTATCAACTTGTATATTGCCATATTCAGGGCATAATACTCTGAATGATCGAATGGACGGCCATTCATCTTAATGACAATCTTTTTGGACAATGATTCCAGGAAATTTTCAATATAGTATGACTTCCCGATCCCACTTTCTCCTGCGACCACGAGAACGCTACTCGACTCTTGGGCCTCAGCAAATCTTTCTTCTAGCGCCCTCATAATATCGCTCATAATAATTAGTTATCCTTCATTCGTCTTCCTCAATCAATGATGGTGAAGCAACAAGCAAAATCTCGGATTTTCTGCGACTCCTACGTCGAAAATACCTTACGCTTCGCCCAATCATGTCCACTTGAACGACAGTCTGGCGTTTGTGCCGAGCAGTCAAAGCAGCCGACGGTGTAATTTGTCCCGTACCATCCCCAATCGCTCACGGTCAGCCCCAACATCGACATTGATTCTAAGGGAACGTCCAGGTTTTGGCAAGATGGGGTGCCAGCCCCAGTCCGATAACAGTTTTTGGGCGAGATTTCCGAGGTAGCCTGTCCATCGCAGAATGGCGTGATTTTCGGCAAGACGACACAAATCGGCTGATGCCGACACGCTCGCCCGATGGTCAAGTACCCACCTTATTCAGTGATTCCAACATATCGACTACCCATTTTGAGAAAAATTTGTTATCGGACTGAGGCCGGCCCAAGATGGTAAACGTGTTTTTTACTTCACTGCATAGCCAGATCCTTCTTCGCCTTGTACGCGTTGTATGCTGCCAACAAAGCCGCAGCGGTGCCGCCGCCTGCAAGTCCGCCGCCAATCATCCGATTGCGCTACCGCCTTTGATAGTGCCTTGCCGACTCGCCTGGCCTTGCTCCTTGGGGCAACATCAATGATCCCAATGCTCCCGCGCCAACACCAACGGCAGTAGGAGCGGCGTAGGGCTGTAATGCCTTCAAAACGGACTGCCAATCAAAACCTGGTGCTGTGCCTTGGCTGTAGTAGCCTGTGGTAGGGCGGTTTGCGATGTCGTCGATTTAGGCGATGCTGGCTTGGAGGCTTCAGACTTGGAAGACTCTGATTTGGGCGATTCTTTTTTCTTTGCTTCGGCCGTCTTTTTCATACTCGCCGCCAGTCGGCAATAAAGGCTCGGTGGAGCAATCGCACATGCCTTCTTGGCCTTCAATGACGTGTGAAAACGGTCTATCGCTTGATGTACGTAAGAGGGTGCGCCGCAATTTGCCTATGTCCCCTAAATTGCGACCCGCCCTCTAAGGAACGATTGAAGAAAATATCGTCTGCCTACATCACGAGAAAAGAGATCTCGCAGACAAACTGCTAGGCACCAACAAATCAACGAAACTTTCGGCAGAGGAAGCCTACCACAAAAAGATTCGCGTCCGTGCTCTCAAGGCACTCAAAGAAATGGCGTAATTATTACTCACTTCGCCTTTGCCACCGGCAATTCATCGAAGTTGAGCGTGTAGTTCGGACTGCAATGTTCCGACGCACCACGCCATTGCTGTTGAGTTCCTTGTGAACCGAAAAAAAGCGTTCCTTTCCCGAAAGTCCGGTTGATCCGGTCAAGCGATGACATCAGTTGCTCATCCCGTTCCCGGTCATTCGGATTTTTATCATCCAGTGCAAACAACAATCCCTGCGACTTCACCGCTTCGGCATTGTGAAGGTCGAGCAACATTACCGACGCCTTTTTGTAGAGTATTCCTTCTCGGTATATTTCTTGTAGCAGTGCGAGTGCTGTCCGAATGATTTCCGGCGAATGCGATGTCGGAACATCAAGACCGCGCGTCGTACCCTCGGAAATGTATGAACTTTGCTTTTTATACCAACTCGTATTCAAGCGAACGTACACTGCCGACGCTACGGTGCCTTCCAATCTGGCTTTTTCGCATGCTTTGGCTGCAAAGGTTGAAACCGCCTCGGCAAGCAACTGGTAATCATCCGTTGCCTCCGAAAAGGAACGGGAAACTTGGATGTTCTTTCTCGGTGCCGGAACCGTTGTTATATCGAGGCAACATTCCCCATTGAGTTCTCGTACAAGTTGCTCTTGCACAATGCTAAAATGCTTGCGCATCCAGAGCAGGTCGATGGCCGCCAAGTCTTTGGCTGTTCGGATGCCGAGTCGGAGCATCTTGGGAGCAAGACGACGACCGATGCCCCAAACATCCCCGACTTCCATATCGGCAAGTGCGAGCGACCGGGATTCGGAATCGATGAGCGAACAAGTTCCCGACCTCTTCTTTGCGAGGTCATTGGCAACTTTTGCAAGGGTCATGGTCGGAGCCAAACCAAGCGAAACAGGAATTCCCGTCCACTGCTTAACGGTCGATATGATTTCTTGAAGGAATGAATCGACCGAGTCCTTTTCGATATTGATGCCGGTAAAATCGAGGAATGCTTCGTCGATGGAATAGACCTCAATGTTCGGTGTCCAGCGTTGCAACGTCTTCATGACACGATTGCTCATATCACCATAAAGCCGATAGTTCGAAGAGAAAACGACAACCTGCTTACGCTCGGCAAGATGTTTGATTTTGAAATAGGGCTCTCCCATTGGGATTCCCAGTTGCTTGGCTTCGGGGCTTCGGGCAACAACCACGCCGTCATTATTTGAGAGAACGACGACCGCTTTATTTTTGAGATCAGGCCGGAACAGTTTTTCGCATGATGCAAAGAAACTGTTGCAGTCGAGCAGTCCATAAAGTCGAGGCGGTTGATGTTTCACTTGAAAGATTTATAAGTCCCTGTAACCACTCCCCAAATTTCCAGTTCCATGCCTTCGTTCAAAACAATCTTTCGATACTTCGGATTTTCCGGGACAAGTTCGATGGTCGAACCATTACGCTGAAAACGTTTGATGGTGAATTCGCCGTCCAAAATTGCAACGACGATGTCGCCGGACTGTGCTTCGAGACTGCGGTCAACAATGACAAGGTCGCCGTCGAAGATACCTGCACCGGTCATTGAATCACCTGCAACTCGCATGAAAAACGTTGCGGCAGGATGCCTAACGATATGGGAAACGATATCGAGCGATTCGTAACAATCATCGGCAGGTGAAGGAAAACCTGCCGGAATCATAGAGTCGCCGAGTGGTGCCTTGTGTCCGGTTTCGGAAATCGCCAGGCGGGAAACGGCACGTATCTGAATGTCGCTCTTTTCCTGCATGACTTACATCAAAACCCGTGATCTGGAATGGGTCGCATCATTATATCCGATCTGATGCCGTTTTTAGCGTTTCCATAGAGGGGAGGAACAGTAAAGGTCGAAGATGTGTCCATTTCCGAACTTGTAATGTTTCCACACGGCTTCCTGTACGTTCCAAGTGCAACCCATTCCTTGCAGGAAAACTACGAGATCGCCCTGGCCAAGGCGATGCTCTTTAACGCAACTGTTCGACTTCCGAGAGCGGCAAGCCGGTGATCTCGGTGATTAGCGAGTTATCGAGTCCCTTTGCCTTCATATTGCGGGCGGTCTCAAGGGCTTTTCTCGCTTCGCCTTCCGTCCGTCCCTCCGCACGTCCTCTCGCTTCACCTCTCGCTTCGCCTTCCTCTCTTGCCTCATTGATGTTCAACTGCTGGTCAATCAAAAACCGCTCGCGAGCCCTCGCCTTCTCCCGCATTGCCGGGTCAGCCACGAACCGCTTGTACTCCTCGTATGCCGACTGTACCGGCGGACAATCTTGTAACATTGCACTCATCTTGTTTTCCTCCAACTTATCTCCAAAAATCCAAAATTGCATCCACCTCTGCAAATCCAATCCAAACTGCTCCAGGCCTGACAACTCATTCCGCAACAAATCGCCCAATCGCAAAACATGAATCTGGCAATGCGGCGAAAACAACACATCAGGATTTTCTCTCGCACGAAGTTCAAACACCGCATGCAATCGTTCCAGCGTTGGGAATACCGGAAACTCCGTGATAATGATACTTCGTACCGGACGAAGTTTTGCATATCTATCGCCACGCTCCAACTGCGACGAATATGTTTCCGACCAGTAGGCAAGCATTCGATTGAAAAATCCCGAATGCGTTTCACGCTGAACTTCTACTATGTACTGCTGCCCTGCTTCATCTTCTACTCTCACGTCGAGTCGAATCTGCTTGTCGGCAGGATAGTCTTGGATGTTAAACGGATTGAGTACCGTTGCTTTGACGACGGGCGGCAGTCCGGCATCCATCATCACACCGTTCAAGAGCGACCGCAGGATGGGTTCGTTCTTGGGTGCTGACCAAAGCGCGGCGATGAACAGGTCGGTCGTTGGCTTGATGACGGTGTTGTCGTTTGGCATTACGGTATTATAACAGAAAAAGGCTTGAGGTTCGCCCGGTGGATACGGCATTCCGGTTGTACTGGTTTGGGAAGGAGCGGTTTCGGCAGTCGGTTTTCTGCCTGCCTTGCAAGGCAGGCCGGTAATGTAGAATCCGGCATCAGCAAAACGAAACAGGCGGCCTTTTGAGTGCCTATTTAATACGGGGTTCGGCAATATGCATGGTAAATTGCATGGGCTAACCGAAAAAGTGTTGTATTTATCGGTGTTTATTGCATATTGTCGATACACTTTGAGACACTGTTCGCCGAAAATAGTTTTTGGGTGACCCTCTCAACGATATTTGCAGGTGCTGGGGTGTCTCTTTTGGCGGCTTGCCTTGTACATCAAGGTATGAACAAGTATTGGAACGCCCCTGTTATGCAAAGGTTTCACAAAGCAATATTGGATGCATGGCCAGAAATATGCCGAATACGATATGATCAGTCAATAACGTTTAATTTTTCCAAAGGCAGTCGAAGTAATGGTGTTGAATATATAAATCTTGATATCATTCATGAATTTTGCTATAAAAATGATCAAAATGTGCAAGATAGATTTTTTCTACATGTTTTTAGTGATTTCAGAAATATAAACGAACCTGCACAGGACGGAAAAGCGGAGGGTGAATCTACGCAAGGTAAAGATGCAAAGCGTTTTTATTTCAGGAAAATTCATTTAAGTCCGGGACTGTTACTGGAATATGACACAATAGAAAAATTGCACGGAAAGGAATATGTAAACGATCTTTTGGCGAATACGGAATGTAAAAACAAACTGAGTTTCCGACAAGATGTTTTTAGTATAGAGCCAAATCAGAGAAGGGGGCTTTCATTTGAAATACACAGTGAGTACGAATTAACCGACCGATTAGTATGGTCCTTTCAGGAAATATCGGAAAAAGTCGATGTTACGATCAATCTTCTGGATGACTGCATCTGTACTCCGAATGACATGTTTATTTTGACAATCAATCACCCTCTTGAAGCGGTAATTTTAGATAAAAATAAATCATTAGACAAAAATGGCAAAATTAAATTTGAATGTCCAGAGAGCAAGCAAAATTCGGGTAGCAAATACAACTCAGATGACAAGCAGAGTTCAGACTCGCAGAGATCAATTGGGAAACAAAGCAAATTTAAGTTATGGGATACTATATTACCCTATCAAGGTTTTGAGCTTTCATGGAATTGGAATGTGAATCGGGTAGAAACGCCTTAAAAGCGGTGTCTTTCACTTTCCCGTAAACATTGATTATGCCAAGGCTATCGAAGAGACTCACCCGGCTTGGCAATGATTCTTGAATTCTTGAAGGCATTGATCTTTCCCTCTTGCCGAAGCGAAAAAGGTTTTTACGGAAATTCACCAGCACGTCGTGGAAAGTTTTACCGAAAGAGCCGATCAGTAGTGCGATTCAATATGCACTCAATCAAAAAGTAGCATTGCGTAGATATTGTGAAGATGCTCGATTGGAGATTGGCAACAATGCGGCGGAGCGGATGTTGCGATTGGCATAAAGAACTGGTTGTTTTATGGGAGTGAGCGTGGTGGACGGACGCTGTATTGCATTTGATCTTGGCGAGTGCGAAATAGAATGGCTTGAATGAGTT
>Ga0099364_10008080_pt1 | contig 14886 bp, 11 predicted proteins | sample TergutTh196P3_FD_73070 | JGI IMG/M metagenome (GOLD analysis project Ga0099364, IMG submission 73070) | Microcerotermes parvus P3 segment gut microbial communities from Pointe-Noire, Republic of the Congo - Th196 P3 | ecosystem: Host-associated > Arthropoda: Insects > Digestive system > Gut ... | reverse complement strand
GCAGTTGAAAGGGGGCCGTAACCTTCACCGTTTTTGGTAAAGTGGTGATCAGCGAGTAAACGGTGCTAACACTTCTACCACTATTCGCTGTCGAAAGTTTCTCTCACACGGTAGCTCTCCGTGTGTGTCCGCCAGCTTCCAAGTTTCAATTTTCAACAGGCAGTGTAGCATACGCCATGTTATAAAGCGTCAGTAATTTCGCTGACGGGTGTCAGGGGGCGCGTGAATTGTTTACAGAGTCCGGAGCGGCAGCTCCGGCGAGATAGCGACAACGCCGGAGCTACCGCTCCGGGCTCTGTGAACGCGGTAGATTACCCGACGTTTACCGCCTTGTCGACCGAAGTGAAAACGATTTTTGCCGAAATGTTTCGACTCTCTACTTTCGGATACATCTTTTTCGCCGCTTGACAATACGCTTCAATCTGCGGGGTGTAAGCCCGTTGACGCTCTGCGAGGAATTCCCATTCCGATTCACCGTCCATCGGCCGATCCGTCTTGAAGTCGATAATTTCCAAACCGACAACTTCGTCTCCACGTCGGCGGACAAGCAATCTATCCATCGAACCATGCAGTAACTTGTCCTGCCAGCGCACCGCAAACCGGCGTTCAGGTTCGACGGTAATCTCTTCCTCTGCCGGGTAACTCGACCGCATTAAAATCTTACGCACCTCCGGTTGCTCACAGATTGCAAAGAAGCCGCTCACGATTTCCGAAGGTTCAAGCCCGTTCCGCTTGCCCGCAAGGGATTGCTCGACGACGGCTTGTAATCTTTGTGCAGCAACCGGAACCGGAGTACCGGTTAAAAGATTCTCGTCGAGCCACTGGATACTTGCAAAGCATGCGTGAATGGCCGTGCCGCGCAATGCTGCCGTTTCCGGCGGCGCAATCGCTGGTTCACTGGTTTCGCTTTCTCTGCTGCCGTGTGCAGTGTGCCGTTTGCCGTCTCCCTTCACCATCCCGGAAGGCGTTGCCCTTGGTAAATTACGCAAGACTCTCTGCTCTGACAGGGGATTCCAAACAATCACCGGCGGCTCTGTTTTTTCGACGGACACTTCGTCGTCCCAATCCGTGTCGTCCCAATCCGCGTTCCCCTTCTCGTAGAGAATGGACTTCGGCGACAGTGCCGCCGGTGCTCTGCGGCCGTCTGCCGTCTGCCGTCCATCGTCTAACCCTGCCCGTAATACGCCGGCATAGGTACCAATGCCCTTTCGGCTCTTCTCCGGTACAATCATCACCAGTTCATGCCGTGCTCTCGTCATTGCTACGTAGAGTACGGCAAGCGATTCCTTCACCTGATCATCCTGCCATTGTACGAACACTTGCTGATACTTTTCCGGCAGCAATGACCGCAAGTCTTGACTCACCCAGCGAAGCACAAAGTCCACCGGTGCCGTCGGCGATTTTTTCGCGACGACCACCTTCGGCGGCATACCGACCAGCGTGCCTTCCAAGTCTGGCAGAACCACGATGTCGAATTCGAGTCCCTTTGCTCCGTGAATCGTCATCACCCTGACCGAGGCTGCCCCGGGAGTTGCCATCCGCGCTGCATTGACCGTTTCGATGAATGGCCGAGTCCTCGTGCCGACGGCCTGTTCATCAAACCGGTAAGCCAACTCCAAGAGTTTTTCAAGCCGCTGCTGTTCCTTTGATTCGCACGGTGTCAGTGCCGGCATGAACTCTTTCAATGTCTTCCCGTAACCTTGCGAGAGAAGTTTTTCCCGCCAACGATGTGCGACCCTTTCCGCCGCACTATCATCGCCGAAATCGTGCAACGGAAGCAGCGCGGCCAGCGGCCCATTCGCCAGATGAAACCGGACAATCGTGTCGCCGGGATGGTCAATCAACGTCATCACGGACAGGACATGCTGCACCGCTGCCGAATCGGTCAGCGGCACGCCCCCTTCATCGCTTGCTTCAATTTTCCGGCTTTTGAGGCCTTTGATCACAGTGGGAATGTCTTTACCCGCCCGAAAAAGGATGCCGATACTCCGGTGGGGATGCTTCCCGCGCAACTGTTGAATCCGATCCAACGTATATTTCCAAAAAGGGGACTCCGTGTCGATACTCTCTTCACTGTCGTCATCGGCGGCATTGTCCACCGTTTCGAGGACGCAATACCCTTTCTCTTTGCTGGGACTCTTCGTTTCGTGCAATTCGCTGCCGAACCATTCTTGCCATTTGGCGGCGGCCGCCGGGGATTTTTCACAAACGGCGGCGTTCGTTTCCAAGTTTAGGAAAACCAGATTGACCGCATCAATGACGGCTTGCGAATTGCGGCGAGTTTCATTCATGACGGGACGCTTCGGCGGTTCGGCCCCCTCGGACTCCAGAAAATCGCTGACCGTTTCAAAGATTTCCGCCACACCGCCGCGCCAACCGTAGATCGCCTGCTTCAAGTCGCCGACGCAAAAGAACGAAGTCCCCTTGCTCGTCACCACCGGCTGCACAAAGGGCTTTAAGATACTCCATTGCGGCAGAGACGTATCCTGAAATTCATCGAGAAGTAAATGTTTCGTTTCGGCATCAATCCGGTGCGAGAGCAACCGCTGCGGCAATGCGTTCGGCTTGCGGAGAAACATTTCACCGAGACAAAAGGTAATATCTTCAAAACGGAAGCCCCGTTTCCGCTGTAAAATCTCTTTCAACTTTTCCCAAACGAGGTCAAGCAATGCACGGGTTGCTGCCGTTTGATGGATGATCGTTTCCGCCCAAACCGCTTGAGCATGCCGGACGATCGGCTCTATAATCCTGCAAAGTTCCGACTCCGCCGGCTTGTTGCGGATAACGGGATTGCCGAGTGCGAAGTTGTTGCCGATTTTCGCAGCAAGGAGCCCCTCCCAGTTGCTGGTGCGGGCAAGTTGCATAAACCGGTCAAAGTCTTTAACGCAGTTGCCGTCCGGCATCCCTTTTTGTGTCTTTGGGAGCAGTTGATGCAATGCGTCCCTATCCTCTGCGAAAGCAACCGCAATGCAATCGAGGGCATTCTCCGTCATCTTGCCGAGTGTGAGTTTGCCTAGTTTATCGGTGTCCGTATGGTCCCATTGGCCGGCATCGCTACTCCGCACAAGCGGTAACATGTCCTTGGCCAGGTTGATGATTTCCTGTGTTACCGTTTGACTCTGTTCCCCTTTTTGCAGTAGATTAAGGAGTTTTCGGGCTTCGTTTTTATGTGATTCTTCAAAGACTTCCTGTACGGCTTCGTGGATGCTGCGTTGATAATCGGTCTCCTCAATGATTGCCCAGCCGGGCGGAAGAGCCAGTTCGAGTGAAAAGGAGGAGGCAATTTTATTGAAGAAGGAATCAAGGGTGCTGATTCGCATGCGGTACAGATTTTGTGCGATTTCTGCGACGGTGCGTTGGAGCAGTGCGGTACATTTTTTCTTGTCTTTGACGGGCAGGGGAATTTGCTCGGCAAGCCGTTTTTGGGCTTCTTCATCGAGTGCGGCTTCGGCGAGCCGGTTCAGGATACGGTCTAAAATTTCTCCGGCGGCTTTTCGGGTAAATGTGGAGGCCAGTATTGCGGCGATTTTGTCGCAGACCCGTTCACCGTCGGCGTGGAGAACAATGCTGAGAAACTCGTTGCTCAATTGGAATGTCTTCCCGGAACCCGCCGAGGCCTTGATAATGGTGTTGGACATTGTTCGATGAATTTTCCTTATTATGCTGGAATAAGCGGCAGTAGTTTTCGTTCAAATAGGTATGTTTGTTCTTCCGGTCGATTCCCCAAAGGGGCATCCTCTCCCTGTTTTTTTGCGAAACAAAGAGATGGGAACCTCTAATAATACAAATTCCTTGCGTTCTTTGCGATTAAATAAAAAGACTTAACCGCAAAGTACGCAAAGGGTTGCGCGAAGAACGCAAAAAAAACGTCCTTTCTCTACCTGCATCCAGTATATCAAATTCTTTGCGTCTTTTGCAGTTAAAAAGGAAGGTTCTCTTTCAATATCTATGGGTTGTTTTTGGTTCAGGCAGTCTTCCTAGTACGATATCGATAACTGTGCCGGATGTCGTGTGAATCTTCACATCGAGGATTCCTTTTTTCACAAGGGACACAAAGGAGAAAAAACGTGTTCCCAGAGCCCGTAACGTCAGTTAGGGAATCAACCGAACGATTCCCTGGCTTACGCCACGGGCTCTGTGAACGTGGGCTCTGTGAACCCGTTTTTTTCGGCTTTACGCTTCGGCGGACCTTTTCACAATCACGACCGAGTTGATACCGACCATTCCAAAGGAATTGTTCAAAATGTACTCCACTCGCTCAACTGTTTTGGGCGTGTCGATAACCAATCCCTCCATCGCACAATCAGGATCGAGGTCTTCGCAGTTAATCGTCGGATGAATCACATTGTCCGAAAACGAAGGCAAGTTGCCTGCGAGTTCCAATACGCCGATGGAACCCATCGCATGACCAATGAAACTCTTCGTGTTGTTAATGTACGTCTTGGCATTCTCGCCGAAGACTTTCCGAATGGCACCGATCTCCTGAGAATCCCCCATCGGCGTTGCCGTAGCATGCGTACTAATGAGGTCAATCTGCTCCGGTTCCAAATTCGCTTTACGCAAAGCCTTTGCCATACATTCTGCTTGCCGCTCTGGATTTGGCAACACAAAATCGCTGGCATCGCTGTTCATGGCGTAACCGACAATCTCGCCATAAATCTTTGCCCCACGCCGGGTTGCATCGGAAAGACGTTCCAGCGTGAAAATACATCCGCCTTCTGAAATGACAATGCCGTTTCGGTTTTTGTCAAACGGTCGCGACGCTTTCGTTGGATTATCATGCACAGCCAGTGCGTTTTCCGAAGCAAACGCGGCGAAGATACCGAAGGTGTGAATGCTTTCCGACACACCGCCCGCCAGTGCTAAATCAACTTCACCGAGGCGCAGCATTTGCACGCCTTGAATGATACCCGCATTGCCTGCCGCACATGCCGCTCCGATGCAATAATGCGGACCGGTAATGCCGAGGTTGAGCGTAACTTCGCCCGCCGGATTATTCGCAACGGTGCGCGGATTATGAAAGTGCGACCACGTCGAGCAATCGTAATCGAACTGTTTGATGTTGTAAATTTCGTTTTCGGTTTCGACATTGCCATGTTCGGTAATGCCGATGAAGACTCCGACTTGCGACGTATCGACGGTCGTCCAATCGATACCGCTGTCGGCAATCGCTTCATTGGCGCAGTAGGTTGAGATACTTCCGGCGCGGGTGCCTCGGCGGAGGTCTTTCTTTTTTTGGTACTTTGTTGCTTCGTAATTGCAAATACCGGCGAGTGTTTTGCCGAAGTATCGGATTTCGTAGGGGGAAACGCCGCTTTTGCCGTTGAGCAGAGCGGAGCGGTACTCGGTCAGCGAGTTGCCGTTGGGAGCGGTCAAGCCGACACCGGTGATGACGATGCGTTGCGTGGAATCCATAGCAGTATGATACCGCATAGGGGCGGTAACGGCAAGCGGAATCATTTAGCCGGTAGTCTGGCCGTTTTGTGTTTTTACGGTTCTCCCGCAGGATTGCGGACGCATTTTGGGTGATAAGCGTCGCAACATTAGCCGCTAAAATGGTTTCGTACATACAAACTATTGTTTCTTTTTTCCAACATTGCACCGTGAAAATAGTAGGCTTCGACAAAATATTCGGCTTCAAAGGATTCATCACCGATAAAGTAACATTTTCCTCCGAAATTGTCCTGATAGATTGCCCTATCAATCGACGAGAAGAAGCCAGCGGCAAACCACAAGCCGCCATGATTTTTAGTATAGGTATCTGAACGAGCAGGTTGATGTGCTTGCCTGCCCATACATCTATATCTTAAATTGAATGAACATGTAAAGGCATTATTGTTATTTTGTGAATTACCGCCCTGGCGGGGAAAAAGTTCACAGAGCCCGTGGCGTAAGCTGGGGAATCGTTCGGTTGATTCCCTAACTGACGTTACGGGCTCTGTGAACTTTTTTCCTGCCAACCCTGTAAACGATTGAGTCCCATCTGAAAACGTCCAAATTGTTATGTTCAGCATCGACTGCCGCGTCCGCTTCTCTTGTATCGCCAACCTCTCCCGCTTATTTAACTGGGAGTGGTCATCGATCTCGGTCATTTTTGATGTCGTATGACCTGCCCGAGTCTGCGCTGCATCACGGCCATTTTCAAACGATGTTTTCGTAATAGCCGTATGCCGTAACTGGTACGGACAGATTTTGCAGTTAATCCTAACTGCGATTTGGAAACACATAACGGGAAATAGCGGTCTGTGTATGTAGATAAACCTTTTTAGGGTTTGACTTTACGCCGTTGGGCGAAAAGGGGGGCTAACCCGTAGGCGTACGGCACCGGAATGACGGTACGGCCTATGTCCAATGAACAATGCCGAAAAAAACAATACCGAAAGGCACTATGCCGTCCGTTTTTCCGATTGGTTTAACTTATTGTAGAGGGTTTTCAGACTGATCCCGAGTTCCTCCGCCGCCTTCGATTTGTTGCCGTCATGCCGTTGCAGCGCTTTTTCGATAGCCTTCATTTCCATATCGCGCAACGTCGGTCCCTCCGGGCATGGCTCAAACGACATCAATTCCTTTGCCGGATCACGCTGGGTTGTAACTGGCGGTGCGGCGGCGGTTCCATTGCGGATGACCACCGGGCGGCTCGGCTTCTCCTCCATTTTTCGCGGCGGCAATGGGCTTGCCGACGATACTTCCTGCTTGAACATGTCGGGCAGATCATCCGCTCGAATCGGAAAACGATCCGATAAGACCAATGCATGTTCAATCGCATTCGCCAACTGCCGGACATTGCCGGGATAGTTATACTGACGCAGCAACTGGTACGCGTCCGGTGTGAACAGTTTTGCCGGGTCGGTCTCCGTTAAATCATGGCGAAACCGCTTAATAAGGGCAAGAATCAACTCCGGTAAATCTTCCATTCGGTCTTTCAGCGGCGGCAGGTGAATCTCAAACGTGTTGATACGGAACCAGAGGTCTTCCCGAAAATCCCCCGCCTTGACCATTGTTCCCAAATCACGGAGCGTCGCACACACTACTCGGACATCGCAGACCGTTGCCTCGTTCTCGCCGACCTTTCGGACTTCACCGCTTTCGAGAAGCCGTAACAGTTTTGCCTGCACTCCTTTGGGGAGTTCGCCGATTTCGTCAAGAAACAATGTCCCGCCGTCGGCCACTTCAAACAATCCAGTTCGGTTTGCGTCGGCACCGGTAAAACTTCCTTTTCGGTGTCCGAAGAGTTCGCTTTCAATCAACGTTTCCGGCAAGGCACCGCAATTCACGGCAACGAACGGCTTTCCCGCCCGGCGGCTGCCGTCGTGGACTGCTTTCGCGACGAGTTCCTTGCCCGTACCGGTGTCGCCGAGAATCACCACGGTCGACTCCGTTGGCGCAATTCGGTCAATCAAGCGATAAACCCGTTGCATCGCTTCGGAATGCCCTGTCAATTTTCGTTCGCCGCTGCCCTGTTGCAACTGCGACATCATTGCGTTGTACTTTTGCGTGGCCTTCCGGTTTTCGGCAATTCGGTTCAAAATTTCTTCGAGGTCGGCAACCGCATAGGGCTTGGTGAGAAATTCGACGATTCCAAAGCGGATGGCTTTTTGGGCGGCTTCGAGGGTTCCTTTGCCGGTCAGAATGACGGCATCCGCATCGCTACCCAATGCTTTTGCTCCTTCGAGGACGGCTAACCCATCGGTTCCGGGCATATCGAGATCAAGGAGCAGTACGTCGAATGTTTTACCGTGCAATGGGTGATCTTTCAGGGCTTGCAATGCCTCATGACCATCGGCGCACGGGACGACCGTATGACCGAGGCGTTGTAATTCGTCGGTCAAAACTGTCCGTATATTCCGTTCATCCTCTGCAAGTAAAATTCTCATCGCGGGGGAATGATACAGATTTTCGGCAAACCGGTCAAGAGCAAATTTCTTTTTTAACCACAAAGAACACAAGGGACGCACAGAAACAATCTGTTCACAGAACCGCGTTCACAGAGCCCGTGGCGTAAGCCAGGGCATAACCGAACGATTCCCGGCTTACTGTTCGGGGAACCTCTAAAAATCGTTTTTTCTCTTGTTTTAGGCGGAAACGGTACGAATCATTGCTTTGTACCCTTTGCGCAACCCTTTGCGTACTTTGCGGTTAACTCCTTTTTTTAACCGCAAAGGACGCAAAGAATACGCAAGGAACGCAAAGAGTTTTCTGTATTATTAGAAGTTTCCTTCACAGAGCCCGTCAGCACGGTAAAAAGGGCTTGCGTTTTAGCCGTGAAAAGCGAAAATAGAGTTTACCTTAAAACCAACAATAACAATGCCCACGCGTTCCGCCAGAAAAATTACAAAGAAAGTTACAAAAAAAACGGCGAAAAAAGCCAAAAAAAGATTATTGCGGCAACCCGTGAAAAAAGTAAGCCGCAAGAGCAGTCTTTTTCAGAGTCCTTCCGAAAGGGAGCAGCCCGGCGAACACCGTTTGCAAAAAATACTGGCTTCGGCGGGCTTCGGCAGCCGTCGGCACTGCGAAGAACTTATCGAACAGGGACGCGTTGAAGTCAATGGAAAAGTTGCCCGACTCGGCTGCAAAGCCGCACTGGGCAGTACCGAAATCAAAGTGGACGGCGAGCGGCTCAAATCGGCAAAGCCGGTCTATCTCGCACTCTTCAAACCCAAGGGCTCTCTGTGCACCAACGCAGACCAACAAGGCCGGGCAAGAGCGATTGATTTGATTCCCGAATCGTTCGGACGCTTGTTTTTGATCGGCCGCCTCGACAAAGATAGTGAAGGGCTCATTTTGCTGACCAATGATGGGGCATTGTCGGAACGTCTCACGCATCCGAAGTATGCCGTGCCGAAGGTGTATCGGGTTCAGGTTGCCGGTGAATTGACGGAAGAGGGCGTTCAACAACTTCGTCAGGGAGTGCATCTTGCCGAAGGTTTTGCCAAGGCGGCGCATGTGGTCATTAAAGGTCGGCACAAACAGAGTACGATTTTGGACATGACGTTAACAGAAGGCATGAATCGGGAGGTACGCCGATTGCTGGCACGTATTGGACACAAAGTTTTGACACTGATACGGATTGCGGTGGGACCGGTGAAACTGGGCAAAATGGTTCCCGGCGAGTGGCGAAAATTGACCCGCACCGAAGTGGAGCGTCTTTATGCCGCTGGAAAATAGCGGGGGAACTATGTGTTTGATTTCAGAAGTGTTTGATTTCGGAAAAGTCCGGTTAAAAGTTGACAGAGCCCAGAGGGTGGTCAACTATTTTTCAAATATGCTTCAAAACGCCAATGATTGTGCTTTTTTTTGAGTTCCTTGTGGTTCCAAGAATTAACCACAAAGTGCACAAGGGAGAACCGAAGGAGAAACGGTTAATGATTGCCGTGTCGCAGTATATCAGGTGTTGCATCAGTAGTAGGTGCAGAACATATTGAGTACCGCCGAGAGTGAACTGCTGTTCCCTTCTTGGAAGATTCGGGTAACCTGACAATCAACGACAGGTCCCTTTTCGGGACTAATCATTATTTTTGTCAGTTGGCTGCGCAACTTCAAAAACGGCTCCAAACTGGGGCGTTTTAGATCGGCGGGACTCTCCACCACCAAAACGATTCGGCGTGTGCGGCAGTCGGCAATCAATTTTGTGGTGGGGAGCAACTGGTTGTTCTTTTCCGCAAAGAAAGAATCCACCTGAAACTTCGCTTTTTGTGCATCCACCTGTCCGCCTTCTCCTCCCATCCCGTACAGCATCGCCGTATCGGCAAAGGGCCCTCTGCGCAGTTCGTCAAACGTGGTCATAAAACTGGAAAATCCCTTTTTGACAACCCCCACATCGACATCAAAGAGTATCGTTCCCTCTTCTTGACGTATTTCCGCGTTGAGTCCCTTCCGGTGCCCTACGTTTTTGACGGCATTCCGAATATCCCGAAAACGGTCTACCCGGACACCGTGTTGACTGGCAATGCTGAAAAAGTCCTCTGTAAAGACGAAAGTAAATTTTTTATTTCCGCGTGTAAGCCGCTTAACGAAATCTTCAATGTTGGCTGGCATAAACTTCTACACAACCGGCAGCGAACACTGAACCGCCGCCCCTTGGCCGTCCAGTATATCAGGCATTCACAAAAAAACAAGATTGCCCGGGTGTGTTCCAGTAGACGTGCAGATTATTTCTCGGTTCAACATGAACAATCTGGGCAGAATAGGCAAAATCGAGCATATCCCGTTTTTGATGGGGAAAATGCCAAGGCTCTACCTGCGTTCCGGGTTGGTGGTGGACAGGATATTAGATTGAGCGAAATCAGAGTCAAAACATGTAAGAATGCACAAAATAGGCAATCTGTTTCGTTGTTTTTGGTAAAATAGGTATCCTTCAGCGAAGGCTTTACTGCCCAAACAAGCCACCAACCCGGAACACAGGAAGAGCCAAAAGCAAATGGCAAAAATGTCATTTGATATTTGCGGCTCGCCTTTTAGTATTGGTAACAAGTCATTTACAAATAAATTTTTGACAATTTGTACGATTTGTTAACAGAGAAAATGAACAATAGTCAGTTGCAGCAAGCCTCGTCCGACGGTGTCGAGATTGCGCAAAGAGCGAATGGCTATTAGTCCCTCGGTGAAATAAACCGAATACGCCGTCAACATGTGAGATAACGCCACGCTGCCGCTTTCCGTCATTTTGTTGCGATTCATTCCGGCTTTTGTGTTTTTGTGGTACAATGGAGCGTACTCTAATGATAGGAGCGGAATTATGTCAGAGCAACCGTTGACTTATGAAGGAATCCTTGAACTGTTTCGGCAAACGAACCGAGATATTCAGAAAACTAGCCGAGAGATTCGGAAAACACGCCGTTTAATGAAAGAACGCGATGCCGAGTATGCCCGAAAGCAAGAGGAGTACACCCGTGAAAAGAAAGAACGCGATGCAGAATACGAGCGGAGGATGCGGAAAACGGAACTAGCGGTGGAAAAAATGTGTCAGGAAGTCGGCGGTCTCGGTAACAGCATCGGAAGAATCATCGAACACATGCTCGGCGAAAGAATTATCGAAAAATTTCAGGCATTAGGCTACAATGTTACGCATCCCGTCGTTAGAAACTGTTCCTTTTCGAGTACAAAACTAGGTCTCTACGGTGAGTTTGATTTGACTCTGGTCGATAGCGATATAATTATTCTTATCGAAGTTAAAACAACGTTGGAAACGTCCCATGTCCGCAAGCACTTAAAAAAGATAGAAGAATACCGCAATCATATTGCTGTGGAAAGTTTTGTTCAGCCGCACGTCAGACACTTGCTGCCGAACACACGTTTCATTGGAGCAGTGGCAGGCGCAGTCGTTACGGACGAAGCCAAAGACTTTGCTCTCGAAAACGGATTGTACGTTATTGTGCAATCCGGCGAAGCGGTGGAAATCGTGCCAACGCCGGAAGGATTCAAAGCGAAGGAATGGTAGGTTCCGTCATTTCGCTACGTACGATGCATATTGGACGCTGTACGAGTGTTTGATAGTGGTAACGAAGTTGATCGCTCCCTTTACGCCGTTCTTGGCGGAAAATTTTTGGCAGCGGTTGGTGGTGCAGCAAAACCGAGCCGGGGGCTGTGCCCCCGCCGAGTCAAATCGTTCACTCCGGCGGCACAGCCGCCGGCTCGGACTCGAAGAAAGAGTCAGCGGCGCAATAACAGACGTTTTCATCTTGACCAAGTTACTGCATTTCATTAGAGTCCCGCATGAAATTCTACCGAATCAACCTCCTCTGCCTGTTGCTGTTTGCACTGCCTCTTTTGGGCGGTTGCGGCAATAGGTATGCTCTCCATACGAAAGGAGGATTTGTCCTGGGAGAGACGATGCCGCTTCTAATGCGTGCTAACACAGGAGATGCGGAGGCGCAGTACAAACTCGCCTATCATTATCTTCATACATGCAGGGTTGACGCGGATGGTACAGGGACTCCCTTAAATGAAAAGGAGGGAATAAAATGGCTTCGCAAAGCCGCTAAACAAGAGCATACCGAGGCAATGTGCGAACTCGGTCGAGCGTATCAATACGGTAGTGGTGTTCCCGAAGATAAGGAGGAGGCTGTAAGGTGGTTTCGCAAAGCCGCCGAACAAGGAAATGCGGCAGCACTGTGTGCACTTGCCCACTGTTATTTTGACGGCTTGGGCGTTCCAGAAGACAAAGTAGAAGCCGTCAGGTTATTTCGACAAGCCGCCGAGCAAGGGGTTCTTCATGGAATGTACCGGCTCGGCGATTGTTATTTCAATGGCACAGGTGTTCTTGAAGACAAAGAAAAAGCGGTGTATTGGTATCGTCAAGCCGCCGAACAAGGGCATTTTTCTGCACAACACGTAATAGGCAAGTGCTATTACAATGGCGAAGGCGTTCCCGAAGACAAGGCGGAAGCAATAAGGTGGTATCGCAAAGCCGCCGAGATCTGGTCAGAAGCAACGTTTGAACTCATCAGGTGCTATCTCAAAGATGAGTATGTTCCTGACGAAGCGGAAAGGGAAGAATGGATTTCGTTACTCCGTCTGCTGGCGGCGAATGATTCTGTATTTTTTATCAGTGGAAAACGTGACGAGGATTTTTGGGATGGGTTGAAGCAACGTCAAAATCAAGCGGCTGAACTGTTGCGGGAAATGGAGAAAAAGCCCCCTAACAATTTTACGGAAACAATTTAGCCGGTACTCCGCCGTTGCCGCACTGGACTCCGTTAGCAAACGTCAACGAACCGATGCGTCGGTGTCGGATAACCCGGCATAAGACAACGCAGCGAGTCAATCGAAATGTTGAACATTTCCAACAAGTTACGTACAAGCGTTTCCAAGATTTCCGGCGATGTTTGAACTCGGGCATTCAACACCAACACGCCGTCGTCCGACTTTGATTCGGCCCCCAAAAATTTAACGGGGCGAACATCAACGCTCCCCTTCAAACTCGTCAGGTTTCCGACCCATTCCTTGCCGCCGACGTTGAGAAGAGCCTTGACGTGTCCGACTTCTGAATTCGTCTTCTTAATTTCTGTATGAAATGCCGTGAGCAAATCGGCGAGCAGTTGTTTGCCGTCCGTGTTCGCCGGAACCTTTGCCGTTGCATTGAGCCAACCCAGCACCGCTTCACCGTGAGCATACCGGTCATAGTCCACCGGTACGATGGTCGCCCCGGCATCAGTCGCACTTTGAACCTCCGCAAGCCAAGCGTCCAATCCTTCGCTGCTCTTCGACGAAAGAAAGCCGATTTTCTTGCCCGGATATTTTTGTTCTAGGAGTGTTTGGGTTGCCTTCTTTTCCGCATCGGAAAGCAGATCGGACTTGCTGATAAAGATTCGATCCGCCTCTGCCAGTTGGAGTTCCATAATGTAGAGTGCATCGGCATCGACACTGCTCTCTACCTTGCCGTAAATTTCCGGCAACCGGCTGGGATCGACAAGCACGGTCAGCGGAGCGATACTCCAATCTGGATGAATCTTTTTGAGCGGATTCACAATCGTGGCGGAGAGGTCGGTGCAACTTCCGACAGGTTCGGCAATGATGACTTCCGCCCCCTGTTCGATGAGGGATTTTATGGAGTCAACGAAGCCGTTGAAATTACAGCAAAAGCAACTTCCGGCGAGTTCCGACACGCCGTTGCCGACTCCGGTGAGCAGGAGCGTGTCCACCAATTCGGGGGCTTGGTCATTCGTTATGAGTCCGACGGACTTGCCCTGCTTGGCGAGCCTCCGGGCGGATTCTGCCAAGAGTGTTGTTTTCCCACTTCCCAAGAAACCGCCGACGAGAATGAGTTTGGTGAGCATGATTTCGTCCTTTTAGTTCGATAGTGTCAATTAGTTGACGTTGTCTAGTATATGACCATTGTACCTTTTCGTCCCGTTGAGTCAAGAGGGGGGCAAAGTTTTATGAGCAGTTAACAAAAGCCGGAATGTATTGTTATTAAAGAGGGAAGTGTAATGACGGACACCGGAGTACCGGCTAAAAGATTTCGTCATTGCGCTGCGCTTCATTCCGGCTTTTGTTATTGAACCGCCTTTTGTACTGTTTTTAGAAGCGAACCGATCCCTTTACGGTAGTTTTGCAACGTGTCCAGCCAGTGTTGGAGACATTGTCGACCTGATTCGGTAATCGCAAAGATTCGTTTAGGGTGCCCGCCTTGCGTTATGTTCCAACTTGAAGTTACCATACCTCTCTTTTCAAATGATTTGAGAATTCGATAAATCCCGGAAAGATCGGGCGGCTCTTCGAACAGATGGGGAATGCCGCCAATTTTCTGCGCCAGTTCGTAACCGTGCAATGGTCCTTCGGTCAAGATTGCCAATATCGCAGGTTGAACCATCTTGTCCAATGTCGCACCGACACAGGGACAGTGTATAAACTTTTGTTGACTTTTTTTCAGCATGGTAACTATTGTATCATAAACTTTGCACTATAACGAGGATAGGTTGTACCGGACACCCCTATTGTCAATTCAAAGAATGACGTTATAATTAGTCTTATATTAGATGATGTCTAGTAATATATAATCCCCTACTACGATGCATAAGCCTCTCGCAGAATTTGTCGGCACATTCATTTTGGTCTTTTTCGGATGCGGTGTAGTTCATACCGCCACGATGTACGGCGCACAGGTCGGACTTTGGCAAATCGCCATTGTTTGGGGACTCGCCGTGATGTTCGGCATTTACGTATCTGGCGCTATCAGCGGAGGACATCTTAATCCCGCCATGACGCTGGCATTTGCGGTGCATCGCCAAATGCCCTGGAAAGATGTTGTCCCCTACTGGACGGGACAGTTTGCCGGGGCGTTCTGCGCAGCCGCAGTGCTGTATGTGCTCTTTTCGCCAAGTATGAAAATGTTTGAAGAAGAACAAGGGTTCGAACCAAAAAGTATTATTACCGCTAGATGTTACG
>Ga0099364_10008079_pt1 | contig 14886 bp, 12 predicted proteins | sample TergutTh196P3_FD_73070 | JGI IMG/M metagenome (GOLD analysis project Ga0099364, IMG submission 73070) | Microcerotermes parvus P3 segment gut microbial communities from Pointe-Noire, Republic of the Congo - Th196 P3 | ecosystem: Host-associated > Arthropoda: Insects > Digestive system > Gut ... | reverse complement strand
GCTTGCGCTGTTTGAGCGAAGCGAGTTCGCAAGCCGCGAAAATTGAGCCTTTGTGCGGCTTTGCTCGTAGCTCCTAGCTCATGATAACGAAAACACTAAACTGGAACACGCTCCGATGTCGCCAATTCAATTTGCACTGACCAGTAACTGACAAAGTATCGAGGTGTTTCCGAAATAATGATTTTGTTGTTTTGTTTGACATTTTGTTGTAGAATAGACGCAATACAAGAATATTCGAATATAGTTGCAGCTGCGTGGGAGGGTAGCGCAGTTAGCATAAAGGAGGCAATGATATTCAATATGGAAAAAATCATACTCGGCATTTTGATGCTTAGAAGATTCACATTGTACGAAATTCGCAACATCATCAAGCTAAATTTCAAAAGTATGTGCAGCGACAGCAGCGGCAGCATTCAAGCCGCACTAAAAAGGCTTCTAGCATCTCACCTGGTCACCTATACTGAATATGTTGAAAACAGTGTTAACAAGAAACAATATTCCATAACCGATCAAGGGCGAGATGAATTTATGCATTGGCTCCAGACACCAGCGGATATGTCCAACTCAAAAAACATGGATCTGGGCAAGCTGCTGTTTATGGGGCTGGTACCTGCGAATAAACGATTGGAACTCCTTGATGAAATGATTTTGAAACTAGAAACAGAACTTGCTTTCGTCAATTTACTGTGGAACGAAGTCCAGCGTTTCGGCTCAGTCGACATTCAGCAAGCACTTCAAATATGGTTCGATGATTCCGAGTATCACGATGGCATCATCAAAGCAACTCAATGCTCCGATGCAAACGAAAGTGCCAAAAGCATCGAAACCTTCCAAATGCACACCTTGCAATATGGCATCGATGGTCTTCAATTCAGCGTCGATTGGTTTCGAGCTCTTAGAGAAAAGGAAGCCAATAGTGGAAAGGACGCAAACAGCACGAAAGTCTTGCTCGAACAAAATTAAATGGGATTCCGTGTCAAGCACTTAAATGACGGATGGGGAGCTATTGCCTGATTACACAACATTGCCGTGACCTATATCATTTAGTGTTTTCATTTCGCTGGTTTTTCCGCTGCAATTTCCAGGGCTTCCATGATGCAGTTCGTGAGGAGCTTTCTTGAGCTGTCGCCGCCCATGTGGACTATGTCGGATGCCAGCAAAGACGTTTGCGTGCTGATAAGACTGTGCCAGTCGGCGACTGTGACAAAGGGGTAAAGGGCCGGCAGCTCCCTGATATATATCGCAGTTTTCAGCGATGTGGAGGAATCTCCCAAATATCGACCATCAAAGGGTGTCACAAAAATCAGCCTATGCCCCGGGTTCAAGTCGCTGATAATGCTCGTTATCAATGTTTCAAATAAGCTATTCACATTTGTGCCCAGGGCAATGACAACATACTCCCTCAGCTCGCCGTTGTCTTGGAGTTCCATCATTAGGCTATATCCTGCGCCAAGCTGTCGAGAAACCTCGGCATCCACATAGCAGTTGGGTATGCTTTCTTGCAGCATTGCGCTGGCACCCAATACCACAGAGCAGCCGATTATTGTGACTCCGTCGGGGATTTCCCCTGTCTGTGCCGATGTTCCCGATTCCCATATGAATCCCGTTTCCACGGAGGTGGTATATTGCTCCTGAGGGGGGCTTTCCTCAAATATGTATGTTTCTACAGCTATTTCATCATAGTACGAATCTAATTGGCTCACGGAATTCTCGCGAATCACTTCCATTTCCGACCGCAGTGGATCATATACCAAAGCAATCTCTTCGCGCTTCCCATATGCAAGGGGGTTTTTATTAATGCTCTCCAAGCGGCTTCCCGTTCGGATTGCTCGCTTGGCATCCTGTGCCACGTAACCGGCAGCAAAATCCCTTTCCATGCTTGTGATTTCGGGAGCTTTGTATATGGCAATCCCGCCCGACAGCATCGATCCAACCAAGGCAATGCCCAGGACAATAGCACCTGCTTTTCGATGTTTCAGCGCACCGTTGCTCCCCTGGGGAACAAAAACGCGCTCGCCTTTATATAGCATCAGCGCTGATATCAAAAAGGTCAACCCAAGGGTAACAAAGGACGCCCTTGGGTTTTTTCCAATTATCGCACAAATTGCTATATATATGGGCCAGTGGTACAAATATGCATTATATGATATGTCGGCAATTGCCGTGAGCAGGCGCGGTTCTTTCATATGGGCTGGCGTCACCATATGAAGCCCCAGCGTGCCATATATCAGTGCAAGGGTCATAAATGCTGTGAGGAGAAAGCCATATCGGTAGATAAACTCATCATCGAATTTATATTTCACGGAGCAATAGAAAACAACAAATGCTGCTGACAGAGTAAAAAGGAGCAGTACAATCGTCTTTAAGGGGACGAACCTCTTTCTCTCCGATTCTTCTCCCTGCCTAATATATATCCCGCGGATAGCTGCGGCGCAGGAACCCATGAGAAATGAAAAGCTGCGGGCAAAAGTGCTAAAATAAATCTCGTCCAAAGTTCGTCCAGATTGGTGCATATGCAATAAATAGGCGAATGAACAATAAGCAGCCGCCCCCGAAACTAGGATGACAGCTCTCCTGAATATCTGTAGTTCTCTGCTATGGTCACCCGGATAAAAAGCTTTTGCTATTCGAGAAAGGACAGCGCATACCAACCCCCAGGCTAGATAAAGCTGCATCAGGATGGCCAGTGTCCATGTGTGTACATAGTAGGATGGGAGCATCTGCGCTTCATAGCTCCCACCTGTGAGAATCTGAAACCAGTTTGTTACGAAGCTCAATGCCGCCGCTGTTTGTCGAGCAATTCCCATGGAATAATCGGGAGAAATCAGCAGCAAAAAGGGAAGGGTAAATGCCACGGCAAAAAACAAAGGAATCAAAATCCGCTTAATTCGCCGAATGCAATAGTCAAAAAAGGCAAATCTGCCGCTTCTTCGGATTTCTTCTATTATATTTGCCGTGATGAGAAATCCGGAAAATGTGAGAAATACATCTACTCCGAGAAAACCTCCGGGCAATATGTCGAAAAACAGGTGGTACAGCAACACAAGGAATAGACCGTATGCGCGAACTGCATCAAACCATTTGATTCTACCCATTTCGCACCCCTTCTAGCCATATGCCTTGCATATTCTCGGCTTCGCTGGTAATGGTGCCTGTTCCATGAAAAAACCCTTTTGAGAAGCCGCCTTCATATGACCAGCCTTCGCCGCTATTGTATTTGCCATATCCATCAAACTGCCCGTCTTTGAAGCTGCCCGAGTATATGACATTGCCCAAATAGTCAATATATTCGCCTTCGCCATTTGCCATTCCCAGGGAAAATCCGCCATGGTATTGGGAGCCGTCATCAAAGTAAAAACGCCCTTCGCCGCTCTGACCGAAATCATTAAAGCCGCCTTCATAGCGCCAAAGGTCTCCAATGAGCGTGTCGTCCTTATCCCCTTGTGAATACATTATGGGACTACCGCTGCGATAATAGTATGTTCCGCTTATTATCTGCCCCTTCGAAAACACGCCGTGGAACAGCAGCTCGCCATCAGAGCCGAAAAGGGTGCCTTCCCCATCAAATCGCCCATCTGCAAAACCGCCTTCGTATTTTTCGCCGCCCACAAAAATGATGCTGCCTCTACCATTGAAGCGCCCCTGTGCCATTTCACCCGTGAAAGCCAGTCCATCATATTCTTCCAGCTCCACTTTTTTGACTGTATTGGATCCAACAATTCCCAAGGCATAAAGTGCAAGGCTGCACAGGGCTGTGAGATACAATAAAGGCAAAATTAGTTTCTTTGCTTTTTTCAACGCGATATACCCCTTTGTGTTGTTGCTGGTGGTATTTTACCAAATTTTAGCCCAAAGAACAATACAATCGTATCATTTAGATGGATTTTCCTAGTTTTCTAGTGGTTTTATAGGATTTTCGCCACTGTTTTTTTCATCGTTTTGTTAATTGTTTAATCCCAATCTTCACTATTAGCCCATAAAACTCCCAGTGGAAACGATTATTGAAAAGCTGCTGCAAATGCAATACAATTGGATAAAGTAGTTGCGTGTGAGGGTAGCCCAGTCACAAAAAGAAAACTGGTGTCTGTACAGGAGGACACGAAAACTAATCAAATATACCAAAAGCCAAAGAAAAGCACTCGGAGAAAGGTTAAAAGAAATGAAAACAGCAACGAAAAGACCATTTTACGCAATTGCCTCCGCTCTGCTGTCCATAATGCTGATCCTATCAGTGGCGGGATGCGGAAAAAGCAGTTCCAATGGGCAAGGCAATATAGAAAGCCCCACACAAAATCGGAGTCAACAGACAATTATCCCACCGTCTATCACTCCTGTGCAGTCAGACACGCCAAAGGAGTCCGATGATCACCCGACAGAATCAGTGCTATACCCCACTACAATAAAGTACTATTGGGAAACAGACCCCCTTGACGCAGAAGGTCTATACCATTATTTCTATGCTTTGGCATCCCGGGAAAGAGATTTCCTCTGGAGCGAGCTGAAGGATGAGCTGGAGGCTGGAGGTTTTTCTGTCATAGAATTTGAAGATTCATTCATGGTCTTTGATGTGCGCAACGAGGGGATATTCTTGGCAGCCATGCTGACAGCTGAGCAGGGGGTGACCGGAGGAGGAGCAGGGAGTACCTTTTACGACAACGACGATATCTATTATCTGTCTGAAATTGGATACTTTGTCAATTACGAAGATCAGGGCGCCTATGTGGCTTTCGGTACCAGGCGAGACGAATACCGCCTCCAGCTGGGAGGGTATAAGAGCAAAAATGTCAGCAGCTTTGATGAGGTAATCGACTATATCCATGTACTGCTGAGTGAAATGGAAAAGGAAATGCTAGAAAGAGCAGCCTAGTAAATCCACAATTCTCCCCTCCTGAGCAGTCACCACGCTTCAAGGATTTCTTAGCAAGTTGCTGCGGTAGTCTCCCGGCGAAATGCCTGTTTCCAGCTTGAAACATTTCATGAAGTGCTTCTCGTTTGTGAAACCCGACATCTCCCCCACCTGCCGTATGCTCAAGCTGAGGTCAGCAAGAAGTCGCCTGCTTTCTGCCAGGCGGCGATTCTTCAAGTATTTTGTAAAAGGAGTCCCCATGTATTTCTTGAACAAACTGGAAAAGTGCGTATAGTTCATCGAGACATATTTCCTAACATCATCCATGTTAATCCCAGATTGGAAATGCTCTTCAATAAAATCGATGGCAAGTCGGATTTTCCGTAAATTCAGGTTTTCCAGATCCCTTGCCAAAAACTCTGCTAGGGAGTCCATCAAAGCTCCCATATATACATAAAATGCATATGCGGTATCAAAACCAAGGATATCGGAAACGGATTCCAATTGCTCTGCCGCAAAGGACACATGGGAAAAGTTTCTTTTCATTCCCTTTAGCAGTCTATTCAGAAAACCCAAGTAGTCCTCGGCGCTGATTCGGTTGTTTTGGGCAAGAAAAAGCATCTGTCTGAGCAGGTCTTTGGCTTCCCTTGCCTTTCCCACACATAGAATCGAAATAATATACTCCGCAGTCACCACAAGGTCTTCTTCTCGCGTGGCTACGCTTTTTATTTCATCGAACTCGTGAATGCCGTCCCAAACAAATGCGTATATGCGTGCTTGGGTAGCCTCAACATATGCCATTCGAAGCTCCGCAAATCCAGTTTTTACCCCGCTGATTCCTGCACATTTGTTTTTTAGAATACCGCTTTTCAAACCATTTAGAGAATCCTCCGGCGCCAGCAGGATCGTCTGACCGCCGACATTTTCAAATACAAACAGCTCCCCCGTGTCTTTAATGTCTTTAGTGTCTTTAATATCTTCAACATTCTGCGACGCAACGCATATCGCTGCATAATTCCCGCCCAGCAGCGAAACATATTCCCCGCCGATTACGCCAATATCTGCATTATCAGACATTGCGCCCAGCATCATTGATTTCATTATGCTGCTGCTAATGACAAACTGCGTACCTATCGCCTGGTTTTTCGCCTCGAGTTCATCATCCAAAGTAGCGAGTAATTCAAAGATCCGTTCCCTCTCTATCGGCTTTAGCAGATAGTCCCGCACCCCCTGCCGAAACACGTCCACCGCATAATCGAAATCGCTGTATCCGCTGATAACAATGACAATTGGTGGGGACGACAGCTCCCTTGTCCTGCGCACAAGTTCAACCCCATCCATCTTTGGCATGCGTATATCAGTAATCATGACTTCGATGTCCTGTGAGCTTAAAACGTCCATGGCTTCTGCACCGTTGCTGCACTCTATCACAGTTTCCACATATACCGGAGCATTTGCAACCATTGCGCGAATCCCTGCCCGGATCGATTTTTCGTTTTCGACAATCATAAGCGACTTCATATATGCTAGCTGCCCTCCCCATACGGCAATCGGATAGTCACGCTTGTATAGACGCCTATTTGAGAATCTATGCTGATTCCATAATCGTCGCCAAAAGCGTTTCTAATCCGGTCATGAACGTTTTTCAAGCCAATCCCACCTTCGCTGTCCTCGCCGATTTCCTCAGCCAGCCTGCGATTGATGGCGTCCACCTGAGTACTCAGCATCCCTTTCCCCTGGTCGGTTATCTTAATAGCGAAATTAGAATCATGCTCCAACACTGTGATGTCTATCACCGTATCTTCCGCAATCTCTTCTATGCTGTGAATTACCGCATTTTCTACTATCGGCTGCAAGGTCAGCTTAGGCATTCTTTGACCCAGCAAATGTCGGGGGATATTTTTGCAAAGGCTGATTCTATAGTCATAGCGCAGATTCATCAGGACGATATAATTGTCCAGATGCTCCAATTCATCTTTTAAAGGGACATTCTCCGAGGCGAATCGCATACTATAACGCAGCAGCTTCCCAAGGGAAGTTATCGCATCGGATATTTCAAAGCGAGAATCTACCTCTGCCATCATTTTTATGGTTTCCAGCACGTTATATATGAAATGGGCGTTAATTTGACTGTGCAAAGCTCTTATTTCCAGATTTTTTGCACGAAGTCCGCTTTGCACATTTTCATCAATGAGTATCTGGATGCGCTCCAGCATCTGGTTGACCTGATTTCCCAGCAGCCCGATTTCATCATCCCCCACATATGGGACTTCCACGTTCAAATTTCCGGAACGCACCGAATGAATCGTATCCACAACACGATAAAACCTTTTCAGCATAGCCTTAACCAGCAAGTCGACTATGAAGGCAAGAACCACCAGCGACAGCCCTGCCACAGTCATAAATACGATTCCCCTTGAGGCGAGCCTGGCGGTCAGTTCGTCCCGAAAGGTTACTATGATATAGCGTCCGTCAAACTGGGAAATCGCGATGGATGATATAATAACAGTACGCCCGCCAACGGTTGCATTAATATGCCCGCCCTTTATTGCTGGGTTTTCTTCGATTATCGACAGTACACTCTCCCCATGTGTCTGCCAGAATGTGTCTTCCTGGGCGCTGACAAAACCATTGGAGCCGGTGAAAAAGCCGTGCACGCTTGTGTCTTGGATCTGAAAAAGGTTCGGGAACAGCTCGTTCATTGCAACAGCCACTTCAAGCACCCCAATGGGCTCTTTGTTATGATCCAAAATCTCTGTTATAAGGGACATGACATTACCCACCTCTGTCATCACTTCCCGAGGAAAAATCGTGTCCGAATAGTCATACTGCCAATTGCCCGAGTGCCAACCGTCCTTTGCCCATGACAGCCGCTCCATACGGGGTGCATGGTAAAGGATCGGAAAAAACTCGGGCAGATCCACATTTTCGAAATAGATGCGAACTTGGTAGAGATAGGGGTTGGCATTGACTATCTTTTCGAAATTGGCAACCACATCTTCCCTATAAAACGTCACCAGCTCCTCAGATGTGAAGGAATCGTTTATGCTTGCCCTCAGCAGGAAGTTTCGCAGCTTCTGGCTATTGAGAAAGAACTGGGTCGTCATCGCGCACAGTTCGGCGGTTTTTTCCAGGCGAATCTGAATTTGGACTAGTTCCCTCTGAGTTTCACCCAGCCGCTCCTCTATTATCACATTCTTCATATTGCTGAAAAGTACGCTGACAAGGATCACAAATGGGATGAACACAATGGGAAACACAAAAAAAGATAACTTACGGTTCAGCTTTTGCCATCGAAAGAAGCGTATAAGGCTTTTCACTTTACTGTGTCGAACACTTGATTGCACAGTTCCAGGGCTTCTCTGAGCGCACTGGATGTGTAGGAAGCGCTGCTGTGGGCGTCCACGGACTGGGGATCGCGATGCCCGTAATACCCCTTGAGGTATTCAGGGTCCTTTACCCGTCCGCCTATGCTGGGCGTTTCGCTGTTGTTGCCCATGGTGATGTCGGTATAGTTCCCATCTGAATCGATCTCAACCACGAATTCAACCAGACCGCCGTAACCATTGCCGGTTGCAATGACAACCATTGAGCCATCGCCATTTAAAAATGCTTCCAATACGCCATCAGGCAAGAGTTCCTGGGCAACTGCTACACCGAAATCCCCTCCTGGATTCCCTTTGCTGCTGAAACTGGGAGCAATGACTCCATGGGCATATATCATCCCAAAGGTGAGCACTAGGTACACAGCCAATAGTATTACAGCAAATCCAAAGCTTTTTTCTGCGGTTTTTGTCATAGTTACTTGCCTCCTAAATATTATCATGACATACTCGCGAGTTTAACTACTCAGACGAGTAGCACATCTCATATATTAATATCGAATTAATTACCGATTTATTTTACAGGATATTGATTCCATTGGCAACAACTAAGTCGTCGCTTCGGCAGTTGTGCTATCTGTATGAATGCAAGCCAGGGAGCAACACGTTCACACCGATGAAAGTGAAAAGGACAACAGTCACTGCGACAATGGCAAAAACCGCCATGCGCCTGCCCTGCCAGTTTTTCCGCAAGCGCTGATGCAGATAGATGGCGTAAACAATCCAGGTGATAAGAGACCAAAGCTCCTTGGGGTCCCACGACCAAAAGGTAGACCATGCCTCTTCTGCCCAGACTGCGCCTGAAAGAATAACCACTGTCAGCATAAGGATTCCCAATGCCACAAGGCGATACGAAAAGAAATCAATCTGGCGCAAATGCACGCCTTCTTCCGATTCACCTTTACTCAAATCTCTCAGATATTTGACTCCGGCGCAACCTGAAAGGACAAAGGAAGAGTAGGAAATCACGGCTGCGCCGATATGCAAGCCGAACCACTGGGAGCGCAAAGCAGGCATCAGATCCCGAATCTCCTTGGGCAGCGAAGCCGCATAACAGAGCATCAGAAAAGCGGCAACAGTGGCATAGGGCGTTATCCAATTTGCCTTGAATTTCAGCATCATCACCACATATATGAGGGAAATCCCCATTGAAAATGACATTGCAAACTCAAACTGGTTCGACAAGGGCAATCGCCCCGACAGCATTGCACGGCTGATGAAGTAGCCCATGTGCAGTGCAGTCGCCGCCAGGTATGCAATCCAAGCGAAACGCTGCAAGCCTTCCTTTTTGCTTGCTATGCCGGCAAGCGTAGCGCCCAGGGCGATCCCATAGACGACCAGGCTGGCGGAAAAAATGATGTTCAGCATGACGAATCTGTCTCCTTTTTGTTCAAAAGAAAGGCTTCGATTTCCAATTGGACTCCGCTGTTGGACCCCCCTGTTTTGTACCTGTCTTTGTCAATTGCAACAATGGCTGGTTGGTGAAAAAAGCAAAGCCAAAAGCCAAAAACCATCAAGGCAAAGGATGCAAACAATAGTTCCAAGAAGGGATGGGGGACTCTCTTGACTCGGATTCCGGAAAAATGCGCCGGAGGGTTAAAGGTGAACTCAATCTCACCAATTTGTATTGAATCTCCAGGGAACATGAACTGCGCCGACCTTCCTGAGCTGTCTGCCACCAGGACATAATATATTGGATCGGGGTATATCAGAGTCTGCATCATGAGCGGCGTTATTTGTCCGCTTTCATCCATCACATATCCTGGAAACAGTGCCTCGTACCATATACCCTGCCCGCCATCGCCGGAAAGAAAGCTCCTCTCCGATAGATAGAAAACATCCCAGCCACCTGTCTGTATGTTTGTGGCAGTGATCGAACCACAAGTACCGAAAGTGTGCTGATAGTATTTGTTTGATCGAAATGTATATGGGTGGTTGACTTTGATCTCCCTTTGCTCCGACTGGTAGCCTTGGGGAGATGTGATGCGAATCTCGCTTGCATATTCCGTTCTTCCTGCAGCGTCCGTAATTCGAAAGCTGTCCAGTACCAGCTGGGTACCGTCCTCAAGCAGTTTTGTTTCATTGGGATTTATGTTATAGTCCGTGACTCGGGAAAGGGAAAGCACGAGCCCTCCCAATAGCAATATCAACAGTAGGCTCAGATGGACTACGAAGGAGCCGTAATAACCCGAAGTATTTCTAATGAAGACAGTTTGTCCTTCCCTTCTTGCTCTTTGTATCGCTTCGTTTTAAACCAGTTTCGCAATTCCTTTGCAGCAGCAGAGCCAATCAGATGACCCCCTGCCAAACTCGCCGTCGACCGCAGAACATTTTCCCTTTGTTTACTGATGCTTCCAAAGCGAATGATGGTACACAGAAGCAGATTCAACCCAAGCAGGCTGATCAGTGCGACAAAATACCATGTGCGAAACAGCCTGTGGACACCAAGCCCCACTATCAAGTTGCCAAGGCTATTGGGATAGTTTTCCACATACCAGGTTGCCGCTCTGTCTTGAGGCACTAGAGATCCCGCAAAGGAAAATGCCATAACAAGTATGAGCAGGGCAATGCCGAATTTCATTGAGCGCAGATATGCGATGAGCCTTTTCAAGAGCAACCTCCAAACAAAAGACCTTGGAAACAGTATGGATTTCCAAGGTCTTTGACACTAAGCGATTATGTTTCTAGCCGACTAGTTCCTCAAACATTTCCACGGCATCGGCATAGAGGAATTCTGCTTTTTCCAGTGCTTGGTCGGTCAGCCTGGAATTGTGGACGCCATTGCTGTTCTCAACAAATACGAAGTCCCAATAGAACTGGGCATCGCGGAAAACCATGCGGATGGGGTCAAGCTCTTCATCGGTATATTCGCCGCTGTCAACGGCAAGAACCAATTCTTCCATCAGCTCTGCCAGGGATTCGCCGATGGCATCAGCCCGTTCGTGGGTTTCTGCTTGCAGGGCACGGACTTGGGACGCCAGGTCGTCATGGCATTCGCTGCAGGTTTCGGCTATTAGGTTGGGATGGTTCAGGGGGCTCATCCATTCATGGCTGACAAATCTTTCGCCATCTTCGTTGTCCACATAACCCATATGGCAGTCCGCACAGGCGAAATCGTTCCTGTGGTTGCTGCCGGAGCCGTAGAATGTTTCGAATTCAGGATGCTGAACTTTGATTTGGCGCACACCGCTGCGGGGGTTGACATAGTCCGCATAGACCTGTCCATCCGGCATTGTGGTGCTGTTGTAGTAGGCTAGGATGTTGTCAGGGTTCATGGTTCTCATGCTGCTGTACGGCAGTACCACTTCCCTTGATACTGGGTCGAAATAGTACTCCACGTGGCACTGGGCACAGGCGAGGCTCTCGGTGACAGCAGTGTCGAAATCGGCTCCAAGCCCTGCGATGAGGTATTGGTGGGTAACGATTAGCTCTCCCGGTTCGTTGGCATGGCAGGAGAAGCAGCTGATCGGTTCAGTGATTTGCTCGGACAGGTCGCCATAGGGTATTGCGTACACTTCTATGCCTTCTTCCGCTATGAGTGCATGGAGATCAGGTGTTTTGCAGGCGTAGCAGTTGGCGAAGGGGTGCGGGCGTCCTGAGGCATCCAGGTCTTCCAGGGAGAATACGTGGCCACGAGCGCTTTTGTAGTCGAATGCGAAGCCCATTCCCTCATATAGGATGGAGATGTATGGATATGCCTCGGGGTATTGATAGTGTTCGTCGTTGTCATAGTTTTTCAGGTAGGATGCGTAGATGTCCGGGTGTTCTTTTTCCCAGTCCGCGGCTTTGATAACGGTTATCCCAGAGCCTGTCGGCAGTACTTGGGGTGTGCGTTCGGGTCTGACGGGGTTTTCCGGAGTGTCTGTCTGATCCGGTTGCGTTGTTCCGCTAGGGCTGGTGGTGGATTGCTGTGAACCGTTGCCGCAGGCTGCCAGCGTAAAGACCAGCACCAGCATGAACGTCACGAGCAATATGCGAGATAAGCAGTTTTTCACAGTGTTTTACCTCCTCGGCCATTTGTTTTATTGTAAAAGCCATGTAAAATATGAAAATGCTGATTATTCGAATCATATCAGAAAACGATTCATCGGTCAAGAGTCAATCTGTGAATAATTCGATGCAATGTTCGTTGAAAGTTGCTGGTCACGGGTAACAATCAAGTGTCATTGCGAGGAGCGAAGCGACGTGGCAATCTTCTTAGGCAGCAATTGCGATGTAATAAGATTCTTCGCTGGCGCTCAGAATGACACTGTTAGTGCTTACTATGTATACACTGAATAGCTATGTAAAAGATTCTATCATCTCCGTGACTTGTAACAGTTGAAAATAATACTTGTAATTTCTTCTGGAATCTTGTATAAATAATAGCAGTAAAAAAATCGCGTCAGAACAAATTTTACACCCCAAAAACTATTATGATAGAAGGTATGATTTAAGATGTCACAAAAAAAAGTAATAATCATTGGCGCAGCCGGAAGAGATTTCCATAATTTCAACACGGCATACCGGGACAACCCTGCATATAATGTGGTGGCATTCACCGCAGCGCAGATTCCGGACATTGCAGACCGGAAGTATCCGGCAGCCTTGGCTGGGGAGCTTTATCCCGACGGAATCCAGATTTTCCCCCAGGATGATTTGGAAAAGCTGATCAAAGACCTTGATGTGGATGAATGCGTTTTCGCTTATAGCGATGTGTCTTACAACACCATGATGAGCATCGGGTCAAGGGTCAATGCTGCAGGTGCGGATTTCACTTTGCTGGGCCACAAGCAGACAATGATAAAGAGCACCAAGCCTGTCATCGCAGTGGGCGCCGTTCGCACGGGGAGCGGAAAAAGTCAGACTTCCCGCCGCATCATCGAGGTGTTGATGGCTCGCGGTTTGAAGGTTATCGCAATTCGCCACCCCATGCCCTATGGCGATCTTGAGGCACAAAAGGTACAGCGTTTCGCCACAATCGAGGATCTGGAAAAGAACAAATGCACCATCGAAGAGATGGAAGAGTATGAACCCCATGTGGTTCGCGGAAATGTCATATATGCTGGTGTCGATTATGAGGCGATTCTTCGCGCTGCGGAAAACGATCCCAATGGCTGCGATGTCATCCTCTGGGACGGCGGCAACAATGACTTCCCCTTTTATCGTCCCGACTTGATGGTAACTGTTGCAGATCCCCACAGACCTGGTCATGAGCTTTTGTACTATCCGGGTGAAATGACTCTGCGGCTTGCCGATGTGGTTGTCATAAACAAAATTGACAGCGCAGATTTTAACAATATCCAAACAGTCAGAGACAACATCGCCGCCTTGAATCCCAATGCCATCGTTGTTGACGCAGCTTCCACTATCAGCGTCGATAAACCAGAGCTTATTCGGGACAAGCGCGTTCTTGTCATCGAAGATGGTCCCACCCTCACCCATGGAGAAATGAAAATCGGTGCTGGCGTTGTTGCCGCCCGCCGTTTTGGGGCTGCTGAGATCGTCGATCCCAGACCTTATGCAGTGGGAAGGCTTCTGGAGACATATCAAACATATCCCAACATCGGCATCGTTCTCCCTGCAATGGGCTACGGAGATCAGCAGATAAGTGATCTTTCCGAAACCATCGAGCGCACCGAATGTGATGCAGTGGTCATTGCCACTCCTATTGATTTGGGCAGAATCATTAAGATAAACAAGCCCAGTGTCAAGGTTGAGTATAGCCTACAGGAAATCGGTCGTCCAAACCTAGAGGACGTGCTGGAAAACTTCAAGGTATAACCTGCATAGAATAATTGCATAATCAAATGGGCGGCTCTCATATGAAGGTCGCCCTTTTGTTTCCCACAAAATGTGGAAAAACCACAAATTACCCCCCATAAGATTCATATGTATAAATTTCAACTTTTTTTTAAACACCCTATTGACAACTAAACGATTGTTTGGTAAAGTATCCTCAAACAATCGTTTGTTTTCTTTGAAGCATGAATAGTTTCACATATCTATTCCATATCCCATATACGGCATCGAATGGGGGGAGAACCATGTCTAAAAAAAACTTCTTTAGCAGTAACATAAGCAGTATTCATCAAAGCAGCACATATCTTGACCGCCCGCGCCTGCAAATGCTTCTTGAGGAAGCTGTGAACTACCCTTTGGTCGCGATATATGCCGGTGCAGGCTATGGTAAGACACGTACAATATCTGCCTTTCTGCAAGAATGTGATGCATATACAACTTGGATTCAACTTTCAGAACGAGATAATGTTGTTACGCGCTTCTGGGAGAGGTATACCCATGTCATATCCCTGAATTGGCCTGACGCAGCAGAGAGGCTTCTGGAAATCGGATTCCCCGAGTCTGACGAAGCCTTTGCAAAATACGTAACGATCCGCTCAGAAACAATGGAACAACCGAGTAAATTCTTTTTGGTATACGATGATTTTCACCTAATACATAATCCCCTTGTGTTGAAATTCTTCGAAAAAGCCGCCTATACCCTCCCCGCAAATGGCACGATCATACTGCTCTCGCGAACAATGCCCGAGATAAATATGACCGGTATGCTCTTGCGGGAACGCGTCTTCACAATCAGAGAAGACACTCTTTGCTTTACGGAAGATGAAATCGCCTGCTATTTTAACCAATTGGGGCTTTCTCTTTCAGAGCAGGACA
>Ga0099364_10008078_pt1 | contig 14887 bp, 14 predicted proteins | sample TergutTh196P3_FD_73070 | JGI IMG/M metagenome (GOLD analysis project Ga0099364, IMG submission 73070) | Microcerotermes parvus P3 segment gut microbial communities from Pointe-Noire, Republic of the Congo - Th196 P3 | ecosystem: Host-associated > Arthropoda: Insects > Digestive system > Gut ... | reverse complement strand
TAATATATTACGCCCCTACGGTCTTTGTCGTTGCAAAGATAAATGATTTTTCAACTTGAGGTCTATTTTGGGGTAGACATTTTGAAAAACGTGCTACGTTTTCTCTATTTCCTTAAAATATTTATAGGTGCTTACTTTGAGTTCGCCTGTGGCATTTTCGTCGCACACAATAATGCCTTTCGGGTGCATTTGCAAAGCCGATATTGTCCATATATGGTTAATGCCTTCTTCGATTGCATGACGCAACGCGCGCGCTTTGGCATGACCGTTCACAATGATAAGCACTTCTTGTGCATCAAGCACAGTACCTACTCCTACTGTTAGCGCTGACTTCGGAACTTGATTTACATCGTTGTCGAAAAAACGCGAATTGGCAATAATGGTATCAAGCGTCAGTGTTTTCTGACGAGTGCGAGACGATAAAGATGACCCCGGCTCGTTAAACGCAATGTGTCCATCGGGACCTATTCCGCCCATAAACAGGTGTATTCCGCCGCAGGATTTTATTTTGTCTTCGTAGCGGCGGCATTCTTCTTCCAAATCGGGCGCATTGCCGTTCAAAATATTTATGTTTTCGGCAGGAATATCCACATGATTGAAAAAATTGTTGTGCATAAACGAATAATAACTTTCGCGATGGCTTCGAGGAATACCTACGTACTCGTCCATATTGAAAGTTATCACATTTTTAAATGATACTTGCTCGTTATTAAATGCTTCAATAAGAGCTTGATAAACACCTATCGGCGTAGAACCTGTGGGCAAACCTAATACAAAGGGATTGTTTTTTGCCGGAGCAAAATCGTTAATTTTTTTGATAATATAATTGGCTGTCCACTGCGAAATACCGGCATAATCCGGCTGAATAATTACTCTCATATAAATTAAGAATTAAAAGTTTAAATTGTCTATTTGTCTACCAAATGTCCGATGCGCTCCAACAATTCTTTTGCCAATTCGCTTTTTGTTTCGATGTGTGAAGTGATATTTTTCACGAAATCGTTATTTTCGAAATCGCCTCGCACCGACTCGAAATCGGCGTTTTTATCTTCGCTGTTTCCATCTACTCCAAAACTTGTTTTTATCGACAATTTGTATTCTTTTTTCGCATCGTCATAAAGCGCTTGGTCCAAACCAATTACCGATTTTTCCCAAGTATTTACGATATTTATTATATCCGATATTTCTATTTTCTCGATTGATTTTTCCAAACGTGCGCAAATTTTATCAATAACCCATGTCCATTCATAGTCGTAGTAGTTTTTTTGCATCAATCGTAGCGCATCGTTAATTTGCTCAATCGAAGTTATCTCTCCATTTTCGATGGATAAAATCAGTTTGTCTATCTCTGTTTTTGGCGCAAAAAGTCCTGAAATATCCACCCAATCGCCAAGTCCTATCGTGCCGAAATCGGGTTTTAAGCGTTCGCGAATTTGCTCAATGGATTGCCATTTTTCGATTTCCAAACGTTTGATTATCGAATTACCCAGAAATTTGTTGATTGCCATTTCGTACAAATCCAAGCCTTTTTGCAGGGAACGATTTTTTATAATGGCGCCTTGATACGGGTACAATTCGGTGGTGATTCCAAAACTTTCTTGAAGATTTTTCAGAATTTCGCTTCCTTTCATCATTTTCGAGATAGTGTACGGACTTAATAGATTGAAATTTATCAAATCGGTTTTTTCGTCTTTCCGCAGGTCGCGTTTAGGCCATTTCATCGCATCGCGAATAGTTCCTACGCTTCGAATATTTACGCCGGGAATAAGAATTGTACGGTTATCTTCCTCTATCAAATACGAAAAAGGCATATCCGAAGTATCCGAATGACAGACATGGCGTCCCATTACTATCGAAAATGCGCCTACTTTGTAGGGGCACAACAGGTAAGAATCGCTCGAAGTTTTACAGCCTCTTTCGGTTACTCCTTGATGTATCGGACCTAATTTATAGTGGTGATTGCTTTGATTCGACCCGCTTCCCGCATTCAAAAACGAAAACATGCCCGCAATCAACAGCGTTGATTTATGGTGTGTTACCGTATAAGGATCGGCAAAAATAGAGCAAGCCTCTCCGTGCATGCCTATGCAATTTGCAAAAAATAGAGAGTTTTCTGCCGAATATTGTTTTCCGAGTTGGCACCCTTGCCCCACAAAACACTTGTCGATAAGTACGCTGTCGGTAATTGTAGTCGAAGCGGATATGATAAAATGCCTTGCCTTTACATCGCGACCGATATAGGTTTTTCCTTCTTTCGTGCTGTTAATCGTGCCTTCGAGCAGTTCGGAAACGCCTTCTAATTTAGCCGATTGCCCGATAATCACATTTTTGATTTCGCCGCAATTAATAATAATCGCATCATCGGCAACGGTCGCAACAGACGAGCGGATTGTTTTCGAATACTCGGAAATCATGCTGCAAATCTTCTTTACAGCGGTAATATTATGTCTGTAAAGCACTGTAAAATAGGCTAATTGCGATGACAATCCGTTAAAAATCGGCACTTCGCGACCGCCCATCTCGTTCAAAACCGCCACTTTCACATTATTGCCGAATGTCGAATTGCCTGTGCACACCAACGACTGTATGTTATCAATAATCACGCCGTTGCCGATTTTGTAGTTGGCAATGTACAATCGCACATTGTTTATATATACATTATTGCCGATTTCGACATTAGAAAGCGTAGTATTATAAATTCCGGAATGAATTTTTACTCCACCCGAAAAGGAAAAGAATTTGTTGAAAAAACCCAGCTTTACGTCGCCTATAAAAGTAACATTTCGAATATATTGCACGTCGAAATCTCCATCGGCAACTACTATTTTATCCCAACTGTCGGAAAGGCAGGATTGGCTTTTAAGCTGGTCTATTTCTGATGGGAATAATTTTCTGTATGCCATATTTTTTTGTTTTTGACGTTGCAAAGGTACATATTTTTGGTGAAATAATAATGAATATATATAAATTTACTAACTTTGTCCCTTGATACTTAACCTTATACAATTATGAAACGCTTTTTATTTTTGGTGTTGGCAGTTTTTGCAGCCGGCACAATTGCATTTGCCGGTATCCCTATCGGTTATTACGATGCATCTGACTCCAAAACTACAGCTGAACTCAAAACAGCTATGCACAAAATCGTTCACAAAACTATTTCGATGGATTTCGACGGATTTACGGCAACTTACTGGGGCGATTTTTACTATAAAAAAACCGATTGGAATCCTGCGGGATATTATTGGGATATGTATTCAAATGAACAACGAGTAAAATACAACAGCAGCAACATAGCGCGCGAACATTGTATGCCGCGTAGTTGGTGGGGAAACGCAAGCGATTACGGTCAGGCAAACAGCGACTTACACAATCTTTATCCTTCGGATAATACGGCTAATTCAAAAAAATCGAATTTGCCTTTGGGCGTTGCGTCGGGCGGCGATGCGTGGACAAATGGCGTAGTGAAGGTCGGTGCAAACTTCTATTCGGGATATTCAGGCAAGGTTTTCGAGCCTGCCGACGAGTATAAAGGCGATTTTGCACGAACTTATTTCTACATGGTTTGCTGTTACGAAGATTATGCCGATAGATGGAAAAACGATGGCATCACAAGTATGTTGGAGAACACAACTTATCCCGTATTTCAAACTTGGGCTATCAATATGCTGCTCAATTGGTGCCGGCAAGACCCCGTAAGCCAAAAGGAAACAAATCGCAATGACTCTGTTTTTTCCTTGCAGCAAAATCGAAATCCATTTATTGATTTTCCCGGATTGGAGGAATATATTTGGGGAAATAAGAAAGGTCAATCGTTTACGATAACAAACAAAGCCACTCAACCTGCGTTAATTACGCCTGCAAAGGGCACAAAAATTAATTTTGGACAAGCGAGAACAACCAAAACCCGGAGCGTGCCGTTACGCGGAATTTTACTGACTGCTGACCTTACAATTGAATTTGTAGAAAATCCTTCGGGATATTTTAAATTTCAAAGTGATGTTGCCTGTTCCGTAATAAATCAACCCGAAGGAGGCAATTTGATACTGACTTATTCGCCGGGTTCTTCTTTTCAAAGTCATACGGCAAAATTGCAAATCAGCAGCAACAGTTCCGAATTTGCACCTGTGATTATCGAATTGGAAGGCTCATCGGGAAGTAGTTCGGTTAGCATTCCTCCGGTAGAACCTGCCGAAGATATGGACGTTATTATTTTCCACAGAAGCCCCAATAATAGTTGGATAAAAGCATCGTTGCCGGACAATTTTGAAACAAATTCGAATAATGCACCTTATGCCAACGGCGATTTTTCGTTCAAAAACAGTAAAGAATATTTAACAGTTACGTTCGATGAACAGGCTGATGTGCTTCAATTTTCCATGTATCCTCGAAATGCGTGGGGTGAAAATGAAAATCATTTGTATGTGTATGAAGGAACGAGCAATACTTCATTCGACATTGAGCCTGTTGCCGATTTCGATAACGAATTTGTAACGGTAAGTTCGTATAACAATGCGCCGCGCATTCCGTTAAAAGCCAATACAAGAGCCATTAAAATTGAATACATAAAGCAAGCCCAAAACGTGGGTATCAATAATTTAATAATAGCCAAACTAAAATCTATTGCTGTTAATAACAATAACAGTAATAATACAGAAAATGGGATTTCGGTTTATTCACACAACAACAATCTTTACATTGACAATCTTAATCTTGGGGAAAATTTCACCATATACAACTCATTGGGAGTTCCTGTTGTTGCAGAAATAGCAGTAAATACACAAATGGTAATTCCTTTTTGCCGGCAAGGTTTATTTGTGTTGAACGCAAGTGATAACGTTGTGAAATTCGTTGTGAAATAATCCGCGCATATTTTATTTGCTCTTTTTCAGCATTTCTTCCAATTTTGCAAGTTGGTCGCGGAAGTGAGCGGCTTCTACAAAATTAAGATTACGGGCAGTTTCTTGCATCGTTTTGCGCGTTTGGGCAATTAAGTTTTCCAAATCCGAACGCGACATATATTTCACAACCGGATCGGCAGCAATGTTGGGCAAAGCCTGCGGTTCCACGTAAGCACGCATCTTTCCGAGAATAGGAACGCGGTCTCTTTCAATCGCTTTGGGCGTAATGTTGTTGGCGGTGTTGTAAGCTAATTGTCGTTCACGGCGGCGGTTGGTTTCGTCAATGGTCTGTTGCATACTCGGAGTTATTTTGTCGGCATACATAATTACATAACCTTCCAAATGGCGTGCTGCACGCCCTGCAGTTTGCGTCAAGGCGCGGTGTGAACGCAAAAAACCTTCTTTGTCGGCATCAAGTATCGCCACCAGCGACACTTCCGGCAAATCCAAACCTTCGCGCAATAGATTAACGCCAATCAACACATCAAATTCGCCTAAACGCAATCCTTCCATAATTTTTATCCGTTCCAAAGTTTCGATACCGGAATGGATATAATTGCAACGAATGTTCAAATTCAGCAAATAACAACTTAACTCTTCTGCCATACGCTTGGTGAGGGTGGTTATCAACACTCGTTCGTTTCGTTCAACGCGCTGCACTATTTCTTCCATCAAATCATCTATCTGATTAAGGCTCGGACGCACGTCAACCACAGGGTCGAGCAAACCTGTAGGACGTACAAGTTGCTCAACCACTACTCCTCCCGATTTTTTCAATTCGTATTCGGCAGGCGTGGCGCTCACATAAATCACTTGCTTGGTAAGAGCTTCAAATTCTTCAAAGTGCAAGGGGCGATTGTCTCTTGTAGCCGGCAACCGGAATCCGTATTCGACCAAATTTTCCTTGCGGGACGCATCGCCGCTGTACATGCCCCGTATTTGCGGAACAGTAACGTGGCTCTCGTCAATTACCACCAAAAAATCATCTCCAAAATAATCCAGCAAACAGAAAGGGCGGTCTCCTTCCTCTCGTCCGTCGAAATAGCGCGAATAATTTTCAATACCGCCGCAATAACCCAATTCGCGCACCATTTCCAAATCGGCAGTTACACGCTCGTAGAGCCGTTTTGCTTCGCGAGGTCGCCCTGCTTCTTTGAAAAAATCCACTTGTTTGCCCAAATCAAGTTGTATACTTACCAATGCTGTTTTTATCCGCTCTTGTGTAGTTACAAAAAGAGTAGCAGGATAAATTCTGTATTCGTCGAAAAAGTTGAGACTTTGCCCGGAATCAGGGTCAATAGTCTGAATTTCGTCTATTTCATTTCCCCAAAATATAACACGTAAAATATAATCGGTATATGCCAAAAACACATCTATGGTATTGCCTTTTACCCGAAAATTTCCTCGGCTCAATTCTATATCATTACGAAAATACAAACAGCCGACCAAAGAACGCAGAAAGCTGTTTCGCGTAATTTTTTGTCCTCGCTGTATGGAAACGGTAGTGCTGTAAAAATCTTCGGGATTTCCCATTCCAAATAAACACGAAACCGACGACACCACTACCACATCTCGCCGCCCCGACAACAATGTCGAAGTTGCCGAAAGACGCAATTTTTCAATTTCCTGATTGATGGCTAAATCTTTCTCAATATATCTGTCAATTGAAGGAAGATAAGCTTCGGGCTGATAATAATCGTAGTATGAAACAAAATATTCGACCGCATTATTCGGAAAAAATGATTTAAACTCGCCATACAACTGCGCCGCCAAGGTTTTGTTATGGCTCAATATCAGCGTAGGTTTTTGCACCCGTTCCAACACATTGGCAATGGTAAATGTTTTTCCCGAACCCGTTACACCCAATAGCGTTTGATTGGAAACACCGGCTTGCAAACTTTCGACCAACTGCGTAATCGCTTCGGGCTGGTCGCCGGCAGGCACAAAATTAGATGTGAGTTGAAAGTCCATTTTATCGTTTTTTCTGCCTGCAAATGTAATAATTAAAAGCGGCTTTTTTGTTCCTTAAAAATAAAACAAGCAGGAAATATATTTTATTGCTCATTTATTTTTTGTATTTTTGCACTCTGTTTTACTTTCGAAATGTCTAAAATATTTATTAATACTTTGTAAAATTTATGTTATTAGCCATCACATGGGATGTAAGTCCCGAAATATTTACAATAGGAAAATTGACCCTTCGCTGGTACGGCTTGTTGTGGGGAGTGGGATTTTTATTGGGATACGAAATTATCCGTCGAATATTTAAAAATGAAAAATTATCCGACAGTTTATCCGAAAAAATATTTGTGTATATGTTTATCGGAACAGTTATCGGTGCGCGTATCGGGCATTGTTTCTTTTACGATTGGGCTTATTATTCAAAACATTTATTAGAAATACTGTTTGTGTGGGAAGGCGGTCTTTCAAGTCACGGCGGTGCAATCGGAATTTTGACAGCAATGTATTTTTACAATAAATACGAACTTAAAAAAGGTTATATTTGGCTATTCGACCGTTTGATAATTTCGGTTGCGATATGCGGCGCGTGTATCCGTCTCGGAAATTTGATGAATTCCGAAATTTATGGTATAGAAACCACCATGCCTTGGGGATTTATTTTCAAAAAAAATGGGGAAATTTTCCCCAAGCACCCCACACAAATATACGAAATGTTGTATTGTTTAGCAACGTTCGCCGTATGTTTTTGGATGTATTGGAAAACCGAATCCCGCCATTACAAAGGCTTGATTTTCGGCGTATTTTTAGAAGGAATATTCTTGACACGCTTCCTGTTAGAGTTTATTAAAAACGACCAGGAAGCATTTGAAGCAAATATGTGGCTCAACATGGGACAACTATTAAGTATTCCTTTTATTATTTGGGGAGCATACTTGATAATTGCAGGATTGAGGCGCAAACTGAAAATTCGGCACGAAATTTGAAGTATACAAGGGCATTGTAGTCAAAATGGGAGTATGATAAAAAAAAATATTTTTCATGAATAATATATGAAATATTTTTATTTACTTTGCATTGTTTTTTGAAAACAAAACTAAATTTATTCATTTATCAATAACTTATTAAAACTTATTTAAAACATGAAAAAAGTATTTTTTTTCGCTGCCGTAGCAGCAATGACAATCGGAGCTATTTCTTGTAGCCCGAAAAAAGCCGAAGAACAGGCTGAAGAACCTATTGACACTATTGTTGTAGAAGAGCCTGTTATTGAAGAAGCCGTTATAGCCGAGCCCGCTCCCGCACCGGTTAAAAAAGCCGTAGCAACTCCTAAAGCAGAAGCAACAAAAGTGGCTGAAGTGGCTGAAGAGCCTAAAGTTGCAGAACCTCAGTCTATTGCAGATAAAAAAGCCGCTGCTAAAGAAGGAGTTGTTGAGCAGTCTACTCAAACTATTGCAGACAAAAAAGCGGCAGCAAAAGCAGCAGCAGGAAATTAATTTATCTATTATTAATATATTATTAACTATTAAAAATTTTAAAAACGTATGAAAAAATTTGCATTTCCGATTATTGTAGCACTCATTGCTATGGTTTCATTTAACGCATGTGATCCTGTTGAACCAGATCCAGATGGAGATTTGGTAGCGAAAATCCAAAAGATTAAAGATTATGTTGGAGTTGATAGTGACGGTGATGACATTACTGCAACTTTCAATGCAACTACATTTGTTATTAGTTATGTAGACATTGCTCTTTCACTCAATGGTACATGGACAGTACAAAATGGCAGTTTGATATTGACTGGTGAAGATGCATGGCTTCCTGGCATTATCCAAGAAGATGGCAAGAAACTTACACTTTCAGATGGTTCTGTTACTTACAGTTTGTCAAAAAAATAATTTTTGTAAAGCGGATAAGCAACAGAGAAAGATTTGTTTACAAAAAAAACGCCCGATAGAACTTTATCGGGCGTTTTTTTTGTGTATAAAACAAACAAAAGACCAAAATAGGATTTAGTTCCTATTTCAGTCCTTCCAAGAAAGTGGCAAGGTGGCAACTATTTGTCAGCATAGTGTCCGAGATATTGATAAAATACAACAATTTCCAATTCTTCCGGCATACCGTAATTTATTCCCGGTTCTATTCCGTAAACAATACGGTTCTTTTTGGTAAGTTCGCGCGAATAGGTTGGAAACTCTTTGTGTTTTAATTCTTCGGGGTTTCCTACCGAATTTAAGTTTTTTGGATCATCAAGAATATCATTCACAAAATAAAGCAATTTACTTTGTGTAGATTTTGGATAAGATTTAAAAATAAGTTTTTTATCTACAATAGTAGCCTTAGTTTCGTGATATTTATATTGGCTCATACATTCCAAAAATTATTTATATCGCCCAACACTGTTTCGCCATTTTTAGCCTGTGCAAAACTACGTTTCATTTTAGCCGTCCATTTTATCGGCGGATCTAATTCTACGCCGTTATCTTCTAAAACAGGGATAAGGTGTGCATGTCTGCGCAAATCAATACGAACAAAGGTTGGTTTCCCTCTTAATGTGCGGTCTATCGTTATGCCTGCTACTTGTGCCATAATTATAAATTATTTAATTCAAACAATGTACAAAGATACAAAATTTTCTATGTAGCAACGCAAAAACGAAACTTTTTTTGTTTCGATGTTTGCGCCTGTAATATGGAAAAAACATCTGTTTTTCAGATGTTTTCATGTACAATTTCGTGTACAAATCTTATAATTTGCTGATTATAAGGGTTTATTGCAGAGAGAACGGGATTCGAACCCGTGAGGCGCTTTTGACGCCTACACGCTTTCCAGGCGTGCCTCTTCAACCACTCGAGCACCTCTCTAAATTTGTGTGTGCAAAGGAAATAAAAATTTTTCTTATTTGCAAAATATTGTAGAAAATTAGTAGTTTACATTTTGGTTTACATTTTTTCCAGATAAAAGAAATTTACAATTTTCTGTTGTTTTTTTTATTAAATATTCTTCCGAGCACCCAAAAGCGGATGCCATTTTTGCCACAACATAACTCAAATAAGACGGCTCATTGCGCTTTCCACGAAAAGGAGTGGGCGCCAAATAGGGCGCATCTGTCTCTAACACAAAGTTATCCAACGAATAGCGAGAAATCACGCTCGACAAGTCGGAGTTTTTCATGGTAATAATACCGTTTATCCCTATTTTGAAATTTTTAAAATCAATAATTTGCTGCACTTGTGCTGCGTTTCCGCCAAAACTGTGAAATATTCCCCGTAAATTTTTGGAAGAATAATCTTTTACGATTGAAAAAATTTCATCGAAAGCTTCGCGGGCATGGATAATTATCGGCAAATCGTAGTCAATAGCCCATTCTATTTGTTGTCGAAAGGCGTCTTTTTGTTGCTCAATAAATGTGTTATCCCAATATAAATCTATTCCTATTTCGCCAACAGCAACATAACTGCGTTGTTCAAACTGTTTTTTGATTATTTCAAGCGATTTTTGATAATCTTTTTTCACACTTGTGGGATGCAAACCCATTGCCGCAAAGCAATAACCTTCGTATTGTGCCTCCACTTTATGCAAACAATCAATGGTCGAAATATCCACATTAGGCATCACGATACCTTTTACTCCTGCCGATTTCGCCCGAAAAATTACTTCGGGCAGGTCGGCATCAAACTGTTTCAAATAAATATGTGAATGAGTATCTATCATTCCCATTCAATCGTTGCCGGCGGTTTGGAACTTATATCGTACACCACGCGGTTTACGCCCTTCACATTATTGATTATATCATTCGATACTTTTACCAAAAAATCGTAAGGCAACTGCGCCCAATTTGCCGTCATGGCATCGGTAGAATGTACGGCACGCAAGGCTACGGCATTTTCGTAGGTGCGTTTGTCATCGTTTATGCCAACCGACTGTACGGATAACAAAATTGCGCCCGCCTGCCAAACCTTCTCGTACAAACCCCAAGCTCGTAATTCGCTGATAAAAATATCATCGGCATCTTGCAATATGCATACTTTTTCGGGAGTTATATCACCCAAAATACGCACGCCTAAACCCGGACCGGGAAAAGGATGACGATTAATAAAATGCGATGCCATACCTAATTCGATACCAACCTGCCGCACTTCGTTTTTGTACAGATATTTCAACGGCTCAACCAATTTCAGCTGCATTTTTTCGGGCAGACCTCCTACATTATGATGCGATTTTATAACCGTTCCGGATGCAGATTGCGACTCAATAATATCAGGATAAATAGTGCCTTGCCCCAACCATTTTACGCCTTCCAATTTTTTCGCCTCTTCGTCGAACACATCAATAAAACTTTTGCCTATGATTTTACGTTTTTGTTCGGGCTCGGTAACGCCTGCCAATTCGGAATAGAATTTTTGTTTGGCGTCAACGCCGATTATATTCAAACCAAGATGCTCGTAGTTGTGCAACACGTTTTCAAACTCGTTTTTACGCAGCAAGCCGTGGTCAACAAAAATGCAAATAAGATTTTTGCCAATGGCTTTGTTCAAAAGTACGGCTGTTACCGACGAATCTACGCCGCCCGATAAACCCAATACTACTTTGTCGTTGCCTACTTGCGTTTTTATTTCGGCTACCGCATTTTCGATAAATGTAGCCGGCGACCAGTTTTTGATAATTTTTTCCCGCATAGTTTTTATTTTTTAGGGTGCAAAGATAAAAAAAAATGGAAAAATAACATTCAATAATGCGAATGAGAATGAAAAATAAAAAATTAATTGAGTGTTAAAGGTGTGTTTTTTTATGCGTCGGCTCGCCTGCTTATCGAAAACGTTCCGTATCTTTGCGCTTTAAATTTTTAAAGAAATATTTACAATGGAATACAATTTCGCAGAAATCGAACAAAAATGGCAAAAATACTGGATTGAAAACGCCACCTATAAAGTGACAGAAAGTCCCTCTAAACCAAAATATTACGTCCTTGATATGTTCCCTTATCCTTCGGGAGCAGGTTTGCACGTAGGGCATCCGCTCGGATATATCGCTTCGGATATTTACGCTCGCTACAAACGCCTGAAAGGTTTTAATGTGTTGCACCCAATGGGTTACGACGCTTATGGTTTGCCCGCCGAGCAATACGCCATTCAAACGGGGCAACACCCTGCTATTACCACCGAACAAAATATTAAGCGCTACCGCGAACAATTGGACAAAATCGGTTTCAGTTACGATTGGGACAGGGAAGTGCGTACTTGCGAACCGGAATATTATAAGTGGACGCAATGGGCTTTTATCCAGATGTTTAATTCTTTTTACGAGAACCGGGAACCAAGAGCCAAGAACCAAGACAACGGTAAAGCTCGTCCCATTTCGGAATTAATTGCTCATTTCGAAAAATACGGCGCTGAAAATCTGAATGTTGCACAAACCGAAGAATTGCATTTTTCCGCCGAAGAATGGAATACCAAAACCGAAAAAGAACAGCAAGAAATTTTGATGAATTACCGCATTGCTTATTTGGGCGACACAATGGTGAATTGGTGTCCGGCGCTCGGCACTGTGCTTGCAAACGATGAAGTGATAAACGGTGTTTCCGAACGCGGCGGGCATCCTGTGGAGCAAAAAGTGATGCGGCAATGGTGTTTGCGCGTGTCGGCATACTCGCAAAGATTGCTGGACGGTTTGGAAACAATTGACTGGACGGAAAGTTTGAAGGAAACACAACGCAATTGGATTGGGCGGAGTGAAGGAGCGGAAATGAAATTTCAAATCGTAGGGGCGAAAAATATTTCGCCCTTACAAATCGAAATTTTTACAACGAGAGCAGACACCATTTTCGGCGTTACCTTTATGGTTTTAGCGCCCGAAAGCGAATATGTCTCAATTTTAACAACAAAAGAACAAGAAAAAGAAGTCCAAAATTATTTAGCCCAAACTAAAAAACGCACCGAGCGCGAGCGTCAAATTGACAAAAAAGTAACAGGCGTATTTTCAGGCTCTTATGCCATCAATCCGGTAAATGGCAAAGAAATTCCAATTTGGATTTCCGATTATGTGTTGGCAGGTTATGGTACAGGCGCGATTATGGCAGTTCCGGCGCACGACAGTCGAGATTATGCTTTTGCAAAGCATTTCGGGTTGCCGATTATTCCGCTGATTGAAGGTTGTGATGTGAGCGAAGAAAGTTTTGATGCCAAAGAGGGCGTTATGATAAATTCGGGCTTTTTGAATGGTTTGACCGTTAAAGAAGCAATCGAAAAAGCCAAAAAGTACATTGAGGAGAACGATTTAGGCAGTGTGAAAGTGAATTACCGTTTGCGTGATGCTATTTTCAGCCGTCAGCGTTATTGGGGCGAGCCGTTTCCGATTTATTATAAAGATGGAATGCCTTACGCCGTTGCTTTGGAAGACCTTCCGATAGAATTGCCTGAGGTGGATAAGTTTTTGCCGACAGAAACGGGCGAACCGCCACTGGGACGGGCAAAAGATTGGGTGTATGAGCTATGACTATAATTTTCACAAGATTTAAAATGATGAAAAAGAAAAATTGGGTAAACGGAATTCCATACGAAATTGCTTTTTGGAAAGGAGTTTATGCAAACAAAAAAAGTATAAATAAATTGTTTAGTTGGTCAAAATACAATGACGAAATTAAACTTGCTAATTTTGATGTACAACAATTTCTATCTCAACGTGAAAATCCGAATATAGTAGATGCCGGTTGCGGAATGAGTTTTTGCACCGGTAACAAATTAAACAACAAACAATTAGATATATGTTATATTGACCCTCTTGCACCTTTTTTTAACAAAATAATTGAAAAGAAGAAACTTGATTTGCCCAAAATTACTTTTGGCTTCGTCGAATACCTGTCTGCATTTGTTACTGATAAAGCCTCGTTAATCATTGTTCAGAATGCTCTTGACCATAGCAATAATCCGCTTAAAGGTATATTAGAATGTATTGAAAGTCTTGAAATAGGAGGTGTGTTATATTTGCGACATAAGCCAAATGAGGCAGAAGCCGAAAATTATCGAGGTTTCCACCAATACAATGTTTCGCTCGAAAACAACGAAATGATTATTTGGAACAAAGAAACAAAAACGAATATCAATTCTTTTGTAATGAATTTTGCCGATACGGAAACAAGTACCTATGGTGGTGAAATTATAGCAGTTATTACCAAAAAGCAAAATTTACCGCAAGAACTTCTGGATTGTAAAAAAGATATTTCTGATTTGTGTAATCAATATATTGATGTGATACAAAATTTCAATAAAGTAACGTATTCATTACTGTATCACTGGAATTTTTTTGTTTTTCGTGCAGTACAATTGTTTATGCAATTTTTCAGTTGGAAAACAAAAATAAGAGTAAAAAAAATTATCGCAAAAGTAATGACAGCTAAAATGTTGTAGTACGGTATGCTTGTTTTGTGCGCGAGGGTGGCGAGGGTCAGGTCGCTGTTTTTCTAAGTTTGTTGTGCAGGTATTCTGTAACGCGAGTGCAGATTTTGCATATTTGCTCGGTCGTCGGCGGGAAAATTTCCTGCGCGGGAAAATTTGCAGCGGCGGGCGACATTGCGAGCGCAGGCAACGATTTACAAAAAATCCCTCTCGCAAGAATACGAAAGGGAAAAGTGTAATTGGATAGATATTTGTTACCTTTGCCGAAAAATTTTCGGATAAGAAATTACCTAAATGGTTAAAAATTCCGGTTCAGATTTTACCACGAAAACAATGGATATTTTTCCATTGTTTTATTCACTTTTTCGCGAACAGAAGTGATAACCGCTTCATTTTCGTGATTAGAAAGCACGGTATCAATCATTTCCACGATTTCGAGCATCAAATCTTCTTTTGCGCCGCGAGTGGTAATCGCAGGCGTTCCGAAGCGTAAACCCGAAGTCTGGAAAGGCGAGCGGCTGTCGAAAGGCACCATATTTTTGTTGGTGGTGATGTCGGCAGCGACAAGGGCTTTCTCGGCGGCTTTTCCTGTCAAGTCGGGGAATTTGGTGCGCAAATCGACTAACATCGAATGGT
>Ga0099364_10008077_pt1 | contig 14888 bp, 7 predicted proteins | sample TergutTh196P3_FD_73070 | JGI IMG/M metagenome (GOLD analysis project Ga0099364, IMG submission 73070) | Microcerotermes parvus P3 segment gut microbial communities from Pointe-Noire, Republic of the Congo - Th196 P3 | ecosystem: Host-associated > Arthropoda: Insects > Digestive system > Gut ... | reverse complement strand
TTCTCGACGGTGCATTCAAAGCGGCACAGAACGCTGCCGAAGATCGGAACCGAGGACAAAAAAACCTCTTCGGAGCATCCGATGAACCGACACAAAGCGTTGCAAAAATATCGAGATTGCCCGATATTCCCGAATGGTCAGACAAGGAAAAAGCGCAGTACGAAAAAGAGACACTCGGTTACTATGTTTCGGCCCATCCCATTAAAGAGATGGAAGGATTATTCCGGACTTTTCGTACATGTACTTGCCCGGAGTCACGGGTATTGCCCGCTTGGACGCGCGTTGTCCTTGCCGGAATGATCAACGAGATCAAGAAAGATGTTACGAGAAATCCGGAGCCCGGCAAGCCGAGTCAGTACGTGAATTTCACGCTGGAAGACGCTGACGGCGGTGTGCGTTCGATTATATGGCCGGAACAGTACGAAATTTATAAGAACTTGATTGTACCGGAGGCAATCGTGTTCGCGGTCGGCAAAATGAACCGAAGGAAAAGCCAGAGCGATACGTCCGACGACGGCAATTTCATCGTCGATAAGTTGTACACTGTGGAAGCCGGTCCGCAAGCATTGTCACGCGGCATCGGTATTATGTTGGATGAAACGAAGCACGGAGTCGACGGTGCAACGAAATTGCACGAAATCCTGCGAGGTTATACCGGCGAAGGCGTTATCGAATTGTCGATCCGTCTGGCGAACGGTTCGACGGCGTTATTCCGTCCATCGAAATTGCGGATTGAACAGATGAATCCTGAAATGCGCCGACGGGTCGTCGATCTGCTCGGTGCCGATTCACTGCGATTGCTCAAGGCTCCGCTCGAACAAGCGGACGAAGGCGGCAACCGCAGACGGTGGAAACGCGAATGAACTGCAACCTAACCTAATGAACTGCAACTGTGGTTGCAGAAGAGTAATAAATGTCCGATATTATCATCAAGGGTGCGAGGGAGCACAATCTTTGCGATGTGGACCTCGTTTTGCCGCGTAACAAATTGATCTGCTTCACCGGTGTTAGTGGCAGCGGAAAGTCGTCGCTCGCTTTCGATACTCTCTACGCCGAAGGACAACGGCGGTACATCGAAAGTCTGTCGAGTTACGCCCGGCAATTTTTGGGACAATTACCGAAACCCGACGTCGATAGGATTTCCGGCCTGAGTCCTTCGATCTCCATCTCACAGAAAGCCGGCGGACAAAATACCCGCAGTACCGTCGGTACGATTACGGAAATCTATGACTTTCTGCGAGTGCTCTTCGCAAGAGTCGCAACGGGTTATTGTCCGAAATGCGAACGACCGATCACCGCGCAGACACGGCAACAGATCATCGACCGTATCGAAGCGATTCCTGAAGGCACACGGCTGTTAATTCTTGCGCCGGTCATTCGCGGCCAAAAAGGAGAACACCGTGATCTCTTCGCCACGCTTTTGCGGCAGGGATACGTTCGTGCTCGAGTTGACGGCAAAATTGTCAAACTCGCCGACGACCTGAAACTCGACCGGCAAATGCGTCACGATATTGATGTGGTGATCGACCGCATCGTACAATCCGGTCCGAGTAATCGTAACAGATTAGCCGAATCTGTCGAACGCGCCCTCGCCATCGGAGACGGACAGATGGAATTGACAATGGAGGAGGGGGAAGGGAACAGGAAAAAGGGAACAGGAAATACCCCCTTCCTTTCCAATTGTCAATTCTCCTCCCGCTATGCCTGTACGCACTGCGGGATCAGTTTTCCGCCGCCGAGTCCGCAACTTTTCAGTTTCAATACGCCGCGCGGAATGTGTCCGAAATGCGACGGACTCGGCGACCTTCATACCTTCGCACCGGACCTGCTGATTCCCGATCCGACAAAATCGTTTCAACAAGGCTGCATCGCTCCAATCGAAAAATGGCGGGACCTCGGACGCTGGAAACGTCATATTTTTCAAGGAGTTGCGGATTATCTCGAAAAAACGTACAAATTACCACCGAATACGGTCCTCGAAACCGCTTGGGAAGAACTCGATCCGAAAATCCAACAGGCACTGCTCTGGGGCACCGACGAAGCCCATATCACGTTCACCTGGCGCAGCGGTGCATCGGGATACAAATGGGGCGGTCCCTACGAAGGCATTATTCCCAAAATGCTTTCGCAATTTCGTGAAACGAAAAGCAAGATGCAACGGCTCGCGATGGAAAAATATATGCGGGTCATCTCCTGCGGTTTTTGTAACGGACAGCGGCTCAACGAACAGGCTCGGTCGTTCCGTATTGAAACCGCCGTGAAAAAATTCGACAAGAGATTATTGTCGTTACCGGAACTCTGTAATCTTCCGATCAATCGGTTACAGGAATTTTTTACGGAACTGAAATTAAGCGAATCGGGCCAAATCATTGCTGCCGAAGCGGTCAAGGAAATTCGTGCAAGATTGGGATTTCTCGAAAACGTCGGTCTCGAATATCTGACGCTCGGTCGCACTGCGCCGACGCTTTCCGGCGGCGAATTGCAACGGATTCGGCTTGCGAGTCAAATCGGCAGCGGACTCGTCGGCGTTTTGTACGTGTTGGACGAACCATCCATCGGCTTGCATCCGCGGGATAACGACCGGCTCCTGGCAACGCTCCATCGGTTGCGCGATCTCGGCAATACGGTGATCGTCGTCGAACACGACGAAGACACAATGCGAGCCGCCGACCTGATCGTCGACTTCGGACCAGGACCGGGAATCCACGGCGGACACGCTGTCCAATTGACAATGAAGGATTCGGAAAAAAAGTCAACCAAAAAAGCAAAATCGAAACAAAAATCTTCCGATTGTCCATTGTCAATTGTCCATCGTCCATTAAAAGAGTCTCTTACGCTAAAATACCTGTCGGGCGAAGAGTCGATTCCTGTGCCGGAAATGAGGCGTCCGATTGATCCGAAACGTAAATTGATCATTCGCGGAGCGGCACACAATAATTTAAAGAAAATCGACGCAGAAATTCCGCTCGGTGCCTTCGTTTGTGTAACAGGTGTCAGTGGATCAGGCAAAAGTTCTTTAGTGAACGATATTATCGTCGAAGCCCTAAACCGTGATCTGAACAACGGTTACGGGCATCCCGGCAAACACCGGCGCATCGACGGCATTGAACTGCTGGACAAGATGATCGACATCAGTCAAGCACCGATCGGACGCGGTTATCATTCGAATCCGGCAACGTATATCAAGGTCTTCGATGAGGTTCGGTCGCTCTACGCCGAACTGCCGGAATCGAAATTGAAAGGCTATCTTCCGGGCCGATTCAGTTTCAATGTGCGCGGCGGTCGCTGCGATGCCTGCGAAGGAAAAGGTACACAAAAGCTTGAAATGGATTTCCTTGCCGATATTTTCGTAACGTGTCCCGTCTGTCACGGTCAACGATTCAATCACGAAACACTTGCTGTTCGATTCAAAGGCAAATCGATTACGCAAGTTCTCGATATGGATGTCGAGGAAGCCATCGAACACTTTGAAAAGATTCCGAAGATCAGACATTATCTGACGATGTTGAAGCGGGTCGGTTTAGGTTACATTAAATTGGGACAGCCGTCGCCGACGCTTTCCGGCGGCGAAGCGCAGCGGGTCAAACTTGCACGGGAACTCGTCAAACGCAGTACGGGCAAGACGCTTTATCTCTTGGACGAACCGACGACGGGCTTGCATTTTGCGGACATTAAACTGCTGCTCGGCGTATTGCACGACTTCGTCGATGCCGGGAATACGGTGCTTGTCGTCGAACATAATCTCGATGTTATCAAGACTGCCGATTGGATCGTCGATCTCGGTCCTGAAGGCGGCGAGGCGGGCGGACGGATTATTGCAACAGGAACGCCGGAAGAGGTTGCGCGTAACGATAAGTCGTACACAGGAATTGCGCTACGCAAATGTTTTGGGTCGCCAAAAAGAGCCGGAAGTGTAGCGGAGCGAAACTTCCGGGTTCAACGCGGAATAAACCCTGAAATTTCGCTACGCTCCACTTCAAGCTCTTTAGTTGAAAACATTATCGTACGCGGAGCGGAGGAACATAATTTGCGGAATCTTACGGTCGAAATTCCGCGTGACCGTTTGACTGTTTGCAGCGGTCCGAGCGGCAGCGGAAAGTCGTCGCTCGCTATGGATACCGTCTATGCCGAAGGTCAACGGCGTTACGTCGAAAGTCTGAGTTCCTACGCCCGGCAGTTTATCGGACAGTTACAAAAACCCCGTGTCGAACACGTCGAAGGACTCTCACCGGCAATTGCCATCGAACAAAAAGCCGCTTCGCATTCGCCGCGCAGCACCGTTGGAACTGTTACGGAAATTCAGGACTATCTGCGGGTTCTCTTTGCCCGATTGGGAACACCGTTTTGTCCGCATTGCGATATTCCCATCGGTACGCAAACTTTGGACGAAATCATTGCGAAAATTTTATCGCAGAAAAACAGCGGACGACTTCTTGTTACAGCACCGCTTAACGTCGAAGTCGGACAACTTTACGACGATCTTTGGAAGCGTTTGCGCAGCGAAGGATTCAATCGCATTCGGATCGACGGCACGACGTTTTCGCTCGACAATCCGCCTGAAATCGACCGGCGGCGCAAGCACGATGTCGAACTGGTCGTTGACCGAATAATGTTGCGCGAAGATCAATCGGGGCGAATGCGGATTGCCGACAGTATCGAAACGGCACTGTCCATCGGCGGCGGCGTTGTGCAGATCGTTGAAGTCGACGAAAGTCTTCCGGAGACGCAATGGAAGCGTTCGCGGCACAGTCAGCATTTAGCGTGCGAAAAATGCGGACGCAGTTTCGAACGGCTCACGCCGCATCATTTTTCGGCGAACTCTTCGCTCGGCTGGTGTCCGCATTGCGAAGGACTCGGCGTTCAACAGGGTGCGAATCCGGCACTGTTTCTGCGTGACCCGAAGTTGACGCTCGCTCAGGGTGCCGTTGCGCTTTGGCCGAATCCGGAGAGTCCGATGTTCCAAGCGATGCTCGCCGCCTTTTCGAAACAGACCGGCATTCCGACCGATGTGCCGTTCGATCAACTGGATTCGCGGCATCGACGACTTATCTATCACGGCACCGGAGAGTTGACCATTGACAATGGACAATTTAAGTTCAAATATAAGGGTATTTATCCCACAATGGAGGAGGCGTCGCGGTTGTTGCCTTCTTTGCGTAACGCAATGGATGCGGTGATCGGCGAAGTCGAATGCGGCGTTTGTATGGGATCACGATTGCGGGACGACGCTTCGGCGGTGCGATTCATCGGACGCACAATGGACGAAATTTGCCGGCTGCCGCTCGGTAGACTGATCGACGTGTTCGAAAAATGGGAGCCGAACGAAACTGAACGAAAAGTCGCCGGAGATTTGCTCAACGAAGTCAAGAATCGGTTACGATTTTTAATCGATGTCGGACTCGATTATCTGACGCTTTCGCGACCGGCACCGACTCTTTCCGGCGGCGAAACGCAACGAATCCGGTTGGCGGCGCAAGTCGGAAGTGGTTTAACCGGCGTACTTTACGTTCTCGACGAACCGACTATCGGCTTGCATCCGCGTGACAACAAGCGGTTGATCGATGCGTTACGAAAACTCCGCGATTTGGGCAACACGCTTATCGTTGTCGAACATGACCGCGAGGTGATTGGTGCGGCGGACAAGATTCTCGATTTCGGTCCGAAAGCGGGCAAGTTTGGCGGCGAAATCGTTGCGCAGGGAACGCCGGAGAATATTCTGAAACAGAAAAACTCCGTAACGGGACCGTACCTTAATGGAACGAAAACGATTCCTGTACCGAAAACACGGCGAGTGTCGCTGGAACAAGCGGCGGCGTGTCCAATGCGGCTGTCGGCTGTCGCCGATGTTGCCTCCCGGCGGTAGGCAACCAACCATTATGAGGGCAAGCGGAGGGACTACTGTTTTATTGCGGCTCGGCGCCGTTCAATGTCGCTGCGCCGACGTTCGATGTCCTGCCGCTGTAGGGGCCGGTCTTCGGGAAGCGGCCTGTCAAAGATCGCACTAACCGTATTAATTTTGATCGGCGGAACCTTGAATTCCGTTCTGAGCCGCTCCAATTCGGCTGTCAACCTCGCAACTTCTTGAGCGTTCTCCGGTTCGGAATAAACGTTCACCAATTCATTCGGATCCTTGGCAAGATCGTACAGTTCCCATTCGTCGATGTCATCGTAAAAATGGATCAACTTGAAGCGACCGTCGTAGACTCCTTCGTGCTTCTTGACCATGTGGACAGCGGGATATTCATAATAGTGATAATAAAACGACTTCCGCCAGTCGGACGGCGTTTGGCCCTTAAAAATGGGAACCAATGATCGGCCCTGCATATCGTCGGGAATCGCAACGCCAGCAACATCGAGGAATGTCTCCGCAAAATCAAGGTTCGAGACGATGTCATGATTCACGCTTCCCGGTTTGATGTGTCCCGGCCAGCGAACGATCAGCGGCGTCTTGAACGATTCATTGTACATAAACCGCTTGTCGAACCAACCGTGTTCGCCCAAGTAAAAACCCTGATCCGAGGCATAAACAACGACAGTGTTTTTCGCCAAATCATTATCGTCCAAATATTTCAACATTCGTCCGATGTTGTCGTCGACCGCCGCGACGCAACTCATATAATCCTTCATATAACACTGATATTTCCAGCGTTTGAGAGCAGCCGGATCGTCTTTCACGGCCTCGAATTCGGCCTTGCGTCCCTCGAACATTTTGTGCCACGCGACTTTCTGTTCTTCGCTGAGATTGCCCGGCGGTCCCGTGAGTTTCAAGTCCCGCGGAGTTAGTGTTTCGGAAATCGTCATATCCTGTTCCAGTGCGGCACGACCGCGACCGGAATAATCGTCGTCGAAGGTTTCCGGATACGGAAATACCTTGTCTTTGTATTTTTCGTAATACTCCGGATACGGGTCCCATTCGCGGTGCGGAGCCTTGTGTTGGGCCATAAGCAGGAACGGCTTCGATTTGTCCCGCTTGTCCAACCAATTCAGCGAGAGGTCCGTGGTGATCGCCGTCGTATGACCCGTATGTTGCACTCTTTCGCCATTGCGAAACATCGGCGGATTGTAATACGGTCCTTGATCAATGAGTATTTCGGTGTAATCGAAGCCGGCGGCATTCGCGTTCGCTTCGTCTCCCAAATGCCATTTGCCAACAATTGCGGTTTGATAACCGGCTTTTTGCAACAGTTTCGGGAATGTTTGCTGCTCGGTGTCGAACTTGTTACCGTTGACCAAAACACCGTTCAGATGTCCGTACTTTCCGGTTTGGACGACCGCTCGGCTCGGACCGCAGATCGAATTCGTGACACAGCAATTGGTGAAACGCATTCCTTCCGCGGCAAGGCGGTCGAGGTTCGGTGTCTCGTTGCGATTCGATCCGTAAGCACCGATTGCCTGATAAGCGTGATCGTCCGTAAAAATGAACAGGATGTTCGGCCTGTCATCCGCCGTAACAACCAACGTTGATGCCAGGCAAAACACAAATAAAAACGCAATTCGTGTCATGGAAGTTCTCCTGTTGGAAATGGGGAATACCGGGACTCTCGTATCTTTCGCTCGGCATATTTTTTAGCGAAAGCCTTAATTGTTCACCAAGACAATGTTCACGGACTTTCCGAGATCGAACCTTTCTTCATTTTTTCCGGTGACCACTTCGTACTCCAAAGGAGTCGTCTTACGGTCAAGAAACTTTTCGTCGACGACTCTGGTTGTCGCCGTCTTTTTGTCGATCTCATCAAAAATCTTTTTACATTCCTCCTCGTCGTCTGGCAGTTCCGATGACGGTGGAACCGGCGGTCCGCTTTGAACGACTTTGTCAACGGTAATCTTGTATTTTCCCGCGGGCGCACCCGGATAGCGTCCTTGGGTTTTTAAGGAAACGAGACCTCCGGCGTCGGTCCTCCCCCCGACGGCCCACCGACGATATTCGTTCGCAGAATGCAACATAACAGGGGCGTCTGCCAGTGGAACATCATCCAAGATAAAGGTCAACGTAACGGGGTGAAGTTTCGGCATGTCGGCAGGGCGACCGTCATTACAACCGACAAACGCCGCGCAACAGAAACAAAGGAACAAAACCATCGATGGGAATAGTGCCGCTCTCATTTTATGTGACAAAAAAATGTGTTTGATTAAATATTAGGCTTGTCATTCCCGCGTAGGCGGGAATGACGATTTTTAATGTGTTCTAAAACGACACGTTATCCCCTTGGGCAATGGTTCCCAGCGCTCCCCAAATGCCGTAGGGGCTCGCTTCACCATCATAAGCCTGTTGATCATTCATGTTTCCTGCTTCGATGTTGTTGGAGACATAACGTACCGCCCCATCGAAGAGACCGATGTTGACACCGCCGGGATGAAAACTCGTTGCAGAAAAATATCCCATTACGTCCGCCATTCCCGTTAGAGTGGCATTATTGGATGTACTATGCTGGCAGGACGGCGAATTCGGCGGCAGACAGGCGGTGAATCCCGATCGGACAATACGTCCGTCGGTCATAATGCAGCCACGATAACTCGTCGTTACCAAGGGTGCTGTTGCTTGATAGTATTGCGGCGAATCAATCCGGGTGAAGCATTCGGCTGGAGGTTGGGCCCACGACGTCTCGTTAATCCTGAACGCCGACACGGCTCCGAAAATGCTCCGTGAATCCGTCGATTCGTTCGTTACCGCTTCACTGATTGCCATCGTGTTGCTGGTGCCGTCCACAATTCCTTCAAATCCTCGCCAGACGTTTCGAACGATCTGGGCAGCAGGAATGCCGGCGGGATCATTCCGGGAATCCGCGCCGGCATTGCTGGGTAGGAACGGTGCCCGGCTTCGATTGTTGTCGCGGATTCGGGTACCTGCGATGGCACCGTATAACGACTGGTGAAAATCCGTGTTATGCAAGGCATAATCGCCGCGACAGGTCATAATGTTGCATCGCGTCAGGTTATTTTGAACACCGGGCCGATTGGAATTGGGATCCGACGGACACAGATAGGAGGAAATCTTGCCGCGAAGCAACTCGTTGTTACCATCGGCGTTGACTTGAGTTGGGGAGTCAAGGATCGCCTCATATCGCGGTGTGGCCTCCATATAAGGGAGCAAATGAAACTGGCAACTGTAATTCCTGTCTTGCCCGCCATTTTTGAAAAAGACGAAACTCATCGCCGCTGGCAGAGCGTTGTGAGTATCGTGATAATTGTGGATGGCAAGCAGAAATTGCTTCATATTGTTACTACAGGCCATTCGGCGTGCGGCCTCACGCGCCGCCTGAACGGCAGGCAAAAGAAGGGCGATCAAAACACCAATGATCGCAATCACAACAAGCAACTCAACAAGAGTGAAGCCAAGGGGCTTACCTATTCCGCCGCCCCCCCCCCCCCTTGCCTAGCCTAACATTCAAACGGTTCATTTCTTTTCTCCTATCAAAAGTGTTGGATAGGGATACCCTATCAGGCCGCCCAAGTCGCCGACACTACGTCGACTCAGTCAAATCATCCACCTTTTTCGGCAATTTGTCAATTCTTTTATGCGCAAAAATACTTCTTTTTCGTGCAATTCGCCCTTATTCCCGATCCAATAAGGAAGTAAGGGCGCTGTTTCAAGGGAAACTCTGTGCTACTGGCACAATCAATCCGATGAAATCCATCCTGTTGCCGGAAAACCCGTATTATCGAACAGAAAGCGTCCGTCGCCTTCGGCGAGCAAGTGACATGTTCATCCCGTCCATGTCACGGAAACTGGACCACGGCTCCGTCGTTGACATGTCCGTAGGAGACCAATATGTGAACTGGCGTCGTAATTTTTACCGCCGTCACGGAACCGTCGCCCAGTAAAAATTGACAGATTCCCGGGTGCGAACTGCCAAATCCCATTCTCCAAGTGCCGTATTCGGTGGCATCATCCGGTCTCTTCAGAGCAAAGCCTACATGGTAAGTGGTGGTGATTACACCTTGGTCCCAATGATGAATGGGTCTTGCTGCGGAAAGTGTTCCGTGGTGTTCGCCCCACACCAGATAGGAACAATCAAAATTGTTCGCTGCCTCGTCGTTGTCACATAAGCCGATTTTCGTATTGAGGAGCCGTTTTTCACCGACCAATATCTGGTTGCTCAAGCCGTCCGCAATCCAGGAAAAATTGTCACGGAAAGTCCAATAGCGGTTTGGCAACGCCAATGCGGCTCGAAAAGGGCCACGATGAAGTTGGGCATTAGGTTCGGCAGGGCGGTCCCCCCAATTGATTGTAGGATTGGTAACGCCGACGAAAACGGCATCGATTTCCGCCTGAGTGGCGGCTGCCAACATGACGTAGCCATAATCGGATTGAGGACCGGGGAAGAGCCATGTGTTACCTGTGGGTCTATCGGGTGTGCTTGCTGGACCGGACCGGCGAGTGGGGCAACGCATACCCGCAAAAGCGGCAAAACCTTTTCGATCTTCCTCCGTCATCGGAGAATCGCCAAGCCCAGCTCCACCGCGAGCCCCATCGCCGTCAGCGATCGAGTTGTCGGCATACCACCATCTTGCGTTGAACGGTCCCCTCATCTTGAGTGTCATATCGTTCCATTGCGAAAACATCTTGTCGTAGAGAGCGACTTGTTCGACGAATGGAAAGATAAACGGCCACATACTTGCAGTAGCGTCTGTGGCAGCGGTGCCATCGCCGACAAAGGCACACGGCAGTGCCTGATGCGTGTCGTGGAAATTGTGAATGCCGATTCCGATCTGTTTCAGATTGTTCGCACACTGCATCCGCCTTGCCGCTTCACGAGCCGCCTGAACGGCGGGAAGCAGAAGTGCGATCAATACGCCGATGATCGCAATGACGACAAGAAGTTCGACGAGGGTAAATCCGAGACTACGTAGAGCGCCCCCCCCCCCTAATTTAACATCGTTTGCTTGAGTCATAATGTTCTCCTTTCATGGTTGAGTTGGGGGACGTAAACACGCGATCCCCCTGTCCAGACTACTCTCGACCGCATCTAAAATTGTGAATACTCGTCATCCCCGCGTAGGCGGGGACCTAGAGGAAGGGTGTTATATCCCCTCCCCTAGATTCCCGCCTACGCGGGAATGACGGAGATCGAATCCACAATTTTAGATCAGGTCAGGTACTACATTATACTTTAATGGCGAAGAGTATGTCAATAAAAACAGTCCAAATGGGGATATAAATATTTCGTGTGTTTTTTCACTGTCTTTCAGAGCGAGCTACACACGAATTTACACACCTGTTGTAACAGAATCTTCCCTATTTTCTTATCGGTCGTGGGATGGGCGGAGCACCGGGGATGTGCGGCGGACGCTTTTTCAAGAGGACGTTGTACATTACGCGGGACTGTCCCATCCAGGAATCGATGGCGTCCCAACCGATGTGGTAGGTCTGGGCGTCGATCTTCGCCTGGCGCGGTGTAATGGCCGGAACCGTGACCACCTTGAAGTCGCCTGCCCTCGATTGATTGCGGGGTACATACGTCAAACGAGTCGGTCGCTCCTCTGCCGCAAAACAAGGGGAAACGAAGAGGAAAAGGAAGAAGGAAACAGGGAGCAGGGAACAGGGGATAGAAAAAAAACGCAATTTCACCATTTGGATGCTCTCCTAAAAAATCTGTTTCCTGTTCTTTGCTTCCTTACTCAAGATACCGGTTGCTTCGTGAAGTCGTCGGAGCTTCCAGGATCGGTGTAGCTTTCGGGACCATTGGCGTCGTGAAGGATACCTGCGTGTTCGCAGCCGGGAGCGGTTGGACGATGGGGGCTGGATTGCCTACGGCGGGAACGACATCAGGAAAGAGGCTCTTCGGCTGAACTTCCGTTCGCGTTTCAATCGTCGGAGCAGGCGGCGGCGGCGGGGCCTGGATCGGTTCGCTTACCGGCATAGGAATCGTCTGCTCAATGACCGGTTCGTTTTCAATACCAAGCATTTGACCGTTTTGGAACTGCTGGTAGGGTCCCCGACTGACAATACGCGGTCGGGTGTAGGCATAGTTGATTTGTTTGCTGGAATCGCGTTCCCGAGCGCGGCGTTTGGCGTCGAAGTACGCCTTGGTCGGCCACGGCCCCTCCGCAAGGCAGACGTTATTATACTCAAGCAACGAACCTTTGCGATAGTGCAACGTCATAATGCCGAGGTTGTAATCGACGACGGAGCGGTAATAATCGGTCTCCGCTTCGGCCAAACGACGTTGGGCGTCGAGCAATTGGTCGAGTGTCATGGTCCCGGCTTGGTACGCCGCGTTGACGGCACTGACTTCATCTCGGGCCGCAATGCGCCGCTGGAGTTGCGTCCGGCTCGATTGGTACGTCTGGCGAAGATCCCGAATAGCGTCCGAAATCTGGTGCGTCAACTCAAGTTCCTGCTCCCGGAGCAATGCCCGCGATTTTGCCAAAGCAAGTTGGGCGTTACGTACTCCGGCAAGCTCCTTTCGCCAACCGAACGGCATGTAGGCGTTCAGTCCCATCATCCAGCCTTGGTAGTCGCCGCCGGTCATTGAACCGTAGGCACTGGTTTGACTATACGGTTTGTTATAGTTGATGAGGTCCGGGCCTGCTCCGTTCCAACGGTATGCCGCGCTGAAATCCAATCGCGGCAGCAGGAAGTTTTTCGCCGCAATCAGTTGCATCTCCTTGCTTTTGACGTCCCATTTTTGCTTGCGGAGTTCCGGCGAACGGATCAACGACTCGCAACGAATGTCGTGGAAATCAAGGCTCAGCGGAGCAATGATCGGCTCGTCGATCGGTCGGATCAACCGTCCGTCCGTTGCGGTCAGACCAATAATATATCGGAGGGTGTTTTCCGTTTTGAACAAGTTACTCTGGGCGGTTTCTGCTTGTGATCGGAACATATAGTAATTGCTCCGTGCCTGGGCTTCGAACTGGGCGGCTCCGCCGGGGGCACCGACATCGGCCAATGCTTTGGTTTTGGCCCAAGTCTGCCAAGCGGAATCACGACCGGACCGGACAGATTCCAAATAGTGGTAAGCGTAGAAGAGATTCCAGTACGCCTTTTCGACATCGGCAACGAGATTTCTCGCGGCCATTTCGAAGTCGGCAATGGCCATATCGGTGTTGATCCGGGCAATGACGACGCCGTTATAAGATCCCGGCTGCCCACCGAGACCGGCAATCCGGTTGAATTGGATGCCGCTCCCTTGCAACAATGGTTGCGTGAAACCGCCTTCAAGGTACGTTGACCAAACCGGCCCGGAATCAAATTGGGGCACTCCCGAACTGGAATGGATATAACTGTTGACGTGTTGCACATAAGCCTGTCCACCTGTCGCAAAGTATTTGCTGATGGCGGCACTGAAGTCGCCGCTGTCACTTTGTCCCCCCCGCAGGAGAGTTCGTTCCCCCCGTTGGACAGACGGTGTGTCAGACTTTGTCCACGATGCTCCCGCCGAAAATTGACCGTCGAAAACGGAAAGAGCTGCTTCAGGACCGTAAAGCGGATTGCTCTCCATTAAAGCTGGATCGTAAATGGTCCCGATAGCCTGCGGCGCAGAAAGTAACGATCCCGGCACACCGCTGACGCCCGCCTTCGAAAAGCCGACACCGTTAAGGGTTCGGACCACTGTGCTGTTTTTTAGGGCCATTTGGATCGCTTCTTCCAGCGTTAAATCCCAATAATCCGTCGGATTGGGATTTTCGAGCGTGAGCGGATCCATCGTCTTGCATGTTTCCGGTAATGACGTGACCTCCGTGTCCGGATAATCGATGCCGGTCGCCTTCGTGAGGAGGTGCTTCTGGTATTGCCCCTTTTCGAAAAGGTACAGCGGCTGTTGCGGCTGGCAACCAATTTGGACGCACAGGCTCAACATCAGAATTCCAAAAGTGATCGTGTATTGCAAACGAGTCATCTGGCACCATCCTTGGTAATATGCTTTCTTCCGTGAATAATCCTAAAATTTGGAATTATTCGCAAGGTCGAAATCGTCCCGACAATCGAAAAAGTTTAGCTTAATCGAAAAAGTTTGCGAAATTTATCAAGACAGTCTTATAGAAAAATTTTGCGCAGTACTCCTACTTTGTCCATTTATCCGATTTTGTCTTTGAGATCGGCCACAAGTCTTATTCGTTTTACGTCATTCGACGGGCGCAATCGTCAAGTTGCGCTTATCTGCTTTGACAAGATCGGACACTCTTTGCGGCAAGTCCAAAAAACCGCGAACGCACGGAGCATCCGGCACGACAGGCGATTTTCATACAATCGTTTCAATCGGTAGAAGTGGCAGGCACATCGGACGGTTTCCGCCAACCGCTCCAAAATCCACGATGAAACAGCGAAAGGACGACGAAAAATTCAAGGCGTCCGAGCATCATCAAACAAGCGAAGAGGCATTTCGCCGGTTCGCTGAAGTTGCCAAAATTCCCCTTGGCACCGACCAAACCGAGGCTGGGACCAATGTTGTTCATGCACGCCAGCACCGCACCGGCACTGTCGATTAGTTTGCGGTCGCCGTCGACTCGCAGTGTTCCCCAAGTCGCCGCCGGCTCAAACGCCAGAATCAACAGCGTTGCCGTAACGAAAACGACCGCCATGACGCTTAAATGCACGAGAATCCGCTGAATGACGTCCTTCTCCATCGGCGTACCATCGAGCAACAGCGGTCTGACGACGTTCGGACGGTACGCCTTTTCGATTTCCTGCGGCAATAACTTCCAAATCGAGACGGCACGCAGCACCTTGAATCCCCCCGCCGTGCTGCCGGCGCAACCGCCGATGAACATCAACAGAAGGAAAACACCGCAAGCGAATCCGTTCCATTTTTCGTACTCGGCGGTAACGTAACCGGTCGTCGTTGCCAACGCAACGACGTGAAACAAAACGGTACGGATCGGCGTCTCCGTCGGATTGTCGTTAATTCCGCTACAGATAATCAAAATTGTTGCAACAAAAATGATGC